>Ga0233416_10000538_pt1 | contig 11721 bp, 9 predicted proteins | sample Sediment_Towuti__2_FD_188638 | JGI IMG/M metagenome (GOLD analysis project Ga0233416, IMG submission 188638) | Sediment microbial communities from Lake Towuti, South Sulawesi, Indonesia - Sediment_Towuti_2014_0_MG | ecosystem: Environmental > Aquatic > Freshwater > Lake > Sediment | place... | reverse complement strand
GCACGCTGGTTGACCGGGATCGAGATCCATCCGGGCGCGACGATCGGCCGGCGTGTGTTCATCGACCACGGCATGGGTGTGGTCATCGGTGAAACGGCCGAGATCGGTGACGACACCACGCTGTACCACGGGGTGACGCTCGGCGGCACGAGCTGGAACAAGGGCAAGCGCCATCCGACGCTCGGCCGGGGCGTGGTCGTCGGCGCGGGCGCGAAGATCCTCGGGCCGGTCGTCGTCGGGGACGAGGCGAAAGTGGGCTCGAACGCGGTCGTCGTGAAGGACGTTCCGCCCGGGGCAACCGCGGTCGGCATTCCGGCGAAGATCATCGAGGACCGGCACGCCCAGGCCCGCGAGGCGCACGCCGCGAAGCTCGGCTTCTCCGCGTACGGGCTGACGAGCGGCGACGACGATCCGGTCGCCCAGGCGATCCGCGGCCTGACCGACCACACGGCGGAGCTCGAGCGGCGGCTCGCCGAGCTCACGGCCGAGCTCGAGCGGCTGAAGGCGCACGACACCGAGGCCGAGCGGGCGGTGGTCGAGCGCTTCGACCCGACGCGCCTGCGCAAGGTCGCCGACAAGTAACTCACGCTCCTGGAGCGGACGCCGGGACGGCGTCCGCTACATCGGTGTCCCTTTGAGCTGCTCCAGGATCCGCCGGATCGCCTGAAGCCGTTCCTTGAGCGCCGCGGCGGTGATCGCCACCCGCAGCTTCGTCGGGCCGACGAGTCTCCAGCCGCGGTTTCCCTGCACCAGAGCGATGACGCGCCCCGGATCTACGGCAGGCTGCGCGCCGAACTGGAGCTGGACGTGCTCGGCGGGCGCGTCGATGCGCGTCACGCCGAGCGCCTGGGCGAACAGGCGCAGCCGGTGGCTCTCGATCAGCGCCTGCGCCGGTTCGGGCAGCGGCCCGAACCGGTCGACGAGCTCCTCGCGCATCGCCGTCAGCTCCTCCTCGCTCGTGGCGTTCGCGAGCCGCTTGTAGAGCACCAGCCGCTCGTGGACGTCGGAGCAGTAGGCGGCGGGAAGCAGCGCGGGCACGTGCAGGTTAATCTCGGTGGCGACCTCCAGCGGCTGGGCGAGATCGGGCTCGCGTCCGGCTTTCAGGCTCCGCACGGCGTGCGCGAGCATGTCGTTGTAGAGGTTGAATCCCACTTCCTGGATCTGGCCGCTCTGGGTCTCGCCGAGAATCTCGCCGGCGCCGCGGATCTCCAGATCGTGCATCGCGAGATAGAAACCGGAACCGAGCTCTTCCATCATCTGGATCGCCTCCAGCCGCTTGGTGGCGTTCGCTGTCAAGGCCTCTTCAGGAGGTGTGAGCAGGTACGCGTATGCCTGGTGGTGCGACCGGCCCACCCGGCCGCGCAGCTGGTGCAGCTGCGCGAGCCCGAACCGGTCGGCGCGGTGGATGACGATGGTATTGGCGGTCGGGATGTCGATGCCGGTCTCGATGATCGTCGAACAGAGCAGCAGGTTCGTGCGCTGCTGCAGGAACTCGCGCATCACCCGCTCGAGGTCGCGCTCGCGCATCTGGCCGTGCGCCACGGCGATGCGCGCCTCGGGGACCAGCTCGGCAAGGCGCCCGGCCTCGGCGTCGATCGACGCGACGTCGTTGTAGAGGTAGTAGATCTGCCCGCCGCGCTTGAGCTCCCGCAGGGCCGCTTCGCGGACGATCCCGCGCGAGTAGGGCGTGACGAAGGTCTTGATCGCGAGCCGGCGCGCCGGCGCGGTCGCGATCACCGACAGGTCGCGCAGGCCTTCGAGCGACATCGCGAGCGTGCGCGGAATCGGTGTCGCGGTCAGAGTGAGGACATCGACCTCGGCTCGCAGCTGCTTGAGGCGCTCCTTCTGCCGCACGCCGAAACGGTGCTCCTCGTCGACGATCACCAGCCCGAGGCGCGCGAACCTGACGTCGCGGGACAGCAGCTTGTGGGTGCCGATCACGACGTCGATCCCGCCGTCCGCGAGGCTCGCGAGGATCCGCGCCTGCTCCTTCCCGGTGCGGAACCGCGAGAGCTCGGCGATTTGCACCGGCCAGTCGGCGAAACGGTCCGAGAAGGTGTGGAAGTGCTGCTCGGCGAGCAGCGTGGTCGGCGTCAGGACCGCGACCTGCTGCCCGTCGGCGACCGCGGCGAACGCGGCGCGCAGCGCCACCTCGGTCTTGCCGAAACCGACGTCGCCGCAGACGAGGCGGTCCATCGGCCGGCCGGCGCGCATGTCGGCGACCACCGCCTCGATCGCCGCCGCCTGGTCCGCGGTCTCCTCGAAGCCGAACCCCTCGGCGAACGCATCGAGATCGTGGCTGCGCACGTTGAACGCCCGGCCCTCCCGGGCGGACCGCTGCGCGTAGAGGGCGAGGAGCTCGGCCGCGGTGTCCCGGACCTGCCGGGCGGCCTTCCGCTTCGCCCGCTCCCATTCCGCGCCGCCGAGCTTGTGCAGCGGTGCGGCTTCGGGCGGGCCTCCGGAGTAGCGGCCGATCGTGTGCAGCTGCGCGACCGGGACGTAGAGCTTGTCGTGGTCGGCGTACTCGAGCTGCAGGAACTCGGTTTCGCCTTCCCCGAGATCGAGGCTCATCAAGCCCCGGTACCGGCCGATCCCGTGGGTTTCGTGCACGACCGGGTCGCCGACGGCGAGCTCGGACAGATCGCGGAGCATGCCCTCGATCGAGCTCCGCTTCGCTTGGTCGCGCCGGCCCCGGGCGCGGGCCGTGCCGGCATAGAGCTCGGCCTCCGTGACGACCGCGAAGCCGGCAGCGACGCCGAGGTCCTGCCAGCCCTCGCCGATGTCGGGCGCCACGATGAAGCCGCCCGCGAGCGGTCCGACGCCGAGCATCGCGGCCTCGGGGCGCGCGAGGAACTCGGCGAAGCTCGCGCACGGCGCGAGCTTCACGCCGTACTCGGCGAGGTATTCCCCCATCGTCTCGCGCCGGCCGGGAGATTCGGCGAGCAGCAGCACCCGGCCCGGTGCAGCGCCGAGAAATCGCTTGAACGCGTGGACCGGGTCTGCTGCGCGACGTTCAACCGCAAGGTCCGGAAGCGCCCCGCTCGCCAGGCGGTCGGCATCGTCGCGTGCGAGCGGCGCCGCATGGAGGTCGAGCCGCTCGAACCCCTGCGCGGCGACGAAGAACTGCTCGGCGCCCAGGAACAGGCTCTCGGGCGGAAGGAGCGGGCGCGCACGGTCGCCGTGCAGGAGCTGGAAGCGCGACCGGGCGGCACGCCAGAACTCGTCGATCGCCGCGTGCACGTCGTGATGCGCAACGAGCGTCGCACTCGCCGGCAGGTACTCGAGAAACGTGCCGGTGCGCTCGAAGAAGAGTGGCAGGTAGTATTCGATGCCGGCCGGCGCGACACCGTTCGAGACGTCCTTGTAGAGGTTCGACCGGGACGGATCGCCCTCGAACGCCTCCCGGAAGCGCGCCCGGAAGCCCTGCCGGGCGGCGTCGTCCATCGGGAACTCGCGCGCCGGGAGGAGCCGGATCTCGGTGACCGGATAGACCGTGCGCTGGGTATCGACGTCGAAAGTGCGGATCGATTCGATCTCGTCGTCGGCGAGATCGATCCGGTACGGCAGCGCGGCTCCCATCGGAAAGAGGTCGATCAGGCCGCCGCGCACGCAGTACTCACCCGGGCCGACGACCTGGGTGACGTGGCTGTAGCCCGCGGTCAAGAGCTGCGCGCGCAGCCGGTTCGCGTCGAACCGCGCGCCCTGCTTGATGAAGAAGGTGTACGCGGCGAGATAAGAGGGCGGGGACAGCCGTTGCAGCGCGGTCGAGGCGGGGACGATCGCGAGGTCGAATTCGCCGGTCGTGATCCGGTACAGCGTCTCGAGCCGCTCCGAGACGAGGTCATGGTGCGGCGAGAACTGGTCGTAAGGCAGCGTCTCCCAGTCCGGGAAGAGGCTCACGCGGAGCGCCGGCACGAACCAGGGAATTTCTTCGCGGAGGCGCTGCGCGTCGAGCGCCGACGCGCAGACGACGGCAACTGGTCCGCGCGCCTGCGCGAGCCGGGCGAGCGCCAGCGCATCCGAGGACCCGTGCAGCCGGCCGAAGCGGAGCCGGGTGCCGGGTGAGGCGGCGGTGAGCATCAGTCTCCGAAAGCTTGGGGTGGTCTACGGACGCAACAACCCCTGCAGAACCCTGCATCTCAAATGGTCGGCCGCGCCGAGCGGCACCGCTCCCGCGGCATTCGCTCCAGCGCGGCCTCGACCTATTATACGGGCTGACATGCAGTCTTCTTGACGACATCCGTGTCCGCGCGACTTTTCGGACTGATCGCTGCCGCAGGGCAGGGTGCGCGGCTGAGCGGAGATCTGCCCAAGCAGTATCTCCCGCTCAACGGCGAGCCGATGCTCGCGCACGCGGCGCGCGCCCTGTCCGCCGACTCGCGGATCGAGCTCGTGTTCGTCGTGCTCGCCCCCGGCGATCAACGCTGGGCGGATCTGGACTGGAGCGCGTTCGGCGACCGCCTGGCACCGCTGTGGTGTGGTGGAGCGATCCGCCGCGACAGCGTCCTGAACGGGCTGGTTGCGATCGCGAACGTCGTCGACCTGGAGGACTGGGTGCTCGTCCACGATGCGGCACGACCCTGCCTCGCGCGCGAGGAACTCGCCCGGCTGATCGACGCGGTGGCGGACGACGATGTCGGCGGCATCCTCGCGATGCCGCTCGCCGATACGCTGAAGCGGGTGGACGCGGACGGCCGAATCAGCGGGACCGCGCCGCGCGAAGGGTTGTGGCTCGCGCAGACCCCGCAGATGTTTCGTCACGGAACGCTGCTCCGCGCGCTGGGTGCCGCGGCGACGGCGACCGACGAGGCCTCGGCGGTGGAAGCGCTGGGCCTGCGCCCGCTCGTCGTGCCGGGGAGCACCCGCAATCTCAAGGTCACTTACGCGGCCGACGTCGCGGCTGCCGAGCGGCTGCTGGCCACCGGGGAGAGATGATGAGAATCGGGAACGGCTTCGATACCCACGCGCTGGTGCCGGGGCGGAAGCTCGTCATCGGTGGCGTGGACATTCCGTTCGAGAAGGGCCTGGCCGGGCACTCCGACGCCGACGTCCTGCTGCACGCGGTCACCGACAGCATCCTGGGAGCCGCCGGGCTCGGCGACATCGGCCGGCACTTCCCCGACACCGATCCGGCCTACCGGGGCGCGGACAGCCGGTCGCTGCTGCGGAAAGCGATGGCTCTCGCCCGGGGCGCGGGCTATACCGTCGTCAACATCGATGCCACGATCATCGCGCAGGCGCCGCGCATGGCCCCCCACATCCCGGCGATGGTGGCAAACATCGCGGCCGACCTCGGGGTGCGCCCCGGTCAGGTGAACGTGAAGGCGAAGACGACCGAGGGCCTCGGCTTCGCGGGCCGGGGCGAGGGCATCGCGGCGGCGGCCGTCGCGCTGCTCGAGCCGGCGCTGGGGGCGTGAGCGCTCCGGAGCGAGCGCAAGCCCCGACGCCGCTGCGGCTGTTTTTCGCGCTGTGGCCGGGGGACGCGATCCGCGTGGCGCTCGCCGACTGGGGCCGGAGGGTGCAGCAGGCCGCCGGCGGTCGCGCGACGCGCAGCGACGCGATCCACCTGACCCTTGCGTTCCTGGGCGCGACCGAGCCGGCGCGGTTGCCGGAGCTGGAAGCGCTCGGGCGGCGGATTCGTCCGCGCCGGTTCGAACTCGTGCTCGACGAGGCGGGCTTCTGGAAGCACAACCGGCTCGCCTGGATCGGGGCACGCCGCAGCCCGGAGCTCGACGAGCTCGTCGCCGAGCTGCGCGCTGCGCTCGCCGCTGCGGAATTCCCGTTCGATCCCAAGCCCTTCGTTCCGCACCTCACGCTCGTGCGGAAGGCGCGACCCGGCATGGACCTTCCGGCGCTCGAGCCGGTGCACTGGCCGGTGCGCGACTTCGTGCTCGTGCGATCGCTGCTCCAGGCCCGGGGCAGCGAGTACGTGATTCAGGGCCGGTGGGGTTGAGAGCGGGGTAACGAGACGCGCGCGATCAGCCCGCCACCGGGGCGTGGCAGCAGGTCGAAGGTGCCGTCGTGCATCCGAGCGATCCGGTCGACGATCGCGAGGCCGAGCCCCGACCCGTCGCTGCCGGTGCGCGCCGTCTCGAGGCGCGTGAAGGGTTGCTTGAGTCGCTCGACCTCCTGGGGTGGAATTCCGGGACCGCGATCGAGGACCTCCACGACTGCACCGTGCCCGGCCGGGGAGACCCGCAGCTGCACCTCGTCGCCGCCGTGGCGGAAGGCGTTGTCGAGGAGATTCGAGAGCAGCCGTTTGACCGCCAGCGGGCGCAGCTCGAGCTGGGGGACCGGCGCGATCTCCTCGCCGATCGCGTGGCCGGTGTCACGGTACCGGCCCGCCACTTCGCGGGCGAGCACGGCGAGATCCGTCGCCGCCGCCGGCTCGCCGCCCGCGGCGCGCGCGAAATCGAGGAACTGGCCGATGATGCGGTCCATCTCGTCGATGTCGGTCGTCATGCCGCTCTTCAGCTGCGGATCGGCGTCGATCATCTCGAGACCGAGGCGCAGCCGCGCGAGCGGGGTGCGGAGGTCGTGCGAGACGCCGGCGAGGATCAGCGCGCGATCGTCCTCGAGCCGCGCCAGATCCCGGGTCATCTGGTTGAACGCCCGCGAGACGGTCTGGATCTCGGTCGGCCCCGATTCCGCGAGCGGCGCCGGCACCTGGCCGCGCCCGATGTCCACCGCCGCGCTGGTCAGCGCGGAGAGCGGGCGCCGGACACGGAAGACGATCAGGAACGCTCCGGCCAGCGCGATCGCGAGGGTGAGCGCCGCCCAGGCGAACCACTGCAGCGCGAGCTGCCGCTCGAGGCGCTCCCGCGACATCACCACCCAGTACTCGTCGTCGTCGATGCGGAAGCTGACCCAGAAGCCGCGCAGGCCGTCGCGCTCGAACGCGAAGCGGGTTTCCTCGCCGAGCTGGTTGCGGATTTCGTCTGTGACGAGGTGGACGAGCGGGCGGTCGAGCGGCGGCGGAACCAGGCGCTCGCCGGGCTCGGCGGGGTACACGCGGATCCCCTCGCGCTCGGACAGCTCGAGGAGCAGCTCGCGCCGGAGGTCGGGGCGCGCGGACACGAGCGCCGCACGCGTGAGGTTCACGACGCTTACGACCATCTGCGCGATCTGCCGGGCGCGCGGCTCGCGGTCGTAGACGCGGAAGATCTGGAAGTAAGCTGCGACCGACGCGAGGATCAGCGCCGCGATCAGCAGGAAGGTGCGCCAGAGGAGGGTGCGGGGGAAGAAGGTCACGGCAGGCTGCCGCCGCGTCCTCTCACTGGCTCTTGTCGTCCGGGACGAACACGTACCCGAAGCCCCAGACGGTCTGGATGAACGTCGGGTTCGCGGCATCGGGCTCGATGAGCTTGCGCAGGCGGGAGACCTGGACGTCGATCGCGCGGTCGAACACCTCGTACTCGCGCCCGCGCGCGAGCTCCATCAGCTTGTCGCGGGAGAGCGGGACGCGGGGGTGCGTCGCCAGCACCTTGAGCAGCGCGAACTCGCCGGTCGTGAGCGAGATTGTCTCGCCGTTCTTGGTGAGCGCGCGCGTCGCGAGGTTGAGGGTCATGCCGCCGAAGGTGACCGACTCGGCCTCGGCGGAAGGGGCGCCCGGCGGTAGCGGAGCGGCTCGCCGCCGCAGCACGGCGTTGATCCGCGCCACGAGCTCGCGCGGGTTGAAGGGCTTCGGGAGGTAGTCGTCGGCGCCCATCTCCAGGCCGACGATCCGGTCGACGTCCTCGCCCTTCGCGGTGAGCATGATGATCGGGATCTCGTTCTTCGTGCCGCGCAACCGGCGGCAGATCGACAGCCCGTCCTCGCCGGGCAGCATCAGGTCGAGCACGAGGAGGTCGAAGCGCTCGTGCGCAAGCAGCTTGTCCATCGCGTGGGCGTCGGACACCGTGCGCACCGTGAACCCCTGCTCGTTGAGATAGCGGTTGAGCAGGTCCCGCAGGCGCAGATCGTCGTCGACGACGAGGATGCGGCTTTTAGCTTCTGGCATGGCCCGCGTATGTTAACGGGGTGCGCAGGGGCGGGCGAGGAATTGGTAACACGGGGTTGCGCGCGGGCGCGGCGTGAAACACGCTGTTACAAACTTCCTTGGCGAGCACACAGTCCGCTTACAGCCTCCTCCTAGAGTGCGTCCACGCGGCCACCTTGAATCTGACGAGCCGCGGCGTTTAACATTCAGAGCGCTCGCGACAGGGAATGCCCGGGGCGCGCGTGCAGACGACGGGGATGAAGCGGATCGGAATCATCATCGGGATCGCGGCGGCGCTCGCCGCGGCGGTGCCGAGCTTCGCGCAGCAGGGACCGCCTCCGGGCCGGAAGGGCATGGAGCGCCAGCAGCCCATGCAGCCGATGCGACCGATGGGACCGCAGCGCGAGTCGCCGACCCAGCCGGCGGATTTCCGCAACCGCGACATGGGCCGGCAGTCCATGACCCCCGACGAGCGGCGGCAGCTCCGCCGCGACATCACCGACCACGGAAAGGACGTCTACCGGGACCGCCGACCGCCGCAGTGAGCGGTGCTGACCGCGCGTTCAGGCCTTCGCGGCCTGCTCGCGCAGCACGCGCTTGAGGATCTTGCCGGTCGCGCTCTTCGGCAGCTCCCGAACGAGCTCGACGCGCTCGGGCACCTTGTAGGCAGCGAGGTGATCCCGGCAGAAACGCGCGAGCGATTCGGCGGAGGCGGTCGCGCCATCCCGCAGCACGATCGCAGCCCGGACCTGCTCGCCCTTCTCCGGATCGGGCGCGCCGTAGACGGCGACCTCCCTGATGGCGGGATGGCGGTAGAGAACGTGCTCGACCTCCGCCGGCCACACCTTGAACCCTGAAACGTTGACCATGTCCTTCACCCGGTCGACGATGTAGACGTAGCCGTCCTCGTCCATCCGGCCGATGTCGCCGGAATGCAGCCAGCCGCTGCGCAGGGCTTGCGCGGTGTCCTCGGGTTTTCCCCAGTAGCCCTTCATGACGCCCGGGCCGCGGATGCAGATCTCGCCCCACTGGCCACGCGCCACCTCGACGTCCTGCGGATCCAGGATCGCCAGCGTGAAGCCCTCGATCGCCGTGCCGACGCTCCCGAACCGGTGCTCCGAGACGTGGTTGTAGCAGGCGAACGGCGAGCACTCGGTGAGGCCATAGCCCTCGTAGACGCGCTTCCCGAAGCGCTCGGTCCAGCGGCGCGAGATCTCTTCGGGCATGGTGGCCGCCGCGGAGAAATAGAAATCGATCGACGAGAGGTCGTACTTCGACAGGTCGGTGTTGAGGAGGCCGATGTAGATCGTCGGCACGGCGAAGAACTTGGTGATGCGGTCGCGGCCGATCGCGGGCAGCACCTGGTCCGGCACGTACCGCCTGAACAGCGCGAGCGTGGCGCCGGCCTCGAACGCGGCGTTCATGATGAAGTTCTGCCCGAACACGTGAAAGAGCGGGAGGAACAGCGCCAGCCGGTCGCTCGACCGGTATCGGCAGACCTTCGCGGTGGTGCGGCTGTTCGAGACGACGTTCGCGTGCGTCAGGGTCACGCCCTTCGGGAAGCCGGTCGTGCCCGACGAGTAGAGCAGCACCGCCGGATCCTCGGGGTCCATCTCCGCCGCACGGGTGGACGGGTTGCCCTTCGCCAGCCAGTCCTCGAGGGCGATTTCGTCCGGCTCGCGGCCTTCGCAAAGCACGGTGTGCTCGACTGAGGGGCACTCCGGCCGCGGCAGGTTCGGGAGCAGCTCGGCGGTGGTGAAGACGACCTTGGGCCGCGAATCGTTGACGATGTACCGGACCTCCTCCCACTTGAAGATCGAGTTGATCGACACGACGATCGCGCCCGCCCGCAAGCCGGCGAGGTAGGCGAGTGCGAACGCGGGGATGTTCGGCAGGTAGAGCGCGACGCGGTCGCCGCGACGGACGCCGTGCCGCACGAGCGAGTCGGCGAGCGCGGCGGCGCAGGCGTCGAGCGTCTCATAGGTGACGCTCCGGCCCTCGAACAGGATCGCCGGATGGTTCCTCAGCCGGCGCGCGGCGCGCCCGACGTGCTCCGCGATGTTCATCGGCCTAGAAGGCGACGTTGTGCCGGCCCTTGAGCTTCAGCATCGCGCGCGCCTCGTCGGCGGTCGCGACGTCGAGCGACAGTTCCTCGAGGATCCTGCGGATCTTCCGCACCTGGTCGGCGTTCGACTCAGCGAGCTTGCCCTTGCCGAGGTACAGGCTGTCCTCGAGCCCGACCCGGACGTTCCCGCCCATCTGCGCGCCGACGCTGAGAAGGCCCATCTGATGGCGGCCGGCGCCCAGGATCGACCAGTAATAGGCGTCGCCGAACAGCTTGTCGGCGATCTTCTTCATGTGCACGAGGTTCTCGGCGTCGGGGCCGATCCCGCCGAGGATCCCGAAGATCGTCTGCACGAAGAGCGGCGGCTTGGCGAGCCCGCGGTCGACGAAGTGCGCGAGGTTGTACAGGTGGCCGACGTCGTAGCACTCGAACTCGAACCGCGTCCCGCAGCCCTCGCCGAGCTCTTTGAAGATGAACTCGATGTCCTTGAAGGTGTTGCGGAAGATGAAGTCGCGGCTCGCTTCCAGGTACTTCGGCTCCCAGTCGTGCTTGAACTCGCGGTAGCGCCCGAGCATCGGGTAGAGGCCGAAGTTCATCGAGCCCATGTTGCACGAGCACATCTCGGGCTTGGCGGCGAGCGGCGCGGCGAGGCGCTCCTGCACGGTCATGCCGTGGCCCCCGCCGGTCGTGATGTTGACGACCGCGTCGCAAGCCTCCTTGATCGCCGGCAGGAACTCCATGAACACCTTCGGATCGGGCGTCGGCCGCCCGTCCTTCGGGTCGCGCGCGTGAAGGTGGATGATCGCCGCACCGGCCTTCGCGGCGGCGATCGACTCCTCGGCGATCTGCTTGGGCGTGATCGGCAGATGCGGCGACATCGTCGGCGTGTGAATCGAGCCGGTGACGGCGCAGGTGATGATGACCTTGCCTTGAGCTGCTGCCATGACGTGTCTCCTTTGCGATGGGCTCTAGACGAGTCGCTGCGCGTCGCCGCACACGGCGAGCGCCTGGCCGCTGATGTGCTTTCCGGCGTCGGTGGCGAGGAACAGCGCCATGTTGGCGATGTCCTGCGCGCTCACGAACGTCCGCAGGCTGACCGGCTCGAGCAGCCGCGCCTTCATCTCGTCGAACGCGATGCCGAGCGCCTTGGCCTTGGCGTCGATCACGCGGTTGATCCGGTCGCCCTCGACCGCGCCCGGCTGGATGCAGTTCACGCGCACCCCGTCCGGTCCGGCCTCGATCGCGAGGCTCTTGGTGAATCCGACCACCGCCCATTTCGCCGCCGAGTAGGGGGTGCGCATCGGGAATCCGAGGCGGCCGGCTGCGGAGGAGAGATTGATGATGCTGCCGCCGCCGGCGGCCTTGATCATTGGCATCGCGTGCCGGGTGCAGTAGAACATCCCGTTCAGGTCGACGGCAATGCAGCGCTCCCACTCCTCGGGCCGGATGTCCTCGACCTTGCCGGTCGGACCGGCGATCCCGGCGTTGTTGACGAGGACGTTGAGACCGCCGAGCTCCCGTTTCACGTCGTCGAACAGGCGGTCGACGTCCGCCAGGCTCGCGACGTCGGCGACCGTCTGCGTCGCAGCCGGCAGGAGGCGCTTGGCCTCGGCGAGGGCGTCGCGGTCGACGTCGCACAGGTGGACGCGGGCGCCGTGCTCGAGGAAGGTCTGCACGA
>Ga0233416_10000535_pt1 | contig 11732 bp, 14 predicted proteins | sample Sediment_Towuti__2_FD_188638 | JGI IMG/M metagenome (GOLD analysis project Ga0233416, IMG submission 188638) | Sediment microbial communities from Lake Towuti, South Sulawesi, Indonesia - Sediment_Towuti_2014_0_MG | ecosystem: Environmental > Aquatic > Freshwater > Lake > Sediment | place... | reverse complement strand
TCCTGCCCCAGCTCTTCTCCTTCGCGCAGCCCTTCTCGCGATGGACGCGCGGGCTGCTCAGCGCGGCCTGGTTGCTCCCCATGGGTTTTGTCATGGGCATACCTTTCCCGACCGGCGTGCGCTCGGCTCAGTCTGAAAACGCCGATGCCCTTCCCTGGCTATGGAGCGCCAACGCGGCCGGCTCAGTGTTCGGCTCCGTTCTGGCGATAGTCTTGGCGATGACGATTGGGATTCCAGGAACCGCGCTGGCCGGCGCAGCCTGCTATCTGCTTGCATCCATGTCTGCCTTCCTTGCCGCCCGGAGAAAGCTCCCGGCCGATCTGCCCACTGAACAGCCAGTCCCGATCATCAACGCTGCGCCGTAGCTGAGTAAGACTCCTTGCTTGCGTGTCGAAATTCAGACCAACCCGGTCCGCCTTGTAAGTAAATAATAAGGAATGGCTTAGAGGAAAGAATTGTCATTGACAAAGAATGTGCACTCGACGTAGTATGGATATGGGACTGAATCAGTCGTATATTCCATGTTTAAGCTCTCTAAGAAAACCGACTACGCCTTGATCGCCGTCAAGCACCTCGCCACCCATTCCGAGATTGGCTCTTGCAGCGCTTCCGATATTGCCGAGGCCTACGGCATCTCCACGACCTTGCTGGCGAAGGTGTTGCAGAAGCTGGCGAAACGCGGGCTGGTGACTGCGCGCCACGGTTCCAGTGGTGGCTATAAACTGGTCAGGCCTGCCCATGAGATCACTGCGCTCGAAGTGATTAGCGCCATTGATGGACCGCTTTCGATTACCTCCTGCGTGACGCATCGCGGAGAGTGCTATCAGACGTCCACCTGCACGGTGCGCGAACCGCTCCGCCGGGTGAACGAGAGCATCTTGCAGGTGTTGGGTACGGTAACCATTTCCCAGATGAGCGAGGATCCGCAAGGACCCGCCCTGGTCGAGTTGCATTCTTAGTGGGGGAGAGGACAGACATGGCCGTCAAGTTGCCGATTTACATGGATAACCACGCCACCACACCGGTGGATCCGCGCGTGGTGGAGGCAATGCTCCCGTACTTCAACGAGAGGTTCGGCAACGCTGCCAGCCGGAACCACCCCTTCGGCTGGACCGCGGAAGAGGCTGTGGAGAACGCCCGCGCGCAAATCGCCTCCCTGATCAACGCCACGCCGAAGGAGATCATCTTTACCAGCGGCGCCACCGAATCCGACAACCTGGCCATCAAAGGGGTGGCGGGGATGTACCGCGAAAAGGGCAACCACATCATCACCCAAGTGACCGAACACAAGGCCGTGCTGGACACGTGCAAGCATCTTGAGAAAGAAGGGTTCGAGGTCACCTACCTGCCGGTGGAAAAAGATGGGCGCATCAGCCTGGATGACCTGCGCCGGGCCGTCACCCCGAAGACGATTCTCATCACCATCATGTACGCCAACAACGAAATCGGCGTCGTCCAGCCGATCCCGGAGATTGGCAAGCTGGCCAAGGAAAAGGGCATCTATTTTCATTGCGACGGCGTGCAGGCCGTCGGCAAGATCCCCGTGGACGTCCAGCGGGACAATATTGACTTGCTCTCCTTGAGCGCGCACAAGCTCTACGGCCCGAAAGGCGTCGGGGCCCTGTACGTTCGCCGGCGCAATCCGCGGATGCAACTGGCCGCGTTGATTGATGGCGGTGGCCATGAACGCGGCATGCGCTCGGGCACGCTGAACGTCCCGGGCATCGTCGGTTTCGGAAAAGCCTGTGAAATTGCCCAGCAGGAAATGCCGCAGGAATCTGCCCGGTTGAGCGCCTTGCGCGACCGTCTGCAAGGGAACCTGTTCCGTGAGCTGGAGGAAATCTACATCAACGGCTCCATGGAGCATCGCCTGCCGCACAACCTGAATTGCAGCTTCGCCTTTGTCGAAGGCGAGTCGTTGCTGATGGGCATCAACGATGTGGCCGTATCGAGCGGTTCGGCCTGCACCTCGGCGACGCTCGAACCGAGCTATGTGCTCAAGGCGCTGGGAGTCGGAGAAGACCTGGCGCACACTTCGATTCGCTTCGGCCTGGGCCGCTTCAACACCGCCGAGGAAGTGGACTATGTCTCCAGCCGCGTGGTGGAGACGGTTCGCCGCCTGCGCGATCTTTCGCCGCTCTACGAAATGGCCAAGGAAGGCGTGGACTTGAGCAAGATGAATTGGAAGGTGAGCTGAGGGCCCGGAAGCAGAATTCACAAGACATCCCCGTGAGGTGAGACACCATGGCGTACTCGGACAAAGTGATTGACCACTATAACCACCCGCGCAACGTCGGCAGCTTGCCCAAAGAGGACCCCTCGGTGGGCACCGGCCTGGTCGGCGCACCGGAGTGTGGCGACGTGATGAAGCTGCAGGTGAAGATCAACCCCGCGAGCCAGGTTATTGAAGAGGCCAAGTTCAAGACTTTTGGCTGCGGCTCGGCGATTGCCAGCTCCTCGCTGGCCACCGAATGGGTGAAGGGTAAGACGGTCGAGGAGGCGTTGTCCATCAAGAACACGGACATCGTCCGTGAGCTGAGCCTGCCGCCGGTGAAGATCCATTGTTCCGTGCTGGCCGAGGACGCCATCAAGGCCGCCATCGGCGACTGGAAGAAGAAGCAGGGGATGGAAGTGGCCGCCGAGGAACGAGCCGCACACGACTAAAAGTTTCGCCGCGCCCGCGGAAACCATGAAGATGATTCGCTTGACCGAGAAGGCGGCGAGCAAAATCCGCCAGTTGCTAACAAAAGAGGGTGTCCCGGCCGAGAGCGGTGGACTGCGCATCGGCGTGCAGGGCGGGGGGTGCTCGGGGTTGAGTTACGCCATGCGCCTGGAAACGCAGGCCCGCGACCGCGACAAAGTGTTTGAGGAGCACGGCGCGCGGCTCTTCGTAGACCCGAAAAGTTTTCTCTATTTGAACGAGACGACGCTCGACTACGAGGAAACCCTGATGCGGCAGGGCTTCGTCTTTCAAAACCCGAATGCCGCGCGCAGTTGCGGCTGTGGCAGCTCGTTCACAGCCTGAAAACTTTGCGGGGAGGCGCTGCGGACTGCCGGCACTGGGAACGAGGAAAGCGTGGTTGGCTGGCCGTGCCGCCAACCACTTTTTTGTTTGGCCTTGAGGGTTGCGTAGGATGAAACCAGGCGACGCCAAACCGGCTGCCACCTGCTGGAACTGCGGCGCCGCAACCGCCGGCGAGCATTTCTGTCCGGCGTGCAGCAAGATTCAGCCGCTGCCGGCAGGCACGGACTATTTTGCATTCTTTGGCCTGGCGCGAAAGCTGCGTGTGGATGCCGTAGACCTAGAGAAGCGCTTCCACCAGCTCTCCTGGAAACTCCATCCGGATAACTTCGCCCAGGCGAGCGGACGCGAGCGCGAGCTCTCGCTCGAGCGCGCCTCGCAGTTGAACGATGCCTACCGCACGCTGGCGGATCCGATTCGTCGCATCGAGTACCTGCTGGCGCGGGCCGGCCTGCGCAAGGAAGGCCAGCAGAAGCAGCAAGCGCCCCCCGAGCTGCTCGAGGAAGTGTTTGAGCTCAACGAGTCGCTCGATGAACTGCGCACCGCCCGCAAGTCCGACGGGAGCAATGGCGACCTGGCAGGTCTGAAGCGGCGGCTGGAGGCGGAACAGGGCAGCTTGCAGCACAAACTCGCCGCTGTGGACTCTCAACTGGAGGGCATCTTTCACGAGTGGGACGCCGCGATGGACGCCGGTGCAGACGAGTCGTCACAGATGAAGCTCATGACTCGGATGAACGAGCTGCTCAACCGCCGCTCCTATATCCGCAACCTGGTCGCCAGCGTGCGCCAGGAACTGGCCGAGGCATAGACAAAGCATGGGACGGGTCGTCGGAATCGACTTGGGGACAACCTACAGCCTGGTCGCGCTCCACGATCAGACCTCGGGCCGGCCGAAGTGCATCCAAGGCCCGTACGGCGAGACGCTTTGCCCCTCCATCGTTAGTGTGGATGCGGACGGCACGATTGTTGTCGGCGAGGCTGCGCGCCGCCGCCTGCTGACGCAACCCGAGCGCACCATCTACTCCGTGAAGCGGCTCATGGGCCGCGGCGTGGCCGATGTGCAGGATGAGTTGCGCATCTTCCCGTTTCGTATTGACCCGGAATCGCAGCACGTCATTCGCGTACGCCTCGGCGAGCGCGTCTTCACCCCGCCGGAGATTTCTGCGTTCATCCTGCGCGAGTTGAAGAGCTGGGCCGAAGAGTTTCTCGACGAAGCCGTGGACCGCGCCGTCATCACCGTTCCCGCATATTTCAACGATGCGCAGCGCCAGGCCACGCGCGACGCCGGGCGTCTGGCCGGCCTGGAGGTTTTGCGGCTGGTGAACGAGCCGACGGCTGCAGCGCTGGCCTACGGCTTGCACGAACAACAACGCGGCCGCGTGGCTGTGTACGATTTCGGCGGCGGCACATTTGACATTTCCATTCTCAAACTCATCTCCACAACTGAGGGCGATATCTATCAAGTGCTCTCGACCAGCGGCGACACCCACCTCGGCGGTGACGACATTGACAACCTGTTCCAAAGCATCGCCCACGAGGAAATTCGTGCAGCCCAGGGGCTTGATTTGGCGCAATATCCGGAAGCCACACAGGAGCTGCGCAAGGCTTTGATTCGCGCCAAGCACGAACTATCGTCGGCCGAGTCCGCCACGGTGCAGTTGGCCCTGCCAACCGGCGGGGAGTACGTTCGCGAGGTAGGCCGGGCTGAGTTTGAGACGTGGATTGGGCCGATCATCACCCGCACGATGAGTCCGGTGAAGCAGGCGCTGGCCGATGCGGGGCTTTCCGCTTCAGAGATGGACGAGGTTGTACTCGTGGGCGGCTCGACGCGTGTGCCGCTGGTGCGCCGCACGGTCGAAGAGTTCTTCGGCCGGAGGCCCCATGCCGAGCTGAACCCGGACGAAGTTGTTGCGCTGGGAGCTGCGGTCCAGGCCAATATTCTTGAAACCGGCGTGAAAAACATGCTGCTGCTCGACGTCACCCCGCTTTCGCTGGGCATCGAGACGATGGGCGGAGTCGTGGCCAAGATTATCCCGCGCAATTCGACCGTGCCGGCCAGCGCACAGGAGCTGTTCACCACCGGTGTGGACAACCAGACCGGCATTGATATCCACGTTCTGCAGGGCGAGCGCGAATTGGCGAAGGATTGCCGGTCGCTGGCACGCTTCCAGTTGAAGGTGCCGCCGGCGGCGGCGGGAATGGCGCGCGTCGAGGTGAAGTTCCTGATTGATGCCAACGGCATCTTGCAGGTGGGTGCGCGCGACCTGCGCAGCGGAGAGCAGCGCTCGGTGGAAGTGCAACCCAGCTACGGCCTGACCGATGCAGAGATCGAGAAAATGCTCGAAGAGTCCATCGAGTACGCCGAGCAGGACTTTTCCGAACGACAACTAATCGAGGCGCGCAACGAGGGCGAGTCCATGCTGCACGCGACCGAGAAGGCGCTGGCAGAGCCGCAGGCCGCCGACCTCGATGGTAACGAGCGCAAGCGGATTGAGGCGGCGATGGCGGCCCTGCGCGCGGCGATGGCGAGCACTGACTACAAACTCGTTCGCGCGCGCGTGGATGAACTGAACCAGGCCACGATGGGTCTGGCCGAACGTATGATGAACCGGGCCCTGGCCACGGCGCTGGAAGGCAAGCGGCTCGAAGAAGTGTGAGCGCCGCGCGATCGGCACAAAGTTCTAGGGGGAGCCATGGGGGGCAAGAACCCGTACATCGAAGAGGTCAAGTACACGCCCGCCACGAAGAAATATAAGGTGACATTTGTCCGCGGCGACAAGCGCGAAGAAATCGAAGTGGACCCAGCCAACGTGCCCTACGGGCATGACGGGCTGCCCGGCAGCATCCTCGACCTCTCGCAGGGCTTTCGTATGGGGCTGGACCACGCTTGTGGCGGCGTCTGCGCCTGCTCGACGTGTCACGTGATTGTGCATGAGGGGCTGGAGACCTGCAACGAAGCTACCGACGCGGAGCTGGACCAGCTCGATGAGGCACCCGGCGTCACTGCGAAGTCGCGCCTGGGGTGCCAGTGTGTGCCGGACGGCACGAAGGATTTGGTGGTTGAGATTCCCGACTGGAACAAGAATTATGCGCGAGAGACAGAACATTAGAGAGGATGGAGGAGGGGTTGAGGAAGTGAAAGAAGTAGAGGAAGTAGAGGAGGACAAGGACCAGGATGCCTGCTTCAATTGATTGGGACGATGCTGAAGAGATCGGGATTCAGCTCTTGGAAAAGTTTCCGGAGCTGGACCCGCTGACCATACGCTTCACCGATTTGCACAAATGGGTTTGCGAGCTGCCCGGCTTCTCCGGCGACCCAAAACTAAGCAACGAGGGCAAGCTCGAAGCGATTCAAATGGCTTGGCTGGAAGAATATAAGGATCGACAGGAAGGCTAGCCCACCCTCTGCAGTTGCGCTCTGAACCCGCTGCGCAGGCCACAGCATCTAAATAGCGTGCTGCTAGGTTTCGCAGCACCAGCGTGTCACGTCAAGCGCAAGTCCAAATCTTTCGAAAGGCAAAATCCGCAATGCGAAAGGCTCTGTTTTTGTTTGTCGTACTGTTAGTGGCAGGAGCACTCATTCCGGCAGGGCCAAAGTCAGGCAAACAGGCTCCCTCGAAACCCCGGCTGGAAACCGCCACATTTGCCGGCGGGTGTTTCTGGTGCATGCAGCCGCCGTTTGACAAGACCAAGGGCGTCGTCTCGACGGTCGCGGGCTACACCGGCGGACCGGAGAAGCATCCGACTTACGAGCAAGTATCCAGTGGCCGCACTGGTCATGCCGAGGCGGTGCAGGTCAGGTTCGACCCTACCCAGGTCAGCTACGAGCAATTGGTCGAGATCTTCTGGCGCAATATTGACCCCACCCAGGCCGATGGCCAGTTCGCCGATATCGGCAAGCAGTACCGCACGGCCATCTATTACAACTCGGAAGCGCAGAAGCAAGTGGCCCTGGCGTCGAAGGAAAGGCTGGCTAAGTCTGGCACGTTTCGCAAGCCCATTGTGACCGAGATCGTTCCCGCGGGACCGTTCTATCCCGCCGAGGAATATCACCAGAAGTACTACCTGAAGAACCCGGACCACTACCACCGCTACGCTGTCGGCTCCGGGCGCGTCCCGTTCCTTCGCGCCACGTGGGGCGAGAAGCAGTAGCGCGAGGACCCTATCCATTACTGGGTCATAGCTTGTCGAGAAGCTAGCCCTGAAGCCGGCAGGGCAGACCTTCGGCAATGGCGGCCCTGTGCTATGCTACGGGCCCCGATCGCGTGAAGGGAGGAGCAGATCATGAGCACGGTGCGCGTGCTGGTTGGAACGCGCAAGGGCGCGTTCATTCTCACCTCGGATGGAAAACGGCAGAAGTGGGACGTTTCGGGTCCCCATTTTGCCGGCTGGGAGATCTACCACATGAAGGGGTCTCCCGTTGACCCGAATCGCCTGTACGCGTCGCAGACCAGCGGCTGGTTCGGCCAGATTATTCAACGCTCCGATGACGGCGGCCAGACCTGGCACCAACCCGGAACGCCTCCCGGCGAACCAACCACCACCCCGGACGGCATGCCCAAAGGCGAGAGCAACAAGTTCGTTTACGACACCTCGGCGGAAACCGGCAAGCCGCTCACCACACACCAGTGGTACGACGGCACGCAACATCCGTGGGAATTCAAACGCGTGTGGCATCTGGAACCGTCGCTGAGCGATCCGGATACGGTGTACGCCGGCGTGGAGGACGCAGCCATGTTTCGTACCAACGACGGCGGAAAAACCTGGCATGAGCTGGCCGGGCTGCGCGGGCACGGCTCCGGGCCGCAGTGGTCGCCCGGCGCCGGGGGCATGGGACTACACACCATCCTCATCGATCCCGCCAGCCCCAAACGAATGTTCGCGGCCATTTCCGCTGCGGGCACGTTCCGCACCGATGACGGCGGCAAGACGTGGAAGCCCGTCAACTGCGGCTTGCACTCGTCGTACATTCCCAATCCCACCGCTGAAGTCGGCCATTGCGTGCACCGCATCGCCATGCACCCCTCGCGCCCGAAGGTGCTCTTCATGCAGAAGCACTGGGACGTGATGCGCAGCGACGACGCTGGTGAGTCCTGGCGAGAGGTCAGCGGCAACCTGCCCACCGACTTCGGGTTCGTCATTGACGTTCATGCCCACCAGCCGGAAACCATCTACGTGGTGCCCATCAAGAGTGATTCGGAGCATTTTCCGCCGGAAGGCAAGCTACGCGTCTATCGCAGCCGCACGGGCGGGAACGAGTGGGAAGCGCTCACCAAAGGATTGCCGCAGCGCGACTGCTACGTCAACGTCCTGCGCGACGCCATGGCCGTGGATTCGCTCGACCCCTGCGGTGTGTACTTCGGCACGACGGGCGGGCAAGTCTACGCCTCGGCCGACGCTGGCGAGACCTGGGCGCCCGCGGTGCGCGACCTCCCTGGCGTGCTTTCTGTCGAAGTGCAGACCCTGCCCTGAGCTAGGTGCCCCTGGCCCGCTCTGGGGAGGACGGCACGCGGCAACAGGTTCGCGAGCGGCGCGAGGGGTTGTGCCATGATCCGAGTCGTACTTCCGGCACATTTGCGGACCCTAGCGGGGGTGAATGGAGACGTCCAAGTGAGCGTGGAGGGACCCGTCACGCAGCGCTCCGTGCTTGACGCGCTGGAGGCCCGCTATCCCATGCTGCGTGGAACCATTCGCGACCACGCCACCTGCCAGCGCCGGCCCTTCCTGCGCTTCTTCGCCTGCGAGGAGGATCTGTCCCTGCAGCCGCCCGACGCACCGCTGCCGGAAGCCGTGGCCACGGGAGCGGAGCCGTTTTTCATCATCGGCGCTATTGCCGGCGGCTAGCGCCATGGCAACCTCTTTGCGCCCCAACAATGCGCGCGCCGGTACGCGTTTACCCTGACCTCGGGCAACGTTCGGGGGCCGCGGAGGGCAGCCTTGCGCTCCCTCTTGCAGTTTCGAGTTTCCATTTTTGGCTTTTGGGCCCCGCCCGACTTCGGTTGTCAATCGGGCCGTATTCCTTTACTCTTAACGCAGTGGCGCTGCGAGCCCGCTTCGGCGGCCCCATGGTGCAACGGTTAGCACATCACCCTTTCAAGGTGGAAATACGGGTTCGATTCCCGTTGGGGCTGCCAGTTCTTTGTCTCTTGGTGCTGACTAATGCCGTTCAGCTCACACACGGTTACCCCTTTCAGTCGCCCGATCTAAAGTCCGATCCGGTTGTAACGGTCAGAAACCCTGAAAAGACTGCCTGGGTGACTTGTTGGAATGAGGACTTCAAGGACTACCGCACTCGCCGCGTCGAGAGCCGTGTGCTTTATTCTCCAGATGAGCAGTATCGAGCTCTCGCTCGAGTGGACGCGAAGGCAATCAGCAAGCCACCTGAAGGACTGGGCGATTGTGACAACACTTCTCAGATCTTGATTGCCCGAAAGGGCCAGACGGAATATCGAAGCGTCTTCACCCAAATCCCGGTCGAAGGTGGCCTTCGAGGGAATGGCATTCAGCTTATCGATTGGTCGCCGGACTCGCGCCATCTCCTGGCACACCTGCGCACATGGATGTATTTCACGGAAGGCTGGAGCCAGCATCTCGTCATTTACACACCCCATTCAGATCAGATTAGACTCGAGTCACTGGACGAAGTCTTCTCCAAGTACATCGCAAAGGATTGTCTGGTTGAGGCACGGTTGCGGGGATTCTCCTCCAATAACACCATCGTTCTTGAAGCACGTCCCGTTCCGTTTGGGGAGGAACCTGCTTGTCTTGGGAAGCGTGGGGTATGGGTCTATGACCTGACAAGTGGCGAATTAAAAGCAGTGTCGGGGAAGGTCAAAGTCAAGAAGTTTGGTCGATTCGGATGAACCAAGCAGCTAGCGTACTCAAGGACATGTGGCAGGATCGCTTATTCAACTGGGTTTATCGAGGAAGGAGTTAACGCGTGGCACTTGGCATGAGGAGTGCGAATCCGGCGCTGAACCAGAAGACGTTTGAGCAGGCGGGCCCGATTGGCGCAGCGGGGGCGATGACCATTCAGGGCGCGGTGAACAAGACCGGCTTCCTGCTGCTCTGCGTTGTGGCGACGGCGTCCTACACCTGGACGCAGGCCATGCGCCAGCCGGACAACCCGGCGGCAGCCGTACCCTATTTGCTGGGCGGGGCCATCGGCGGGTTCATCGTGGCCCTGGTGACCGTGTTTGAGAAGGAATGGTCGCCGCTCACCGCGCCGATTTACTCGCTGCTCGAAGGGTTGTTCCTCGGCGCCATCTCGGCTTTTTTTGAGCTGCGCTATCCAGGCATCGCCATTCAGGCCGTCGGCCTGACCTTTGGCACGCTGGCCGTCCTGCTGCTGGCGTACAAGTCCGGGATCATCCGCGCGACGGAAAACTTCAAGCTCGGCGTCGTCGCCGCAACGGGCGGTATTGCCTTGCTCTACATTGCGACGCTGGCCTTGGGATTCTTCGGCATCCAAATACCCAAAATCTACGAGAGCGGGCCGATTGGCATTGCCTTCAGCCTGTTTGTGGTGGTGATTGCCGCGCTGAACCTGGTGCTGGACTTCGACTTCATCGAAAGCGGCGCCGCCGCAGGCGCGCCAAAGTACATGGAGTGGTACGCGGCCTTCGGTCTGATGGTCACTCTCATCTGGCTGTACCTCGAAATCCTGCGCCTGCTGGCTAAGCTCCGCTCCCGCCGCTAAGCTTCGCTTTCCGAAGCGGTATCTGGACAACGTTCTCCCACCTTGCAACAATTCCTGGACTGCTAATCGACGGAACGACCTGGCCTGAGACACGCGCCGGGTTCCGTGGCCGGGATGGGAGACGTATCAAATCCGTGACGATTATCTCCAGTTGGGCGCATGCCGTGGGCTCGCGGATGGTCAGGGCGGCGGAAGTCGAGCACGAGTTCCATTTGCCCGCCGGGAAGATTCGCAAAGGGGCCGGGCTCGAAGCGGTTGCACGGCTGGGGAAAAACGAAGAAGAAGTCGCTTTCTGCGCTGCGGTCTGCGACTTTGCGCTGGCACGAGCCGGCTGCGCTATCGGCGACGTGGACTGGCTGATCGCTACCAGCGAAACGTTCCATCGGTTTCCTTCGCTCGGAGCTTCACTTCACGCGCGGCTGCTGGCTCGAGAATCTTGCGGAGTGCTCGACGTAGGCGGTGCGTGTCTGGGCCTGTTAAACGCCCTGGCAACGGCCCAGGCCATGCTGCGTGCGGGCCGCGCGCGCCAAATCTTGATCGTTACCGGCGATTGCCACAGCCGGGTGCTCACTCCCGGGCAAGTGAAGGGGGAATTCGGCGGGCTGTTTGGCGACGGCGCCAGCGCCTTTCTTTTACGCGCGGCGGAGAGTACCGACGCGGACCCGCACTATCGTCTGGGCGAGTTCCATTTCGGATGTTCGAATATCTACGGGTCTGCGATTCGCATCGGCCTTTCGTCGAAGCAGGAAATCGTCCTGACATTTGAAGGGGAGGCGTTAGCGCGCGCGGCGGTCGAGCAGATGGAGCGCGTCATCGAAGACGTCGAGTTACGCAGCGGTAAGACGCGCGCGGAGGCCTGCGCATTTGTTACCCACCAACCCAACCCGCGATTGGTCACGCTGCTGGCGCGACAACTGAAGATTCCCGCGTCAAAAATTCCTTCCGTGGCGCGAACCTGCGGCAACCTTGGCTCTTCTACGTGTGGAGTGGGCCTGAGCATGGTGTTGAGCG
>Ga0233416_10000534_pt1 | contig 11733 bp, 12 predicted proteins | sample Sediment_Towuti__2_FD_188638 | JGI IMG/M metagenome (GOLD analysis project Ga0233416, IMG submission 188638) | Sediment microbial communities from Lake Towuti, South Sulawesi, Indonesia - Sediment_Towuti_2014_0_MG | ecosystem: Environmental > Aquatic > Freshwater > Lake > Sediment | place... | reverse complement strand
AAGTGAAATTGATGACCTTGTAGTCAAAGGAAAAAACTCTAAAGTAATTGTATCTGCGGATGCAGATTGGGAAATGTGTGAATTAAAATTATTTGACAAGTCTGAAATTCTTGGGAGACGGTAGCAGGATGTTCATGATAAATGGACCAACAATAATTAGGATATTGTAGTAATATGTCCTCATCCATAATTTGTATTAAAGAATAAACCAGAATAGCAATTCAGGATTATAGATTCGCATGACATTTTAGTCGATCTGGACAAATATGATCTTAATGATTTGGTAGATGGATCTTCAAATGAAGATGGCATGAATATCCTCATCTTAGAATCTGATCCTGATCCAATTACCCTCTATGTTGAATTTTTTGCAAAAAGAAATATCAATAGGTTCGTGACTTCAGAAAGTAATGAATGCTTATCAGCGATAAAAGAAAAAGACTTTGACATAATTATTCTAGATACGCATTTAACAGGTAATCTTATGGCCACCGACTTGGCAAAAGAAATTTATCGTATTAGACCTGCTCAAAGAATTGTTCTAACTACAACTAATCCACTTTACCGAATTTCTACTAGAATAAAATCATTAACTAGTGAAGATGTGCCGGTCAAATTATTCAAGATGCCCCAACTCATTAGTGTAATCAAGAATAGATGAAATTATTGAACATAGTCAGACCAAACTTAGTCAAGGTGCCCCTCCTTACCCTTTATGAGAACCTGCAATTCATGACAGCATTCTTGTAATATTTTATTTGCATCATCCTTATTCTCAGCTACAACTATGATTCCACCTGGTCCGAACTTTGATTCTTTAATCCTGATCGGAATATCGACATGTAAAATATGTGCTATAAATTCTAACAGCGCGTGATACGTCTTGTCATTTTTATATACAAAGGAGGCAGAATTTTTGTTAATTAAAACATCTTGTTCAACAGGAAAACTTAATTAACTTTCGGTCAAACTTTTCAATATTTCCTCTTCTGCCTCCTTAGCCTTAGATCTCATATTCTTATTTAGTGCCAAGTTAACCTCAGTAGCTCGGTCCTCTACTTTTTCAAAATCCATATAATGTGATATCTATTAGTATCAATAAAATGTTGTCCTGTATTGTTAGGTTAAATCAATCAGCTATCAACATATTTCAAACTAAATTTTCATGGATTTTTCTTTTAAATACTTCTCATAGTCATAGAGTGATTTCTCTTGGGAATAAGTTTGAATTGATCCTGGTCGTATATTCCTAATTCGGGTTACCGCTTCTTTCGCACCAATATTCTCGTTTCTTAGTAAATAGGCACCCAATATAGTACCAGTTCTACCTTTTCCGGCGGCGCAGTGAACCAGTACCGGTTTTTTTTCCTTTATTTCATTTTCTATAAATTTGACCGTTGAATCAATCTCCTCCACAGTTGGAGAATGATAATCTTCCACGCGTAAATGCAAGTAATTTATTTTATCAGGTTTTTGACTGTCAACGTCTAAATTTTTTTCATCATCTAACGATAACCAATGCGAGGGTAATGGTACTTCTCGTACTGTAACTATTGTTCGTATCCCGTGATTAAGCAACCACTTGAATTGATCAAATGCTAATGGCAATCCGCTTCCTGCAAGCTCATTATTTATTACCCAGCTAAAATTTGTTGGACGAGAGCTGAGTTTGCTATATAACCATCGATAGACATCACCAATTAGAGTCATTTTTGAGATAAATAGCATTGATTCATATTGTAAATTTAAGTCTTCATCACCATATGAAACCCTGCTGTATATGATGATAACATAATGCAAATGTATTGAGGAAAAAAATGCATTAGTAGCGGTTAGAAAGTAAATTATCTGCGCCCGTTTCTTTTGGGATCTATTACACTCCATGATACATTACGGCATAATAAGAATGAATAAATTATTTGCTTCAGAGAAGCGTGCTTATAGTTATTAATAAATTATTTTGTCTTTTTTTAAGTAATGACAAAACTAGCACACACAGCACTGGTTGTGGCGGCAATACTGTCAATCTCAGTTTCAGCAATATTCGCAAGTCCAGTAAATTCACAAAAGCAAAATGGTTACATAACCGTCTTAAATGGCAAAAACGAAGTTCCCTCACATCCTGATGTAACAGCAACAGGAATTGGTGGATTTATTGTAAACAGCGGCAATTCAAAAATTTGGTACCAGATTGAAGCAGAAGGTCTTAAAGGAGTAACGCAAGATCATATTCATTCAGGCAAGCGGGTGAAAATGGTCCTGTTGTTGCAACATTATTCAAAGGTAGTAAAGATACTGTAAACGGGGCATTAGTTCAGGGAAGTATAACATCAGATAAATTAGAAGGACCTCTAATAGGTGAATCAATATCCGACCTGGTAAGCCTAATTGACAAATCATCTGCATATGCAAATGCACACAAAATCATTTCCAGATGGAGAAATCAGAGGAGAAATAAGTAAAGGTACAATTCAGACTGATGTGAATACCAAGCGAGCACATATCAGCAACAACGATATCAATATCGACATAGATCTTAAGAATGTAGACATAAATGAAATAACTGTGAAAACTCAAAATCAGATTGAATCTACACAAACTACTGAAAATACATTAAGTTCAGACCAAACAACTGACAATACCTTAAATGCAAATCAATCAGTAGATAATACATTAGGTGCAAATCAATCAGTGGAAGATATGATAGGTTCGTCTCAATCAAGTGGCGATATTGCGGTATGAATCAAAGGGGTAGTGTCATCCCAGAAACCAATGATTCAACAACAGTGCCTTCACCTGATTGCGAGTATGAATCAAATCCAGTAGATTAACGATATACTTTATTTTTATTTCCATTTTTGTTTACATTCATTCAATTCATTCAAACTCATTCGGAAAATGTTATTTTGCCTTTGTAATTTGCTTTTTTGATCGTCTGTACTAATACACTGAACAAATTTTATTATAGTAATAAACTTTGTTTGCCAATAATCTCAGTATATTACAACAATTACTAATCAGAATTTATTAATCTTAGCCATAGTTCTCATTGTAATTGGAGCGATCTTGTTTCATGCACCTATTCCATATCCTGCAGGTGCTATTGTAAACATTCTGAACGTTATTGGGATAATTGTACTAGTTATTTGGATCGTTTCAATGATTGTTAGAGTCATAAGACATGTTTAGTTATTTTATTCCAATTTCCATTTGAAACTGTAATAAAAATTCACAAATATTTTTTGGACATCAAATAATAAGCCAAATGGTCACTCCTCTTAAGAGGTAAAGTTAATATCAAATTCAATTTGGTTTTGTCCTGAAAACTCTAAATTTGGTCTCCTAACTTAACTATAACGTTCCTAGATAAAGACCAATAAAGGGAGTTAATTACAGCGCTATGATTTTTTGATATTTCCCCGAATAAACTCGATTATCACTTCAAGGGGAGTTCCGGGACCAAAGTTTCCTTTTACCCCTTTTTCCTCAAGTTCTTTCTTATCCTTGCCCGGAATAACTCCTCCACCAATTAACAAGATATCACTTACTCCACGTCGTTTCAACAAAGTCGCAACCTTAGGAAACAACGTAAGATGTGCTCCATTAAGCAAACTCATTGCGACAACATCCACATCCTCATCAATGGCAATCTTTGCTACTTGTTCTGGAGTACAAAATAACCCTGAATAAATTACTTCCATGCCGGAATCTCTAAGTGCTCTGCATATGATCAAAGCTCCTCGATCATGACCATCCAGACCTAGTTTGGAGACAAGAACTCTTATCGGCTTCTTTTTCCCATGGGTAAGTGTTGACATATTACTAAAATTTACAGAGGACCTTTAAAATTTTTTGTCAATTTATGGCCTGCGTCGAAATAATTGTCAAGTGTATAAGTAACTTTTAATAATTAACTGTCCAGCTAAATCTCTCGTGTCAGAATTAGTATCTGGGATATTAAAAGGAGACAAGAGATCAATATCCAGAGCGATCTCAATAGTGGATAATAATGAGTCAGAGGCATTGAAAATAATTCACGGAATTTTCAAAAAAACAAAAAATGCAAGAACGATTGGATTCACCGGATCGGCAGGAGCAGGTAAAAGTACCCTAATAGGAAGAATGGCTGCGGAATTTCACACTCTAGGTTATAAAGTGGCAATAGTCGCTGTTGATCCATCCAGCCCCATAACTGGTGGTGCATTATTGGGCGACAGGGTGCGTATGATGTCGATAAGCGACGAAATTTATATGAGAAGCTTGGCTTCGAGAGGAACCGAGGGAGGGATTTCAAGATCACTTAGAAATGTCGTAAGAATATTGGATGCCGCAGGGTACAATCTGATATTAATTGAAAGTGTCGGAGCAGGACAACTTGAAATTGAAATCTCTAAAGCAGTAAATATTACCGTGGTTATGTTCAATCCGCAAACAGGAGATAGCATTCAAGCGATAAAAGCCGGATTAACCGAGATAGGGGATGTTTATGTCATAAATAAATCAGATCTGGAGGGAGCCACCATATTATATAATATAATCGCTGATTTAGTTGGGGATAATAAAAAATTAGTACTCAAGTGTTCTGCAAAGATGAATAAAGGAATTAAAGAATTAACAAGAACATTAGTAAAAATGTTGGATGATGAAAAATATCGAGCAAGAGAAAAGTCCATACTCGAAAATGAATTAAGGGATATGATTTTAAACGTAATTAAGGAAAAATCCATTGAAAAAATAATGAAAAGTCATGAATACGAGAAGCTTGTAAATAAAATACTGAAAAAGGAAGTCGAGCCATATAGCGCAGCTTTAAATTTTGCGGATAAGATAATTGTGTAGGTGGGTACAAGAATGTCAAAGCAAGAAGTAAAAAAAATCAAAACAGATTCAGGAATTCCTGTAAAGAAAATTTTTTCTTCAAAAGATCTTACCAACTTAACCAACGGAGATGAAGAAGCTGGTAAATTTCCATACACGAGAGGACTTTATCCCGACATGTATAGAGAAAGACTATGGACAATGCGACAGTATAGTGGTTTTGGAAGTGCGGAAGAAACTAACAAAAGATTTCGATTCTTGTTAGAGCATGGACAGACTGGTTTATCATTGGCTTTTGATCTCCCAACGCAAACTGGAAGAGATTCAGATAATGATTATTCACAAGGGGAAGTCGGAAGAACTGGGGTTGCGATCAGTTCTATAGACAATATGATGACATGTTTCCAAAATATACCACTTGATAAGGTTAGTACTTCAATGACAATTAACTCGACTGCGTCCACATTGTTGTCATTGTATATTGTTGTTGCAGAGTCACAAGGTGTATCATCAAACAATTTGCGGGGAACCACACAAAATGATATTCTAAAAGAGTACATAGCGCGTAATACCTATATTTATCCACCCAGACAGTCGATGAGAATCATTGGTGATATGATCCAGTATTGCTCAAAACACGTTCCCCAGTGGTATCCCATAAGCATCTCTGGATATCATATGCGAGAAGCAGGTTCTAATGCCATTCAAGAATTAGCTTTTACGTTTGCAAATGCGATAGAGTATATCAATACATGTGTATCCAGAGGACTGAAGGTTGATGAATTTGCCCCTCGTTTATCGTTTTTTTTCTGCTGCACTATGGAATTCTTTGAGGAAGTCGCAAAATTTAGAGCAGCTCGTCGTATTTATGCCAGAATCATGAAGGAAAGGTTTGGAGCCAAAAGCGACAAATCTGCACATCTACGATTCCATGTACAAACAAGCGGCGAATCTCTCACTGCTCAACAGGTCGATAACAACATTGTCAGAGTTACGCTAGAGGCATTATCGGCAGTATTAGGTGGGTGCCAATCATTACACACAAATTCTAGAGACGAGGCGCTGGCCCTTCCAACTGAAGAGTCAGTGAAAGTGGCCTTACGAACTCAGCAAATCATAGCAAATGAGACCGGAGTTACCAAGACTGTGGATCCTCTGTCGGGATCTTATTATCTTGAATATCTTACTTCGGAAATTGAACAAAGTGTTGAAAAATATTTAAAGAAGATAGAAAAGATGGGAGGCTCTCTAGCAGCTATTGAATCAGGTTTCTTCCAAGAAGAAATAAGACGCAACGCCTATCAATTGAAGAAAGAAATTGACTACAATAATCGTATTATTGTTGGCGTTAACAAGTTCCAAGATCAAAACGATGTGGAACCAAAATTAAATACTATTGATGCTGAAATAGAGATCCGCCAGGTGAAAAAATTGAAAGAATTCAAGAAAAACAGGGATCAAGTAAAAGTAAATTCTGAGTTAAGCAAATTACAAAAATTTGCTGAGAAGGATGATGAGAATCTCATGCCATATATTATTTCTGCAGTAAAAGGCCACGTAACTCTAGGAGAAATAAGTGATGTATTTGTTGACATATTTGGAAGATACGAACCAAAGTTCTCTTTTTGAGGATGACTTGAATTGAGAGTTGACCATGTAGCAATTGCGGTAAATAGTGTAAGTGAGGCCCTCAAGAATTATGAGAAAATACTGAAAATCGACAAAATTGATATCGAGGATGTTCCAACAGAAAGAGTCAAGGTAGCAATCTTGAGGCTACAAGACACAAGAATAGAATTAATGGAACCTACTGCAGATGACAGCCCTATCAAGAAATTCTTAACAGATCGCGGAGAAGGAATTCACCATATTGCAATTACTGCAGATGATATCGAAAATGATGTCGAACGAGCCATTGCGAACGGTACTAGAATGATAGGCAATATTCGAATCGGATCCTATGGAAGAAAAATAACCTTCATACATCCAAAATCCATGCATGGTGTTTTAACAGAATTCTGTCAAGCTCCACCTGAAAATAAAGAATAGTAACACAAGAATTTGTTTTATTTTTATTCTTATTAGTGAACGATTAGTCTGGAGTACTCCTATCTTAACCCTAACAATTCTACACTAGTATAAAAGACTACACAATCAATTTGGATATGAACTTTTTTGTAAATTCGTCAGTGTGCAGATTACCTCCAATGTCTATTGTTTTTAGGTTCTCCTTGAGAAGACTTAATAGGGTATTTTCTATCTTTATTCCCAACTCAACGAGTTTGTTTGCATCATTATTCTTATTCGTACTGGCCAACCACTCTAACAACATCTTTATTGACAAGAACATCGATGACGGATTTGCAATGTTCTTATTTGCAATATCAAAAGCAGCGCCGTGAACCGGTTCAAAAATTGCGAATCTCTTGCCAATATTTCCTGCAGGGGCCAAACCAAGACCGCCAACAACCTGAGCAGCTTCGTCTGATAGTATGTCTCCAAACAAGTTTGTAGTCAAAATAACATCAAATTTTTCGGGGTTTCTTATCAAATTCATCGCACAAGCATCTACATATGATTCACTAAATTCTACATCAGGATATTTCCTTGCAATATCTTTACTAATTCTTGAAAACATAGTGTCTCCAATTCTCATAACATTTGACTTGTGGACACAAACAACACTTTTTTTATCACCTCTCCTTAAGGCTTCCTCGAATGCGTACAGTGCTATTTTTCTAGATGCTTCTGCAGTTGTTAGTCTAAGTCCTATAACTGCTTCATCGCCAATAGGAAATTCCCATCCCAGATAGATATCTTCAGTATTTTCTCTGACAACAACCAAATCAACAGAAGGGTTCAGAGATTTTACATTTGGGTATGACTTGGCCGGTCTTATATTGGCATAAAGTTCAAAATAACGCCTCAGAACTAGTATTACATCAGCCGCATGTTCTCCGACAGGTGCTTTCAAGCAGACATCTGATTTTTTTATGCTATCAAATGAAAAATCGGGTAGAGCTTTGTTGTATTTTACCAGAGCGTTATCTCCTGCTTCTACATCAATTATATCAAATTTTACTCCGGAGTATTCGCTGATGCTTTCAAGTAATAATCTACCTGAGTTTGCAAGATCAGGTCCTATTCCGTCGCCGTTAACTAATGAAATGCTATATCTAGTCAATTCTCATGATCATGAACTATTCTTGTGTTAATTTTTTGAATACAGCACTTTTCTCAACATTAGTTTGTTTACTGCATCTATCATTGCTTCAACTGATGCAACAACAACATCTTCACCTGATTTCCTAGAAGAGACAACGTTACCATCTATATCTTCTGCCTTTATTGTAACTTCTGCCATTGCATCCGATCCTCCAGTTATCGAACCTAGTCGATATTCTCTAATGCGAATGTTCGCCACATCAACTGCTATCTTTTGTATAGCTTTGAGTGCCGCATCGACAGGACCAACCCCTGTATCTGATGCAACCAAGTCTTTTCCATGGGTGTTCAGTCTTATAACAGCTGTAGGAATGATATTCATACCAGTAACAATATGAAAATCATATAGTTTGAATTTCTCTTCAAATTTAGTGTTATCCATTACCTCACTTGCAATTGACAACAGTTGTGATGTTGTGATAGATTTACCTTTATCAGCAACGTCCTTTTGCTTTTCAATAATCTTATGCAATTGTTCTTCCGTAGGTTCAATTCCAAAATCAGTCAAGATTGCTCGAATTCCATGAGTACCTGCATGTTTTCCTGCTTGAAGCCATCTTTTTCTACCAACCAATTCTGGACTTATTGGCTCGTAGGTTAACGGGTTATTAATTACACCATGAGTGTGAATTCCTGATTCATGACCAAAGGCATTTTCTCCGATAATTGCCTTATTTGGTTGCACCAAAACGCCCATTGTGTTTGAAACAAATTTAGAAATTTCATACAGCAAGTTCACTTTTATATTATGTTTCTTTGAATACAGACATTGAATGGCCATGACAAATTCTTCCAATGAAGCATTCCCGGCTCTTTCACCAAGGCCATTAATTGTAACATGCGCACAAGAAGCTCCAGAGTTTATTGCTGCGATAGAATTCGCAACAGCAAGTCCAAAATCATTATGGCAATGCACACTTATGGGCGTATTCATTTTTGATTTTATTTCCTGTACTAGCGATGAGAGATATTCTGGTGTAGAGTATCCAACAGTGTCAGGAATATCAATTCTATCAGCACCAATATCAGTTACAGCCTTAAAGACATCTATGAGAAATTTTCTATCAGATCTTGTTGCGTCCTCTGCAGAAAATTCAACTTTCAGTCCATGAGACTTTGCATATTCTACGGCCCAAAGTGCTTTTTCCAAGACCTGTTCTCGCGACATTTTTAGTTTATATTGCATGTGAATATCCGATGTTGCTATAAATGTGTGAACATAATTTACACCACAGTCAAGAGCCGAATCAATGTCTGCCTTAACAGTTCTTGCCAACACACACACCTCAGTGTCAAGTTTCTGTTTAACAATATTCTTAATTCCTGCCCTCTCTCCATCCGATACCACGGGGAATCCAGCCTCTATAGTATCTACGCCGAGGTCAGCCAGTTTTATGGCGACATTGAGTTTTTGTTCGGGTGTTATAGAAACACCTGGTGTCTGCTCACCATCTCTCAAAGTTGTATCAAATATCCTTACCTTTTGAGATTCCATGAATTACTCTCCTCTCGAAAGAGCAGAAACTCCCGTTCTTGCCATTTCTACAATATCATATTGTATGATTAGATTCTTAAATGCATCTATTTTATCAGGAGTTCCAATCACTTCAACAGTTACAGATTCCTTTCCAATATCTAATATATTTGCTCGAAAGACGTTGGCAAAATTAATAATTTCATTTCTGTTTGTAAAGTCTTTGGCTCTTATCTTTATCAACGCCAGCTCTCTATATACAGTATTGTTGATATCAAGAACTTCTACCTCCACGATATCAATGAGTTTCCTCAATTGTTTAACAAGTTGGTCAAGAATAGCCTCATCTATTCTTGTGGTTATTGTCATCCGTGACAAATCTGGTTTTTCAGTAGTTCCTACCGTGATACTTTCGATGTTAAAATTTCTCGCCCGGAATAGATTGGTTATCCTAAACAACACACCGGGTTTATTTTCAACCAAAGATGAAATGATGTACAATGGTTTATTTTTGAATTCGTTAGAGCTCATTGTCTATGCACCTGTTATCATATCCTTAAGTCCAGTACCGGGAGCAACAAATGGATATACATCTTCTTCCGGGTCGATTTTAATGTCAATTACTGTTGCAACTTCTGTGCTGAGGGCGCTTTTTATTGCTTTTTCCAGCTCATCCATCGATTGAACACCCAGACCGTTTGCTCCGTATGCTTCTGCTATTTTGACGTAGTCAGGACAGCTTTTTTGATGAACGCCCATATATCGTCGATCATAAAATGTTCTCTGCCACTGTGCTACCATACCCAACATATCATTATTCAATAAGAACACTATAACCGGTAGATTCTCTAGAACAGAAACTGCCAATGAATTTTCAGTCATGTTAAATGACCCATCTCCGGCAACATCAACAACATGAACGCCGGGTCTTGCGGCCTTTGCGCCGATAGATGCTGGAAATCCGAATCCCATTGTTCCTAATCCAGTGGAGCTAAAGAAAGTTCCTGGTGAGATAACATCAAAATGCAACGAAGTCCACATTTGACACTGACCTACCTCTGTTGTTACTATTGATTCAGCGGGTAACAGTTCTCTCAATTTTTTCAATGCTTTTCTGGCAGTCATCTCTCGTGGATAATCTTTCATATTTTGCGAAAAATAATCTATCAACTCTTTTCTCCTTTTTAGCCATGGATTTTCACTGCTATTCTTAATGGACATCTTGGACAACATCTTAACCATAGTTCGAAGCGCAGACTTGACATCACCAACAATTGCTATATCTACAGATTTATTTTTTCCAATCTCAGCCGGATCTATATCAAGATGAATTATATTCATTCCCTTGCCAAACTCATCAAACCTTCCCACGGAACGATCTGAAAATCTTGCACCTACAGCAAGTATGCAATCTGCTTCAAGAATAATCCTGTTTGCCTCTGCATGGCCGTGCATGCCAATCGGGCCCATTGCCAACGGATGATTTTCAGGAAATGCTCCCTTCCCCTTAAAGGTAGTAACGACTGGAGCCATAATTAACTCAGCTATTGCCTGAAGTTCAGAAAAGGCGCCAGACAGAATAACACCCCCACCTGCCATGATGATTGGACGCTGGGCAGAAACCAGTAGTTCAACTGCCTTTCCAACATTTGAAAGATCAGGATCTACAACTGGCTTGTATCCCCTTACTTTAATTAAATCCGGGAATTGAATTTCAGTAACTTCCTGTTGTACGTCCTTTGGAATATCAATCAGAACCGGTCCTGGTCTACCACTTTCCGCAATGTAGAATGATTTTTTTACAACCTCTGGAATTTCTGTAGCAAATCTAGGTTGAAAAGCATATTTTGTGCATGGGTTGGCAACACCAATGATATCAGTCTCTTGAAATGCATCCTTTCCTATCATGTTCAATGGAACTTGTCCAGTTATCGCAACTAACGGAGAAGAATCTGCATATGCTGTGGCTATACCGGTGACCAGGTTAGTTGCACCAGGCCCTGATGTTGCAAGACATACTCCTGCTTTTCTTTTTATTCGAGCATATCCATCAGCCATATGAGCTGCCGATTGCTCATGTCTGACCAAAACATGCCTAAAGTTAGCATCAACTAGGGCATCATAAATTGGCAAATTTGCGCCACCTGGAAGTCCAAAAACTATGTCGACTCCCTCTTTTTCAAGAGAACTCATAAGAGCCTTAGCGCCACTCATTT
>Ga0233416_10000533_pt1 | contig 11740 bp, 8 predicted proteins | sample Sediment_Towuti__2_FD_188638 | JGI IMG/M metagenome (GOLD analysis project Ga0233416, IMG submission 188638) | Sediment microbial communities from Lake Towuti, South Sulawesi, Indonesia - Sediment_Towuti_2014_0_MG | ecosystem: Environmental > Aquatic > Freshwater > Lake > Sediment | place... | reverse complement strand
TCGCGTGCCCATCTATTCACTGTGAACGGCTGGCCAACTCACTGATCGGCCCGTCGACTACGCGACTCTATGACCAACCCCATCCGCGTCCGCTTCGCTCCCTCGCCCACCGGCTACCTGCACGTGGGCGGCTTGCGCACGGCGCTGTTCAACTGGCTGTTCGCGCGCAAGCACGGCGGCGTCTTCATCCTGCGCCTCGAGGACACCGACCAGAAGCGCTACACGCCCGGCGGCGTGCGCGCGATTATGGACGGCCTGCTGTGGCTCGGCCTGCAATGGGACGAAGGCCCCGACCGCGCCAGCCTGCGCCGCATGCAGACGGACGAGGATTACGAGGGAGCGCCGGACGTCGGCGGGCCGCACAACCCCTACATCCAATCGCTCCGCCTGCCGCGCTACAAGGAAGCCGCCGAGGAGCTGATCGCTCGCGGCGCGGCCTATCGCTGCGATTGCTCGCCGCAGCGACTGGAGCAGGTTCGCCGTGAGCAGGTGGCGCGCAAGGAGTCGTCGCGCTACGATCGGCTGTGCCGGGACAAAAAGCCGGGCGAAGTCGATCCGGATCGGCCGCACGTCGTCCGGCTGGCCGCGCCGCTCGACGGGCAGACGATCCTCCACGACGCGATACGCGGCCGGATCGTCGTCGAGAATCGCATCCAGGACGATTTCGTGCTGCTCAAATCCGACGGCTTCCCCACCTACCACCTGGCCGCGATGGTCGACGATCACGACATGCACATCACGCACGTTTTGCGCGGCGACGAGTGGCTGCCCAGCCTGCCGAAGCACGTCCTGATCTACCAGGCATTCGGCTGGCAGCCGCCGGTCTTCGCCCACATGCCCGTCATCCTCAACCCGACCGGCAAGGGAAAGATGAGCAAGCGCAAGGCGACGTCGTCCGGCAAGTTCGAGGAATCGGTCTTCGTCTCCGAGTTCCGTGAAGCAGGCTACCTGCCCGAAGCGCTGCGCAACTTCCTGGCGCTGGTCGGCTGGGCGCCCGGCGAGGGCATCGAGCAGGAAATCTTCACGGTCGAAGAACTGATCAGCCTGTTCAGCCTCGATCACGTCAATCCCGCGCCGGCGGCCTTCCCGTACGACAAGCTCGACTGGATGAACGGCGCGTATATCCGCGCGCTGCCCGTCGAGGAGCTTGCCCGGCGCGTCTATCCGTTCCTGCTCAACGCCGGCCTGGAAGTCGACGTCCATCGCCTGCTGAAGATCGCGCCGGACATTCAAGAACGCTTGGTGACGCTGAAAGACGCGGCGGAGATGACGGATTTCCTGTTCGTCGAAAGTATCTCGCTCGATCCGGCGCTGCTCGCCGGCAACGGCATGGCGAAGGAAACGACGCTGCGCGTGCTGCGGCAAGCCGAGACGATCCTCGGCACGTTCGAGCCGTTCGAAGCCGCGCCGCTGGAGCGCGCTTTCCGCGAGGCGGCCGAAGCCGCCGGCATGAAGCCCGGCCCGTTCTTCACGCCGATTCGCGCCGCCGTGACGGGCAAGACCGTATCGCCGCCGCTGTTTGCCTCGATCGCAGCGCTGGGGCGAGAGAAGACGCTCGAGCGGTTGAAGCGGGCCGGGCAATTGCTGGAAGGCTGATCTCAGTTATCAGTTATCAGTTATCAGTGAACAGTAAACGGATCTGGTTCATTCAGAACCGTTCCAGGGGACCCAGATATGTCTGTCGTAGAAACCCTCAAGCCGACCGACTTCATCCGCGAGGCCGTCGTCGAGGATTTGAAATCGGGCCGCTTCGCCGCCGTCCATACCCGCTTTCCACCGGAACCCAACGGTTACCTGCACATCGGTCACGCCAAGGCCATCTGCATCGACTTCGGAATCGCCCAGGAGTTTGGCGGCAAGTGCAACCTGCGCTTCGACGATACCAACCCGATCAAAGAAGATGTCGAATACGTGGACGCCATCAAGGAAGACATTCGCTGGCTCGGCTTCGATTGGGAAGACCGCGAGTTCTACGCTTCCGACTATTTCGAGCAGCTCTATGAGTTCGCCGTCAGGTTGATCAAAGAGGGCAAGGCCTACGTCGACGATCAAACCGCCGAGGAAGTGAGCCGGAATCGCGGCACGCTGACCGAGCCGGGCGTCGAGAGTCCGTATCGGGAGCGCTCGGTGGAAGAAAACCTCGAGCTGTTCGAGCGCATGCGCCGGGGCGAATTCCCCGACGGCGCGCGCGTGCTGCGCGCCAAGATCGACATGGCCTCCGGCAACATCAACCTGCGCGACCCGGTCATGTACCGCATCATCCACGAGCCGCCGCACCACCGCACGGGCAAGCAGTGGTGCATCTATCCGATGTACGACTTCGCGCACGGCCAATGCGATTCGATCGAGGGCATCACCCACTCGCTGTGCTCGCTCGAATACGAAGACCATCGCCCGCTGTACGAGTGGTTCCTGAAGGAGCTGGAGATTTTCGAGCCGCGCCAGATCGAGTTCGCGCGTCTCAACATGAACTATACCGTGATGAGCAAGCGCAAGCTGCTCCGGCTGGTGCAGGAAGGCGTCGTGCGCGGCTGGGACGATCCGCGCATGCCTACGCTCGGCGGCCTGCGCCGCCGCGGCTACACGCCCCAGGCGATCCGCGATTTCGCCGGCCGCATCGGCGTCGCCAAGACCGACAGCGTGGTGGATGTGGCCCTGCTGGAAGCCTGCCTGCGCGAGGATTTGAACAAGCGCGCCCCGCGCCGCATGGGGGTGCTTCGGCCGCTCAAGCTGGTCATCGACAACTACCCGGACGATCGGGTCGAGGAGATGGATGCGATCAACAACCCGGAAGATCCGGGTGCGGGCGCGCGCAAAGTGCCGTTTTCCAAAGTCCTGTACGTCGAGCACGAGGATTTCCAGGAAACGCCGCCGCCCAAATACTATCGCCTGTATCCCGGCAATGAAGTGCGCCTGCGCTACGCCTATCTCGTCAAGTGCACGGGCGCGGTCAAAAACGATCGGGGCGAAGTCGTCGAAGTGCACGCCACTTACGATCCGGCCACGCGCGGTGGAGACGCGCCCGACGGCCGCAAGATCAAATCGACGCTGCACTGGGTTTCGGCCGCGCACGCCATCCCGGCCGAAGTGCGTTTGTACGATCGCCTGTTCGACCGCCCCGATCCCGAAGCCGGCGAAGACTTCGTCGCCTGCATCAATCCCAATTCGCTGACCGTGCTCGATGCGTGTCGAGTGGAAAGCAGCCTTGCCGGCGCGCGGCCCGGCGAGCGCTTCCAGTTCGAGCGCCAGGGTTACTTCTGCGCCGACCCGGACTCGGCGCCGGGCAAGCCCGTCTTCAACCTGGCCGTAGCGTTGAAGGACACCTGGGCGAAGATCGAGCAGACTCAAATTTCAAAATCCAAAGGGTCAAACTCCAAACTCTAACTCTCGACTCTAACTCTAACTCTAACTCCTAACTCTAACTCCTATGCGCTTCCAGTGGACGATCCGCCGCCGTTTGCTCTCGCTGGTCTTCAGCGTCGCCCTGCCGCTGATGATCCTGGTCTTCCTCAACGCCGCCGCCGAGATCCTGGCCGTGGCCGGCGAGCCGTCCGACGTCGCCACCGCCAAGATCACGAACGTCATCACCCGCAACATCCTGCTGTCGATCGCCGTCGTGATCGTCGCGCTCTTGACGGCGCGCCTGATCATGAGGCGCATCGAGCCGCCGCTCCAGGCGCTCATCGGCGCGGCGCGGGCCGCCTCCGCCGGGAACGACTACGTCGTCGTCGAGCCGGCGCCCGATCGCGATCTGGCCGACCTGGCGATCGCCTTCAACCAGATGGCGGCGAGCCGCAAAGAAGCGACGGCGCAGCTCGAGCAGGCCGCCGCCCGCTACCGCGAGCTGTTCGAGAACAGCCGCGACGCGCTGTTCGTGATCGATGTGGAAGGGCGCACGGTCGACGCGAACGCCGCCGCCGGGCGCCTCACCGGCTACACGTTGGAGGACATGCAGGTCATCAAGCCGCTCGATCTCGTGCCGCTCGACATGCGCGAGTCGCCGGCGCAGCGTCTGCGCCGATACCAGGAGGCGCAAGGTCTGCGCGAAATGATCCTGGTCACCCACGACGGCGCCCGGGTGCCGGTCGAAGTCGCCGTCACGCCGATCAATTATCGCGGGCAGGTCGCGCTGCTGGGCGCGGCGCGCGACATCTCCGAGCGCCGCCGCGCAGAGGAAGGGTTGGTGCGCCTCAGCCAGCGCATCCTGACGCTCAACGAAGCCGGCCTGCGCATGCAGGAGACGTTCGACGCGCGGGCGATCCTCGGCATCGTGGGCGACGAGCTGCGCCGCCAGCGCTTCGATTGCCTGCTGGCCGACCTGGTCGACCCCGCTGAGCGGGGAGCAGGGAGGAGCAGCGACGCCCGCACGGTCCAGGTTCGATACGTGTCGAGCCCCGATTGGGAAGCCGCCTTTTACGACGCGACCGGCATGCGCCTGATCGGATACACCATTTCGATCACCGGGCAGATCGAGCGACGCGCCATCGAGCAGCAGCAGACGGTCATGATCGAGGACGCGCACAAGATTCTGGAGTCCGGCATGCCGCGCGAGCGGCGGGCGGACGCGCTGGCCATGTTCACGCGCCTGCGACTGACGCGAGCCGTGTTCGCGCCGCTGGTCGTCGATCGGCAGGTGAAGGCGATCCTATTCGTCACCGGCCACGATTTGCAGGAGGTCGACACGCCGGCCATCGCCGCTTTCGCGCGCCAGGTGGCGGTGACGCTGGAGAACGCGCAGCTCTACGCCGAAGCTACGCAGAAGACGGAGGAAGTGGAGGCGCTCAACGAGATCGCCGACATCGTGAGCCGATCGCTCGACCTGCCGGCGGTGCTGGATGCGGCTTTGACCACGCTGCGGCGCGTCGTCGACTACGACAGGGCGGCGATCTACCTCGACGACGGGCGGCAGTTGACGGTCGCCGCCGCGCGAGGCTATCCTGACGAGGCGTCTGCAGCGCCTCAAGCGCTGCCGCGCACCGACCCCCACTACACGCGCCTCGCCGAGACGCGCGAGCCGTCGATCGTGCCCGACCTCGCTGAATCAGTTATCAGTAATCAGTTATCAGTCATCAGTGGCGTGAGTGCGGCGGCGCCCGGCCGGGCCGCGCTGCGGAGCTGGATGGGTGTGCCGCTCCTGGCGCAAGACAACCTGATCGGGTTCATCTCCATCGACAAGCAGCAGGCCGCTTACTTCGACGCTGCGCACGCCGGCCGCGCGCAGGCCTTCGCGCAAATCGCCGCCACGGCCATCGAGAAGGCGCGGCTGTTCGATCGCGAGCGGCGCGCGCTGGGCGAGCTGTCCGCGCTGGCCGGCATCACCGAAGCCGGCCTGTCCGTCCTGCGGCTCGACGACATGCTGCACGAGCTGATCCGGCGCGTCGTGGCCAGCACGGAAGCGGCGGCGGGCATGATCCTGCTGCTGGAGGGCAATCGCCTGGTCGCGCGCGCCGCTATCGGGCTTGATCCGGAGGTCGTCGGCCACGTCGAAACCGTCGGGCACGGGTTCGCCGGGCGCATTGCCGCCACCGGCCGCTCGCTCATCGTCGCCGATGCGCAGACCGACTCGCTCGTCGACAATCCGTTCATCCGCGACGCCGGCATCCAGACGATGCTCGGCGTGCCGCTCAAAGCCTCGGCGTCCGGCGACGCGTCGGGCGCGCCGCGCGTGCTGGGCGTCGCGCACATCGACTTCAAAAGCGTGCGCGCCATCGAGGCCACGGAGATCGCGCGCTTCGAGGTCATGGCCGACCGCGCGGCGCGCGCCATCGAGAACGTTCAGCTCGTCGAGCGCATCAGCGCCCACGCCGAGGAGCTGGAGCAGCGCGTGGCCGAGCGCACCCGCGAGCTGGAGCAGGCGCTGGCCAAGGTGCGGGAAGCCGACCGAATGAAATCGCAGTTGCTGTCGACCGTCTCGCACGAGCTGCGCACGCCGCTGGCCTCGATCAAAGGCTACGTCACCACCCTGATCGATTACCGCGATCGACTGGCGGACGCCACGCTGGAGGAGTTCCTGCACATCGTCGACGAAGAATCGGACCGCCTGCGCGAGCTGGTAGAGAACCTGCTGGACATGTCGCGCATCGAGGCCGGCGTGCTGCACATTCACCCCGAGCTGACGCGCCTGACGCCGGTCGTCGAACGGGCGCTGGCCGCGCTGCAGCCCAAGCTGGCCGGGCGCGAGGTAAGCATCGATGCGCTCGACCATCTGCCGGATGTCATGATCGATTCGACGCGCATCCAGCAGGTGCTGTCCAACCTGCTCGACAATGCTGCGAAGTACTCGCGGCCGGGGACACCCATCCACATCTCGGTCGCCGCCGGCGCGACGCACGTCACGGTCGGCGTGCGCGACCGCGGCGTGGGCATTCCGCCCGAGCACGCCCAGAAGATCTTCGATCGCTTCTATCGCATCGAGAACGCGGGCATCCGCAGCGCCGGCGGAATCGGCCTGGGGCTGGCGATCAGTCGCGGCCTCGTCGAAGCGCACGGCGGCCGGATGTGGGTCGACAGCGTGGCCGGACAGGGGAGCACATTCTATTTCTCAATCCCCGTCGCCGCCAACGGAGACGCGCTCACTCAAGTACGGGTTCAAGGCGTGGCGCTGGGAAGCGACGCGCGATAAGCGATACGCGAGCTGAAGCATGCCGCACACGATCCTGATCGTCGAAGACAATACGAACATTCGCCGGTTCATCCGCACGACGCTCGAGATCGAAGGCTATCGCGCGCTGGAAGCGTCGACGGTGCAGGAGAGCGTGGAGCACATCGACCGGGAACGGCCCGATTTGGTGCTGCTCGACCTGGCCCTGCCGGACGGCAGCGGATGGGAGTTCATCGCGGCGGCGCGCTCGCACGCGGACGCGGAGACGCGCCGCCTGCCTATCGTCGTCCTGACGGCGTCGGCCGACCATGGCATGTCCGAGCGGGCGATCGCGGCCGGCGCGACCGCGTTCCTCACGAAGCCCATTTCTGCCGCCGATCTGATGGAGAACGTTCGCCGCGCGCTCGCCGCAGGCGCCCCGCCCGGCGGGGAGGCAGGCCCCTTCGCCGGCTCAGGACAGGCTCCGAACGCAGCCAAAGGGCGCGGCGGGCGCCAAACGGGAGGGCGTAGGTGACCGTGCGCCCGGAGATCCTCGTCGTCGACGACGAGCCGCGCATCCGGCGTTTTCTGCACACGAACCTGGAGCTGGCGGGCTTCGCCACGATCGAGGCGGAGGACGGGCTGGCCGCGCTGCGCCTGTTCGAGCAGCACGCGCTGCAGCTCGTCGTGCTGGACATCGGCCTGCCCGGGGGGATGGACGGCTTTCAAGTGCTCGAGCGCATTCGCCAGATCAGCGACACGCCCGTCATCATGCTCACCGCGCGCACCGCCGAAGACGACAAAGTGCGCGCGTTCGAGCTGGGCGCGGACGATTATTTGACCAAGCCATTCGGCAGCCGCGAGCTGAGCGCGCGGGTGAAGGCGGTCATGCGGCGCTCGTCGCGCCGGGGCGACGAGCCGGCGTCGATGATCCGCGTCGGCGAGCTGCAAATCGACCTGGCCGCGCGCCAGGTAAGCATCGGCGAACGGCCGGTGAAGCTGTCGCGCACCGAGTTCAATCTGCTCGTCGAGCTGGCGCGCTACCCGAACCGTGTGCTCACTCACAGCCAGTTGCTCGCGCAAGTCTGGGGCAGCGAGTACCGGGACGACGTCGAAATCCTGCGCGCCACGATCTGGCGGCTGCGCCAGCGCATCGAGCCGGACGCGCGCGCCCCGCAGTACATCCTCAGCGAGCCGGGCGTGGGGTATTCGCTGGCGGGGGATTGATGTCGCCCGGTTCCCTACTGCCTCAAGTTCAATCTCGCGCCTGACTGGTCGGCGCGCGGCTTCACCTTCGAGACGGCGCTGGCGCTGCTGGCGTCGATCGGCAGCGTCGCCGGCGCTGCGCGTCGCTGGAGCGCATCAAGTCGGGACACCTGTACCGGTATCTCGACCGCGCCGAGCGCGAAGCGCGCAGTCGGCTCGACGCGTGGGCCTGGTTCCTCGACAATTACGCTCGCAGCGCGGCCGACGCGGCAGGCTACTACTCCCGCGAAGCCCGGACGCGGCTCAAAGCCGAGCTGCTGCTGAGTGAGCTGGAGCCGCATCAGCGCGGCCGCGCCGAGCGGGCGCGTGCGAATGCGCTCGACGAGCGCGTGCGCGCGGCGTTCGCGCCGGGAGAATTCGTGCTGGACGAGCGATTGAAGGCTTTCCTGCCGGCGGATCGATTCGGGTGGCTGTACGGGCGGCTGCGAGATTCTCGGAGGCTGTCTTAGCCCGTTTTCCGCACCCGTGGCCAAGTTGATCAGGGCGCTCGCGACCCCTTCGGGTGATCAATCTTCCGCCCCCAGACCGCCGCAATGCTAAAGGCTGAACAGGTATCCTTACCAATGACCCGCTGTGTCCCCAGACTGGCGCAACCTCCTCCGGCGCATACACCTACACCTTCGCCTACGCTTACGACAAGGTCGGCAACCGCACCGTCCAGACCCGGACGATCACCAGACGTAGGGCGGCTTTCCGCGAAGCGTGCCGCCGATTTGCGGCGCGTGTCGCACCCTCGATTTCTTGGCCGATTTTCCCTTACTTGATTTTGATTCGACAGCGGCGAGACATCTGAAATTGTTGAGTCGGCAGTATCGGCGAGTGGGCGCTAACGATCTCCGGATTGCCGCCATTGCGCTGGCGACCGGCGCGACGTTAGTTACCCGCAACACAGTTCACTTCGCGCAGATAACCGGCGTGTCTTTAGCCGATTGGTCGCAGCCGGTCACCTGAATGCGCGAGCTCGATTCCAGCGCATCCGCTAGCCAGGTCGTCACTTCTGCCTCAGTGGGAATGCGGCCCGCGCACACCAGTTTCTCGCCGATCACCAGGCCGGGGGTGGCCAGGATCGGGTATTGCTTGATGAGGAACGTCATCAGGAGGGGGTGTCGATCGGCTGCGCTTGGGGGAGCACAGATCAACCGGTCGCGACGACTGACGCCACGGCGTACTCGCGCTCGTGCGCCAGGCTGACCGACCATTCGTCCAGGCCCAGCTCTGTCGAGCGCGCCAGCGCGTGTCCTCGCAGGTGCACGTGCGGCTTGCCGTTGCCGTCCGGAAGAATCTCGACGTCGTGGAACCGGATGCCGTCGGCGGTCATGATGCGCATGCCCACGCCCAGCGCCTTGCTCACGGCTTCCTTCGCGGCGAAGCGCGCGGCGAACTCGTGAGCGCGGCCCTTGCACGCGGCGATCTCGCGCGGCGTGAACACGCGATTCAAGAAGCGTTCGCCGTGGAGGTCGAACGCCTTCTGCACGCGGGGAATGTGGACGATGTCGACGCCCGTCGATAACATACGAGCAACCGCCAATTACCAATTACCGATAACTGATAACTGATTACTGATTACTGCTCACTGCCCCGCCGGGCCGGCGACGGCCAGCGCGTACGCGTCCGGATCGAGATACTTCTGCGCGGCGGCCTGCACCTGCTGCGCCGTGATCGCGTTCACCATGTCGGAATACTTTTGCAGGTAGCCCAATCCCAGCCCGTATAGCTCCATGTTGGTGATTTGACTGGCGACGCCGTCGTTGGTTTCCAGGCGCAGCGGCAGCGAGCCGGTGATGAACGCCTTGTTGTCGGCCATCTCGGACGGAGGCACTTTCGTGTCGCGCATGCGCCCGATCTCGCCGCGAATCAGGTCGACGGCGCGGTCGACCTTGGCCGGGTTGACGCCGGCGATCACGCTCCACGCGCCAGGTCCCAGCCCGCCTTCGAGCGAGCTGTAAGCATAATACGCCATGCCGCCCTTCACGCGAACCTTCGCGCCGAGGCGACCATACAGGCCGAACACGCCGAGGATCGTGTTGCACAGCGCCGCCGGGTAGTAGTCCGGATCGGCGCGCGCCGGGCCGACGAAGCCCAACACCAGATCGCTCTGCGTCTTGCCCGACATGCCGACCGACTTGCGGCGCGCGTCGGGCACGCGCGGCGCTGGCGGAAGCTGGGCGCGCGCATTGCCGGAGGCGCCGCGCCAGTCGCCGAAGGCATCTTCCCACAAGCGAAAAACCTCATCCGCTTTTACCGCTCCGACGATCGTGGCGATCATCCCCTGCGCGCCGAGGTGCTCACGATAGAAGCGCTCGAGATCGTCGCGAGTCAGGGCCGTGATCGTGTCCGTGTAGCCCGCTCCGCTGATCGAATACGGATGCTCTGCGGGGTATAACAGCTCGCGGAAAGTCAGGCCGGCCATGCGGCGCGTATCGTTCGCGCGCTCCTGCAGATCGGTGAGGATCTCGCCGCGCTGCTTTTCGACCTCCGCTTCCGGGAAAATCGGATGCTGCAGCACGTCGGCCAGAATGTCGACGATCTCCGGCAGCGATTCGGCCAGCGATTTCGCGCCGAAGCCGGACACGTTCAGGCCGGCGCTGACGTTCACCACCGCGCCGATCGATTCGATTTCTTCGTAGATCTGCTGAAACGTGCGGCGCTGCGTGCCGCGCATCAGCACGTCGGCCATGAACGAAGCCAGGCCGGCCTGCTCGCGCGGAACGTCCACACTGCCGAAGCGCAGCGTGCCGTCGATCACGACCACCGGGCTGGAGAAGTTCTCTTTGACCAGCACGACCATGCCGTTGGGATACTCGCGGCGCTGAATGGTGTCGGGGCCGGGGATAGAGGAATCGTGATGCGTGAAACGTGAAACGTAAGACGCGATGCGTGATGTGTGATGCGTGGATGTCATTTGTCTTTCATCCTTCATCCCTCATCCCTCATCCTTGCTTCGGAACGTAGTAACCGAGTGTGCGGCGGCTGTTCAACAGGTATTCCTTCGCCGCGCGATGAACCTCGTCGACCGTCACCTGTGCAAGACGATCTAGGTAATGCTCGAACCACGCATGGTCCGCGAACATCTCGCTGAAGCCGTACCAGAAGCCCTGGTTGGTGACACTCTCGCTGCCGTATGCGAACTGCGCCTTGGATTGCCGGATGGCCTTGTCGACTTCCTCCTGCGCCGGCGGCTGGTCGACAATCTTCCGCAGCTCGGCGTCGAGCGCGGCTTCGACCTCCTGCGGCGTGCGCCCTTGCCGCACGGTCGCGCTGATCGTGTACATGAACGGGTCGTGCGTGGGGATCAAGTTGCCCGAAACGTCCGTAGCCAGCTCGGTATCGACCAGCGCGCGGTACAGCCGCGACGACGCATTCGTCGTCCCACCGCCGAACAGCGACAGCCCCGACGCGCCGGCCAGGATGGCGTCCAGCACGACCAGCGGCGCGAAATCGGCGTGCCGCGCTTCGGGCGCGCGATACGCGACGTCGACGTACGACGTCGCGCCCTCGCCTTCCACCGTGATCCGCCGCTCGCCCTTCTGCTCAGGCTCGACCGACGCGATCTTCGGCAGCGCCGGGCCGGGCTTGATCTTGGCAAAGGCTTTGCCGATGCGCGACAGCATGTCTTTGGCGTCGAACGCGCCGACGGCGATCGCCACGCAGTTGTTGGGCGCGTAGTAGGTCCGGTAATGCGCATACAGGTCGTCGCGCGCCATCGACTGCAGGTCGCACAGATGCCCGATCGTCTCGTGATGGTAGCCGTGCACCAGGAAGACGCTGGCCTGCAGCGTTTCGCCGAGCAGGAACTGCGGGCTGTTCTCGTTGCCCTGGCGCTCGGAGATGATGACCGTGCGCTCGCTCTCGACCTCCTTCGGCGCGAACAGCGCGTTCGTCATTCGATCGGCC
>Ga0233416_10000532_pt1 | contig 11759 bp, 10 predicted proteins | sample Sediment_Towuti__2_FD_188638 | JGI IMG/M metagenome (GOLD analysis project Ga0233416, IMG submission 188638) | Sediment microbial communities from Lake Towuti, South Sulawesi, Indonesia - Sediment_Towuti_2014_0_MG | ecosystem: Environmental > Aquatic > Freshwater > Lake > Sediment | place... | reverse complement strand
CCCGCTTGATCGAGACCTCCTTGCCCAGGCCTTTTTTGGTGATCTCGACCTGAAGGTCTCCGCCGGCAGGGGGCGATTCGGCCGATGCCTGAGCAGACGGCTCTGCTGCCTGCGCCACCCACGGGAAGCCGGCCAGCAGGGCTGCAGCAAGGATCGAAGCCAGTGCAACGAGCCTTCCCATCACGACTCACCCCTCTGGGCGTGTCGCGACGTGGACAGGACTTCGGTCAACGCGCCGCCGGCCACCATCGCCCGGACCCGCTCGATATCCGGCGCGAGCGAGCGGTCCTGTTCCAATCGTGGGACGTGCTGACGGATCAGCCGGAGAGCCCGGCGACTACCCTCCCCCGCCTGCAACGGACGGTGAAAGTCCACCCCCTGGGCGGCGCAGAGGAGCTCGATCGCCAGAATATGCTCCGCGTTGGACAGGATCTGCTTGAGCTTGAGGGCCGATCCCATGCCCATGCTGACGTGATCCTCCTGATTGCCTGAGGTGGGAATGGAATCCACCGAGGCCGGGTGGGAGAGCACCTTGTTTTCCGAGGCGAGCGCCGCCGCCGTGACCTGGGCCAGCATGAAGCCCGAGTTCAGCCCCGGTTGCGGGGTCAGGAACGGCGGGAGGTCCCCGTATTCGGGGTTGGTCAGGCGCTCGATCCGGCGTTCCGCGATGCTGGCCAGCTCCGTCATCGCGATGGCCAGATGATCCAGTACCAGGCCCAGCGGCTGCCCGTGGAAGTTGCCGCCCGAGAGCACCTCGTCCCGATCCGGGAAGACGATCGGGTTGTCGGTGACGCTGTTCATCTCGACACTCAAGGTGCTCCGGACATAATCCAGTGCGTCGCGGACCGCGCCGTGCACCTGCGGCATGCAGCGCAAGCTGTAGGCGTCCTGCACGCGCGGACAGTCCACGTGCGAGGCCCGAATCTCACTGCCCGCCAGCAGAGCGCGCAAATTGGCCGCGACGGCGAGCTGGCCCAGGTAGGGACGTAGCCGGTGGATCCGCGGGTCGAAGGCGACCGGGGTGCCCTTGAGCGCTTCGAGCGACAGCGCCCCGGCGACATCCGCCGCGTCCACCAGCAGCCGGCATCGGCGGAGCGCCAGGAGCCCCAGCGCGAGCATCGCCTGGGTCCCGTTGACCAGCGACAACCCCTCTTTGGCTTCCAAGTGTAGGGGCTTCAATCCTACCTTCGCAAGCGCGGCCCGGCCCGACTGCCGGCGCTCGCCGACGAAGGCCTCGCCTTCGCCGATGAGGACCAGCGCCAGGTGCGCCAGCGGGGCCAGATCGCCGCTGGCGCCGACGGATCCCCGAGAGGGGATCACCGGCAGGACATCGCGGTTGAGGAGGGTGAGCAGGTATTCTGCGATCAACGGGCGGACTCCGCTGTGGCCGCGCGCGAGCACGTTGGCCCGCAAGAGCAGGATGCCCCGGGTTTCCTCGCGCGCGAGCGGCTCCCCAACGCCGGCCGCATGGCTGCGGACCAGGTTGAGTTGCAATTGCTTGATATCGGAGGCAGAGATGCGCTGGTCAGCCAGCTTTCCGAACCCCGTCGTGACCCCGTAGACCGGCTTGGCCCCAGCCGTGACGCGCCGGATGACCTCGCAGGCCGCGGCCATGCGAGCTTCGGCCTTGGGGGCGAGCTTGACCGGCCGGCCGTCCAGCACGACGTCGTAGAACGCGGGCAGAGTCAGATCCTCGCCCGTCAGCAACAAGGTCTTCATTGGAAGAGCGACCTCATGCGCGGGATTATAGCCTCCCACCGTGTTCGCGTAAACCAAATGGAGGCGCTTCGGCCTCCTTGTCTGCTGTCGGTGCCCATGCTAGGATGCCGCCGCGATGGAGGTCACGATCTCCAAGGAGGTGCTCCTCGGCCTGTTTGCGCTGTCGGTCGTGACCTTCATCGTGAGCTTGATCGGCATCCCGTTTCTCCTGGTCAGACTTCCTCCACATTACTTCGATGAGCGTCACCCCCGGACCTGGATGCAGGATCACCATCCAGTCCTCCGGTTGATCGGGTTGGTCATCAAGAACGCGGTGGGGGTCCTCTTGTTCGCGGCCGGAGTCACCATGCTCTTCCTCCCCGGTCAAGGGCTCCTGACGATGCTGATCGGCATATCATTGTTGGACTTTCCCGGCAAGCGTCATTTGGAGCGCAGGCTCGTCGCCCAGCCCGCCGTGCTGAGGACGATCAACAAGCTGCGTGAGAGGTTCGGCAAGCCTCCGCTCGTCGTCGCGTAAGCACAACGTCGCAGATCTCCATGCCGACCCTCTACCTCATCGACGGCAGCGCCTACGTCTATCGCGCGTTCTTCGCACTGCCCGCCCTGTCCAACTCCAGAGGTCTACCGACCAACGCGGTCTACGGGTTCACCACGATGCTGATGAAGATCCTGCGGGAGCGTCGCCCGGACGGTATCGCCGTCGCGTTCGACGAAAAGGGTCCGACCCTTCGCCACGAGGAGTTCAAGGACTACAAGGCCCATCGGCCACCCATGCCCGAAGGGATGCAGGCGCAGATTCCCTACATCCATCGGGTGGTGAAGGCCTTCAATATCCCGGTGGTCCGCCAGGCGGGCTACGAAGCGGACGACCTGATCGGAACGCTGGCCCGCAAGGCCGAGGCGGCGGCGTTCGACGTCGTCATCGTCACCGGCGACAAGGATATGTACCAGCTCCTGACACCCGGGGTGCGCATCTACGACCCCGTGAAAGACAAGTGGATCGGACAGGAGGAGTGCCGCGAGCGGTTCGGGGTGGAACCGGCGCGGGTGATCGAGGTGATGGGGCTCATGGGCGATGCCACGGACAACATTCCCGGGGTCAAGGGCATCGGTGAGAAGACGGCGATCAAGCTGATCGGGCAGTACAGGACGATCGAAAACCTGCTCGCGCAGGTGGATCAGGTCACACCGCCGAAGATCAAGGCCGCCCTGTCCGAGCAGGCCGACAAGGCCCGTCTGAGCAAGCACCTCGCGACGATCAAGACCGACTGTCCGGTGGAGTTTCAGCCAGACCAGTTCAAGGTCAGTGCGCCCCATACCGAGTCGTTGACCGCCCTCATGCGTGACCTGGAATTTTCATCCCTGCTCAAGACGATTCAGTCATCATCGCCGACGGGACCGGCCGGCGACGTCCTAGGGGCCGATGCCGAGACGATCAAGGACGATCAAGCAGCCAGGCAGTTTGCGGAGCAGGCCGCGCGGCCCGGGCTGGTGGGCCTGCACGTCGTGCTGGGAGGCGCTGGAGTCTCGGCCGAGGTGCGCGGGATTGCGCTCAGCACACCGGACGGCCGCACGGCTTTCGCCCCTCGGCTGGCCGGGTCCCTGGCGAACCTGCTCACCAACCACAGGGTCGTCAAGGCCGTTCACGATCTTAAGCCGGGCCTGCTCGCACTCCACCGCGCCGGAGTAGCGACAGTCGCGCCGGCGTTCGACACGATGGTCGCCGACTACCTGCTGAACCCCAACCGGCGGGCGCATGACCTCGAGGCGGTGGCGCTGGACGCGCTGGGGTATCACCCGGGAGCCAGCCAGCCCGGGCCGGCCACGGAGACTCCGGCGGATCTCTTCGAGAAGGTTGAAGCGGCCGGGTCTCCCAAGGCGGCCGACGCGGCTGCTGTGGCCAAGGCTGCCGAAGCCGCCGCCGTGATCGTCCGGCTGGTACCGGTGCTGAAACAGCGGCTGGAGGAACAGGGAAGCCTGCGGCTGTTTGAGGAGGTGGAGATGCCGCTGGTGCCGGTACTGGCCGAGATCGAACGCAACGGGTTCGGTCTCGATGTCAGGGCGCTGGAGCGGCTCAGCAAGGAACTGGAGCGGGAGCTAGACCGCATGATGGAGTCGATCGCGGGCGAGGCGGGAGGAGACTTCAACATTAACTCCCCCAAGCAGCTCGCCGCCGTGCTGTTCGACAAGCTGGGCTTGAAACCCATCCGGAAGACCAAGACCGGCTATTCTACCGATGAGGACACGCTGACGCAGTTGGCGACGCAGCACGACCTGCCCGCCCAGATCCTGAATTACCGAAGCCTCAGCAAGCTCAAGTCCACCTACGTGGATGCCTTGCCGGCCCTCGTCAACCCGGACACCGGCCGGCTGCACACCTCCTTGAACCAGACGGTGGCCGCGACCGGCCGGCTGTCCTCCGCCGACCCCAACTTGCAGAACATTCCGGTGAAGGGCGAGTTCGGGCTCCGGATTCGGGAGGCCTTCGTGGCGGGCACAGGCCACACCCTGCTTTGCGCCGACTACAGCCAGATCGAGCCGCGCATCCTGGCGCATCTGTCCCGGGACGAGCGGCTGCTCAAGGTGTTCGAGCGCGGAGAGGACATCCACACGGCCACGGCGGTCGAGATCTTCAAGCTGTCGCCGGACCTGGTCACGAAAGAGATGCGGCGGGCGGCCAAGACCGTGGTCTTCGGGATCGTCTATGGCATCAGCCCGTTCGGGCTTTCCCAGAACATCGGAGTCTCACAGACGGAGGCCAAGAAATACATCGACGCCTACTTCGAGCGGTATGCGGGCGTCAAGGCCTTCCTGGACAAGACGATCGAAGAAGCGAAGCAGAAGGGTTACACGACGACGATCCTGGGCCGCCGCCGGCCGATTCCCGAGTTGCAGAGCGCCGATCCGACCCAGCGCAGCTTCGGCGAGCGGATGGCGGTGAACAGTCCGATTCAGGGCTCGGCGGCGGATTTGATCAAGGTGGCCATGATCGCCGTCAGCAAGAAGCTGCGTGCCGAGCTGCCCAGCGCGAAGATGATCCTCCAGGTCCACGACGAGTTGATCTTCGAGACGCCGGAGAAGGAGGTGGAGAAGGCGAAGCGGCTCGTGAAGTCGGAGATGGAAGCGACCGGGCCGCGCCTCGGCCTGTCCGTCCCGCTGAAGGTGGATCTTGGAGTCGGGAAGAATTGGAGAGAAGCACATCCATGACACCGGGTGCGGCAGGGCCCGACGCTCCCGCGCAGTCGTATGAAAGCCTGGCAAGTTATAAACGAACGTGAGGTGATGCGATGAACACAGGACGTGTTGCAGCCGGGTGGTTGGCTCTCGGAGCCGTTCTCATCCTGCTCAATCTGGTTCTCTTGGTCCGTGGGCCGATCATTGCTGCTCATGCTCAGGAACAGAAGAGAATCCAATACAAGATCGTGGACGTGTTGCCGGATACGCAGACCATGCAAGCGACCTTGAATCAGTATGGCAATGAGGGATGGGAGCTGGTGGCCGTGAGCATGGGGGACCTGACAGCGCCCCGGTTCGTGTTCAAGCGATGAGGGCTGTACGGCTGAGAGAGTTATGACCCTGACTTGGCGCAGCGGAAGCCGATGGTGGGGGCGCGCTGGTCGGGGAACGCGCCGCCGCGGGTGGCGGTCCTCAACATGGAGGGGCGGCTCTTCCAGGAGCCTCCTCGAACGCTCTTGTAGCGGCCCGGCGGCGGCCCGGGCGGGTTGCGCTCCGGCATGACCGCATAGTAGTCGAACCCGAACCAGTCCTGCACCCATTCGGCGATGTTGCCCGCCATGTGATACAGGCCGTATGGACTTCTCCCTTCCTCCAGACTGTCCACCGGATTGACCAGCGGGATTTCGTGGACGTGATATTGCCCGAAGATGGCCAGCTCCTTCCTGGGCGAGGCCGGGCCCCAGGGAAACAGGTTGCCGGTGCTGCCTCGCGCCGCCTTTTCCCATTCGGCCTCCGTCGGCAAGCGCTTCCCGTGGGCCAGGCAGAACGCGTCAGCCTCGGACCAAGTGACATAGAGGGCCGGCCATCGAGCCAACATCGGGTCCGGCGTCGCATGCACGCTGATCATGTGCCAGATCAGCCGCCTGAGTTCCTCTGACACCGGCTGTTTCTGCTGATGCATGAGGGCGAGAAACTCCCCCAGGCTTACTTCATCGCGATCGATCTCAAAACCGTCGAGCCAAATCCGGCGCTGTGGCAGCTCCGTGTCGTCATACGGCGTGTCGAGGCCGTAGGGAGCTTCGTCGTTGCGGGCGCTGCCCATCAAGAACCAGCCCGACGGCACGGGGACCATGGGCGCCGGGCGTGCCTCCTTGGCGATGGCCTGTAAGTGCGGAATCAATTCCGGAGGCGGGGGAGGGCCTGCCTGTGAGGGCGGCTGTGCGTGCAGCTCACCGACCGGTGCGAGCATCAGCCCGCTCAGGACGAGGAGGCTGATGCCGCGGAACCAGTCGAGTCTTTTCTTCAAAATCCCACCGACACGCCAAGAGTTCCTGTGACCGCCGACCGATCGGAGGGCCCGTAAAACTCCGTCCCAATCCCCGCATCCAACACGATGCGCGAGCTGAGCTGATGCCGAAGGCCGACTTCGACTCCGGTGTTGTTGCGCTGTCCCACAAGGTCGGACTGCCGGGTGTACACATCCACGATGAGGGTCTCCCGGAATCGGCGGGGATAGCCGATCGGATAGCTCACGGCCGCCATGAGGCGATACGCGCCATCCCGTTCCTGGCCTTGGGGTGACCCTACTGCGGTATAGCCGGCATTGAGGTGGACCCGTATTCGACCGAAGGACCGCGTCAGGACCCCCGTGACCTGCGTATCCACCCCTTTCGACTGCACGCCTGTCGGGAAGTCCGCTTCCACACGCATCGCGAGTGCGGGGAGCGTGAGCGTTTCCGTGTTGAAGTTGTACAACACCCCCAGGTGAAGGTCTCCGGATTTGTTGGGGCCGACAACCGTTTGCGGGTCCGTGAAGAGATCGCTCTGGATCTCGATCTGCGCGTTGTTGAACGCGCCGTAGATGATCTGGGGTTGAAAGACGAACCGCGTCTTCCCTGTCCGCCGGTCATTGATGCGAACCCCGCTTTCGAGTCCGATCTCGCCCTTCGGAATGGCGTAAGCATCCTCCATCTGAATCGGCCGGTTCGGGTCCAGATTGTCATGATCCAGGGCCCAGGCTGAGACTGGCCACAGGAGAATCAGCGTCAGCGCGTGAAGAATAGTCTGTCTCGTGGCCCTTCCCTCAATGCTGATGGGGCGTGGCTGGACTGTCAGATTTTTCTCGCACGATCATCGGGTTCGTGGCATCGGCGCTGGCCAGATAATACGAGCCCAGCACCCGGTAGATTTCTTCTCGCTTCGCGTCCCAGGTCGGCAAGAGATCACTGGCCAGAATGTCGCTGATCGTGTCGTGCAACATGTGGAGATTGTCGAAGATATTCGCAATCGCTGCATACTTCCTGGCGAAGAGTGAACTGTATTCCCCTGTCATGGGCATGAAGGTCCACTGGATCGGGGGTTGCTCCAGATAGCCATGATACGTGGCCAGGATCGGTTGCACGGCCTTTTGTTTGGCGGGGAGATCCGGAGCGGCGCTCAGCGGGTCGTACACGGCTACCTGGAGATAGTGATAGGCCCAGATCGTGGCGTTAAAGAGCGGGAACTTCCGCCGGAAGGTCTTGGAGTACGGGAGACTGTCCAACCGGCGGTGGTCCAGCCGTCTCGCGGTAATCGCGTAGGGGCTGTCCTGGTAGTACGCGAGGACCTTGCGAACGGCCCGATCCTTGTCCGACGCAGAGAGGTCCGCGACATAGATGTCGTAGGTGGACCGATGGAGCGCATGGGCCTCGTCGAAGGTGTTTTGCGCGCGCCAGGCGAGCTTCATGTATGTCGGCGCGATCGCTTCTTCATTGGGCGGGAGCGTGGGTCTTGATGCGATGAACCGGAGCGTGTCCTTCCGCGCCCTGTCCTCGATCGAGGGAACGTCCTTTGCGCCGGTCAACAGCAGGTTCTCATACAGGTTGGAATGACCGAAGTCGATCCCGTTAAAGTCGATGTCGAGCTCTTTGAGGTTCTCCCGGAGCGAGAAGTTCCAGAGGGCGCGGTAATAAAAGCGCTTGTCCCGCGGTTCCAGCTGGGCGCAGGCCGTCAGCAGAAGGGCCGTCATGAGTACGAAGACGGCTCCACGAGAAACGAAGCCCTCTCGCTTCAGCCTGGGCAAGGAGCTCTCCCCTATCCGTTCAATCACGGAACAGATACCGGGAGTCATTTGCGGGGCCGCCTTCGCTACGTGGCATACAAGAGGCCGGCAATCTCCGTCGTGTTGAAGAGCATCGCGCTCATACGCGTGTAGGCCGCATGACCGTACACATGGTCGCGCGCGCTGGTGGAGCCCGTCGAGTCCTTATAGTCCACGAGCAGGCAGAGCCCGTCGTTCGCGCAGCGGACGCTCTTGCGCGCGCACTCGAGCCAACGTTCGAACCCGTCGTACGGCTCCAGCAGCTCCCAGAGTGCCTTGTTGGCCGCCTGCGCCTCCGGTGACGTCGGCACGGCGTCGCTCCCGGCGACCGCCAGTTGCTGGACATAGTCCCCGCCCCAGGCGACCGGCATTTCCATCGTGATTTGCGGCAGCTCCATCTTGGCCAGCCACCGTTTCCCGTCGCTCCGCATCGGCCGATGATTGACGATGTGGAGCAGCTTGCCGAGGCCGGAGGGGTCCCATCCGTACCGGACCGGCGTGCCGAGGGTGACGACATCCACCGCTGCCCCATTCAGGCCTTGGCCGGCTGACAAGAGATGCTCGAGCGGCTCGAGGTCGCCGGCGGGCAGGTGGCCTTTAAGGGTGTGAAGCAAGGTCTCTCGCCCGGATGACCGGCCTGGCGCCAGCAGGTTGGAGACAAGCGCAAGGACCAGCCCCGCCTGCCCGTGCGCCTGCACCAGAATCCGGTCGCCGGGGCCCAGCTTCTGCTCTTCGACAAGGGATCGAAGGCGCGTGAGCAGGCGCACAGCTGCTTGGGCGCGACCGAGGTGATGGTGCTCACAGGACCAGAGGAGCCTCGTACAGACGATGGGACGCGAAACGCCCCGGTTCACCGCATTGCGAAAGAGCTCGACGTACGCGCGCGTGAAATTCGCAGCATCGCCGGCTTGCTCGTCAATGAGCCTAGTGGTCGCGTCGTCGTCCACCAGCGGCGGCTTCTTGCCTCCCGGCAGGGGCGGTAATCCGTTGGAACCGTCCCGCATGAGCGCAAGCAAAGCTTCCATGCCGGGGATGCCGCGCGAGTAGCCTCGCTTCAGGCCTCCCGCTTCGTCCAGCCGCTGCATCCCGAGAAGGTCCGTGCTCAACGCGGTGCCGTGCAGGAACCAGACCGCGCGGACGCCGGGTTCAGACAGACGGCCGCCCAGGCGCGCCATGGCGTCCTGCCAAGCCAGTGAGTCGGGAGGGGCACTGGGCTGGAATTCACAATAGTTGACTCGGTCGCCCGGGTCAGACCGTGCGTAGGCGGCATGCTGGAAGTTATTTCCGATCGGCATGGCGTCCTTTCTCTTACCCGAAACACAAGGCCAGCGCAATGGAACCGGGGGTTCCGAGCGGTTGACCGGCCGGAAAACGGCGTGCTAAGGTGACAGGCTCCCTTGAGCAGCCAGTGAAGCCGGTCCCAGAGCCGGACACAAGCAGATGAATTCTGTTCGCTGGAAAGTCGGGAAAGTCAGCATGGTTGGGGTGGTCGCCTTGGCATTCGTGGCCGCGGTGGTGGGGCACGCCAGCCCGGCCACGACGAAGGCCGATTCCAAGTTGGCCCAACCCGGCACGTCCGCTTTGCCTCAGGCCCAGACTGATCAAGCCGAGTACGCGATTCTCATCGTGTATGAGGGAGTGGGTCAGGAGGCCCTCAGGACTGGAGCAATGCCGGTCCTGAATGATCTGGTGCGACAAGGATCGGTCACCTGGGCCGCGACCGCCGTCATCCCCCCCTCGCGGCTACCGACGATGGCGTCACTGTTGACCGGCATGCCCGTTGAAAAACACGGCGTCACCTGGGACTCCTTCGACTTCATCCGGGGCTACCCCCGCCCCCCGACCGTCTTCGATTATCTGGATCTGAGCGGAGGACGGGACAGCGCCATCTTCTTCATGGACGAGTCGCTCTATCAGCTGGCCAAGCCGGAGCCCTACACGGATTATCAAATGTGCGGGCCGCTCAAGCCCGAGTGCAGCCCCGCGACCGTCGTGCAGTACATCCGCGACTACTTCCGCAAAGCCACCAGCGGGCATGGGTACGGGCATGCGATCCTGTCCCTCCCGCATCTTCTGGTCGTGCACCTGCCCGAGCCGGGCCGCGCGGGGCTGGCGAACGGATGGGCCTCACGGCCCTACCGGGAGGCGCTGCGCGCGGTGGATCGCGCGGTAGGCTCCATCCTGGACTTGTACCGTGAATTGGGAATCTTGAAACAGACAGCGGTGATCGTCACCGGCCTCAACGGCGCGGCCGGCCCCGTCAACGGCAAGGATCCGGCGAAGCTCGGCGTCGATGGCGGCGGGCTGCCGCGCGTGCCCTGGATTGCCTGGGGAGCCGGGATCAAGGCGGGTCATGCGATCAAGCAGCCGGTCTCGATTCTTGACACGGGAGCCACCGTCCTCCGCACGCTCGGTCTCGAGACGTACACCGAATGGGAGAGCCATGCGGTGGAGGAAATCTTCAAGGCTCCCAGGCCAGCGAGCGTGGGGGCGGCATCGAGGGAGCCCTAGGCCGATGCGGTGGCGTGCGTGGATGGTCCTCGGGCTGGCGCTCGGGCTGCCGACGGCGGCACTGCTCCGGCCGGCGGAGGCCGAGCCGCCGCCGTTGCATTCCAAGGAACACCCGATTACGATCGACGCGACGGCACTGAATCCCCCCACGCGGTGGCATGTGCCCGGCATCACCCCGATTATCTGGAGCATGGACCCGGACTACACGGAGGCGCTCCGGACGACGGAGCGGCGCGAATTGAAGCTCAAGCCCGGGAAGTACCGCTTCGGGACCTTCACGTTCGATTTTCCGTTCACGGTGACGCTCGAGGGGGTGCTGGAGTTCGCGTCCTCGCTGGACCAATGCGTGAGCGGCCGGGGCACGCAGACTTTGACGGTCCGGTGCAGCCAGACGCAGCCTTACAGCGGCCAACGGGATTATTGACGCATGATGCTGAAAAAGGCCCCCAACTCAGTCTTTGTTTTTCGACCATTCTGACAAGGAACTCTATGGCGCAATCGGTGGAAGACCTGCTCGAGGAACTAGAGGACGTGGATGACGCGACTCGGGAGGAGGCGGCCAAGGCGCTCGCCGACCTGGCCGATCCGAGCACGATGGAGTCGTTGCTCCGGGCGTTCGAGGATGAGTTTTGGTCGGTGCGCGCCCACGCGGCCTGGGGCGTGGCCAGGATCGGCGGCCCGCGCGCAGCAGCGGCGCTGGTGGGTCTCTTCAACGATCCCCTGATGGAGGTGAGGGAAGCGGCGGTGGCGGCCATGGCTCACCTGGGCGCCGGGGCCGTCGACCTCCTCCTCAAAGGGCTGAAGGACGAGCGATGGCGCGTGCGGGAACATGCGGCCAAGGCCTGCGGGGAGATCAAGGACGCCCGCGCCGTGGACCTCCTGATCGCAGCCTGCCGGGATCGAGACGGGGCGGTCAAGAGCGCCGCGGCCGAAGCGTTAGGGAAAATCGGGGACCCCAAGGCGGTCCCCGCGCTTATCAAGCTCTTCAAGGATAGCTCGAAAACGGTCCGGGAGACGGCGGGCACGGCGCTGGTCGCCATCGGGGAAGCGTCCGTCGGCCCGCTGATCGACAGCCTCCAGGACAAGGATTTCGTAGTCCGCTGCCACGGCGCCCGCGCCCTGGGCGGGATGACGACCGACTACCAGATCGGCCGGCCCTGGGTGAGGGAGTCGCGGGTGGTGGGGGCCCTCATCGAGACGCTGAAGGACCCCGACCGTGCGGTGCGTGAGGATGCGACGATCGCGCTCGGGATGATCGGGGATCCGCGCGCGA
>Ga0233416_10000531_pt1 | contig 11782 bp, 9 predicted proteins | sample Sediment_Towuti__2_FD_188638 | JGI IMG/M metagenome (GOLD analysis project Ga0233416, IMG submission 188638) | Sediment microbial communities from Lake Towuti, South Sulawesi, Indonesia - Sediment_Towuti_2014_0_MG | ecosystem: Environmental > Aquatic > Freshwater > Lake > Sediment | place... | reverse complement strand
CAGCATGTTCCGTGAGCAGCGCCCGCAACCGGGAGTTGGCCGATACTCCGCCCACGACGGCAAGAGCCGCGAGGCCTTCTTGATCAAGCGCCGAAAACGCCTTAGCCACGAGCGCTTGGACGATGGCTTCCTGGTAGCCTGCCGCCAGGTCGGCAGCCTGTTCGGCTCGGGTTCGAGGAATCATATCGCGCAATTTGTACAGCAACGACGTCTTGAGACCACTAAAGCTGAAGTCCAAATCCAGTGGCCGCCGCTGGAGCCGGGGGAAGGAGATCGCCGCGGGGTTGCCCTGCCGGGCCAGCCGATCAATTGCGGGTCCACCGGGGAACTCCAGCCCGAGCATCTGCGCGCCCTTATCGAAGGCTTCTCCGGCAGCGTCGTCTCGGGTACAACCGAGCAACGTGCACCGCCCGTCCGTGTCCCGTCGATAGAGGTGAGTATGCCCGCCGGACACGACCAACACGACACAGGGGAGCGGAAACGCGGGGTCGCCGAGCCAGGCCGACGCGATATGCCCCTCCAGATGATTGACACCAATCAACGGAACTCCCAACCCGTAGCTCAATGCCTTGGCATAATTCACCCCCACCAGGAGCGCGCCGGCTAATCCGGGACCCAACGTGACGGCAACGGCGCCGAGATCGCGCTTGCGAAGCCGCGATTGAGCGAGTGCGTCGCCGACCACGACCCCGATCATGCCGAGATGGGCGCGAGCCGCCAGCTCGGGCACGACGCCGCCGAATTTGGCATGCACGGATACCTGTGAGGAAATCACGTTCGAAAGGACTTGCCCCCGGCTGTCGAGGACGGCGGCAGCCGTTTCGTCGCACGACGATTCGATCCCCAGGATGGGGGTCGGTTGCCATTCGCGAGGTGCCAGGAAGCTCGGCTGACTGGTTTCGATCATCGGTTCTTACAGAGAGCGCTTGGTGTGGGTGAAACGACGCGACCCCTGCGGCTGCTCACCGCAGGGGTCGCCGATCGTCACATGGTGAAAGCGTGTTGCGATGATCACGAGTGGGTGACTTAGACTCCCGCCATCGCCTCCTGCTCGATAAAAGCCGGAGCGCCATCCCGGAGCACCACCTTGACCCTCCGACTCTCCTTGAAGCGACCCCTGATCAGCTCATCGGAGAGCGGATCACCGATCGCGCGCTGGATCGCCCTGCGCATGGGCCTGGCTCCGTACTGCGGCTCAAAGCCTTCTTTGATGAGCCATTGCTTGACTTCGTCATCGACCTCGATCTCGATCCCCTTCTCTAACAGCCGAAGATTCAACTCACGGAGCAGGATATCGAGGATGCTGTAGAGATGCTCTTTCTCCAACTGGTGGAAGACGACGACTTCGTCGATCCGGTTCAAGAACTCCGGACTGAATGACTTGCGCAGCTCTCCGAGGACTTCCTCTTTCTTCCTCCGCGCGGCCTCGCTTTCGGTGCTCTGAAACCCGAGAGAAACACCCTTCTGAATATTCTTGGTGCCGATATTGGACGTCATGATCACGACAGTGTTCTTGAAGTCCACCTTTCGACCGAGGCTGTCGGTCAGCACGCCGTCATCCAGCACTTGAAGCAGGACATTGAACACGTCGGGATGCGCTTTCTCAATTTCGTCGAACAAGACGACCGAATAGGGCCGACGGCGAACCTTTTCGGTCAGCTGCCCGCCTTCCTCGTACCCCACATACCCTGGAGGGGCCCCAAACAGTCTGGAGCTCGTGAACTTCTCCTGGTACTCGGACATATCGACCCGGATCAGCGCGTCCTCGCTGTTGAAGAGAAACTCCGCCAGGGTTCTCGCCAGTTCCGTCTTCCCGACTCCTGTGGGACCCAAGAAGATGAATGACCCGATCGGCTTCCGCGCTTCCTTGAGCCCGGCACGCGAACGCCGGATGGCCCGCGCAACCGCCGAAATCGCTTCATTCTGACCGACCACCCGCTTATGGAGAAATTCCTCCATCCGCAGCAGCTTGTTGGATTCTTCCTCTTCGAGTTTGAACAACGGGATGCCGGTCATCTTGGACACGACGTATGCGACGTCTTCCTTGCCGATCACCGGCTTGTTCTTCTCCTGATTCTTCTTCCACTCCCGCTTGGACTCGTCCAGGAGTTTCCGCAGCCGCTCTTCCTCTTCGCGGTGACGGACGGCTTCCTCGAAATTCTGCATCGAGATCGACAGTTCCTTCTCGCGCGACACTTTCTTGAGTTCCTGCTCCATCGCTTTCAGCTCCGAAGGGAGCGCGTAGGTCTGCAGTTTGGCGCGTGAGCCGGTTTCGTCGATCAAGTCGATCGCCTTATCCGGCAGGAAGCGGTCGGTGATATACCGGTCCGACAGCTTGACGGCTTCAACGATGGCATCTTCCGTGATTTCCACGCCGTGATGCTCCTCGTAGCGGTCACGGAGTCCCTGAATGATCAGGACGGTTTCATCGATGGTGGGCGGCTGCACATGGATCGGCTGGAACCGTCGTTTCAAGGCGCCGTCCTTTTCAATGTGCTTGCGGTACTCGTCCAACGTCGTCGCCCCGATACACTGAATTTCCCCGCGCGAGAGCGCGGGCTTGAGCATATTGGACGCATCGATCGACCCCTCAGCCGCGCCGGCGCCCACCAGCGTATGAAGCTCGTCGATGAAGATGATAATGTTCCCGGCCTGCACGATCTCCTTCATCACAACCTTGAGACGCTCTTCGAACTGGCCCCGGTACTTCGTGCCGGCCACGAGCGATCCGAGATCCAATGCGATCACGCGGCGCGAGAGGAGATTATCGGGCACCTCCGACTGGACGATCCGCTGGGCGAGCCCCTCAACGATGGCGGTCTTTCCGACCCCGGATTCGCCGATCAGCACGGGGTTGTTCTTGCTTCTTCGGCTGAGAATCTGCAGCACCCGTTCGATCTCATCGGCCCGGCCGATGACGGGATCGAGTTGTCCTTCTTGGGCCAGTTGGGTGAGGTCGCGTCCGAACTCGTCGAGCGCGGGTGTATTGCTCTTCCGATCGCGCTCACGCGGAGCCGATTTCCGGAGAAAGGTGACGGTCAATTGTCGGGCCGTGAGGAGGTTGGCGCCCAGGCTGCGGAGAATCTTGCCGCCGATCCCCTCCTCTTCCCTGAGAAGGCCCAGCAGGAGATGCTCGCTGCCGATATGGTTGTGCCCCAACAGCCGGGCTTCTTCGACCCCGTATTCGATGACTTTCTTCACACGTGGGCTGAACGGAATCTCTCCGAAGGTCATGGTGGTTCCGCCGCCGGGGAGGTTGCGCTCGATTTCCAAGCGGATTTGCTCCGTGGAAAGCCCCATTTTTTTCAGAATCATGAGGGCGATGCCGTCGGACTCACGGAGTATCGCCAAGACAAGATGCTCGGTCCCGAGGTAATCATTCTGGTGCCGCTCGGCTTCCTCACGTGCGAGAATGATGATCTTTCGACCTTTGTCCGTGAATCGTTCGAACATCCTGCCTCCTTCTAGTGGACGCGAGTCATAACCACGTTCGAGCAAAACCCATGGAAAAACTTGGCCTAATTCTAACCAGAGCGCCCTTCAGAGTCAAGGTTGGACGGAAAAGTGGCGGTGCGAACGTTCCGCGGGACCGTGTTGTCGACGGTCTCTCCGTGCACGTGGAGTATGCGCGATGCTCGCGTTGACAGAAAAAGAACCCTCCCGATACAATCCCGCACCCTCGCAGGCCATCCTCGAGCCGGCATCCATGAAGAGTAAGAGCATCGGGATTCTCACCAAACCGAAGTTTCCTGAAGTCACGGCTACGCTCCAAGGAGTGGTGACCTGGCTACGAACCCGGAACATCGAAGTCTTACTCGATACGACCTCGGCGGCGCTGCTGAGCGAGCCGGGAGGCATTCAAAAAACGCAGTTGGCCGGCAAAGCCGACGTTCTGCTCGTCCTGGGCGGGGACGGCACGATGCTCAACGCCGCGCGGCTGGCGGCGGAACGAAGCATTCCCATCTTGGGTGTCAACATGGGAGGCCTCGGCTTCTTGACCGAAGTGCGACTCGACAATCTGTACCCTTCGCTCGATCGGGTGTTCGCCAATGACTTTGTTCTCGACGAACGGCTCATGTTGAACACACATGTGCATCGACATGGCGAAACGGTGGCGCGGGGCACGGTGCTGAACGACGTCGTCATCAGCAAGGGCACGCTGGCGCGCATGATCGAGCTGAAAGTCGCCATTCAGGGGCAGTTCGTGACGAATCTCAGAGGCGACGGGCTGATCGTCGGAACGCCGACAGGATCCACCGCCTATTCCCTCTCCGCCGGAGGCCCCATCATCAATCCGGCCGTGCAGTCGCTGATCCTCACGCCCATCTGCCCGCACACACTGACTCATCGGCCCTTGATCGTTCCGGGGAACGTGGAGGTCGAAGTCACCCTGACCAGCAAAGACGACGGCGCGATGGCCACCCTTGACGGGCAGGTGGGGATTGCGATGACGCAGGGTGACACAGCCGTGATTCAGGCGTCGGATCATCGCACCAGGCTGATCCGGTTCCCCGAAAGCCACTACTATGAGGTACTGCGCGAAAAACTGAAGTGGGGAGACGGCTGAGGCTGGACCACCTCCGCCTTGCCGACCGATCCTACCGCCCGACCCGTTCGATCACATCCAGCATGTCCTGATTGACGACGAACTTGAACTCGCCGATACAGTCGCTTTCCCCGTGGTGAGCCCTTTCCGCCGCTTCCAGCGCGTGAAGCCCCCGCACATCAACCGGGCGGCTCTTGCGGGATTTCCACAGAGTCTGCAGATTGTCGAGCACCACCTTAGCCTGAGTGGTGACGGGCTTCCCGGCGAGATAGCGCTCGACCACCTCCGCGCACCAGTCCCCGTCCCGCTTGGCCACCCCGACAAGACCCTCGCTCGCTTTCCGCGCCCAACCCGCCAAGAACACCCCGTCCAGGACCTTGCCGGCAGCCTCGTCGTAAGCCTGGAACAACGCATCGTCCGGGTCGTTCCCAGTCTTGTTGGGATTGGTGACGAACATGCTACCCTTGTACGGGAGACCGACGGTCTCATCGACTTTGTCGCCGACCGCAAAAATGACGGCGTCACACGGAAATTCATAGTACTGCTTCAAGCCCACAGCGACCGTATCCCCGCCTTTCGGGTCGAGCCTGTTGTCCTCCATCTCGAGGGCGCGCACTCGATTGTCGGCATTCACCAGAATGCGCTTGGGAGAAGCGAGGAACCGGAAGCCCATTTTGGTCTCGCTGACCTTCGGTTCGCATCTGGCGAACTCGTCGGTGAAGCCCTTCACCACGTCATCCGGATTCTGGCCGACCGCAATGAGACGCTCCCTGATCCGTTCGAATTCTTTCTTGATACCATCGAGGTCCATGTTGGCACAGACGGCCCGAATTTCCTTTGGATTGTATTTCCGCTCAACCGGTCCCCGCCGGACGACAGCCGTGACCCGCTCGACCTTCTTATAGCGGACCAGCCAGTGGGCAATATCGACCATGACATCGCCGGCCCCGATCACGGCGACGTGGTTACCCATATCGAACAGCCGGTCCCCGAATCCGGGCAGACGATTGAAGTGGTAGACCACGTCCTTGGCATGGTACACGCCCGTGGCGGCATCTCCCTCCACCCCGATCGCTTTGGTCCCCTGCGCGCCGATCGTAAAGACGACAGCGCTGGCACCGAGCCCTCGAACCTCCTCCACCGTGAGGTCCTTCCCGTTCCCTACCGACACATTGCCGAAGTAGTGGACGTTCGGTCGCTCGAGCAGCTCCCAGTACTGTTTCTTGAGGCCGCCGCGAAGCTTGAGTTTCGCGGGGAATATTCCATATTCGGCCAGCCCGCCGAACTTGATGTCGCGGTTGAGAATGATCACTTCACGCCCGGCCTTGGCTAGGCAGCTCGCCACCGCCATCCCCGCAGGCCCGGCCCCGACGAGTATGACGACATGCGAATTCGAAGGGCTCATCCGGTATTCCTTCACGGAGAATGAAGAGGGAAAGGCCCAGAACCTCAAAAGTTCCGCGGACTTTAGCACAGCGGTTTGCTGGGTGTCAAAGCGCGCCCGGATCAGAATGGTTGAAAGCTGCCTGAGCATCCGCCTTCTCCTCCGGTCGATACCGCGCTTGCCACGGTTCTAGGAGTGCACTAAAATATCGTTCTTCGTACGGGCGGTCGCACAGTCGGTGTTTCCACTCCATGTTGCCGACCTACTTATCCCATCCGATATTTCAGCGCCTGCTGACAGGCCTCTGCGTCGCCGCCGCCGCCGGATACGGCATTGTGCTGGTGTTCCTTCGCAACCCGCGGTTTCGCGATTTCGACATCCATCGCGAGATCGGACAGTGGTTCCTGGACGGTCAGGATCTGTATCAAAGCGCCGTGAGCTACCCGTATATGCCGACGGCGGCCATGTATTTCTCCCTGCTTGCCTTGGTGAATCAGAAAACCGGATTGGCCCTGCGCTATATCACCGCTGTCCTCTGCCTATGGCTCACCTGTGTGCTGCTGCATCGAATGATCAAGGACCGCTTCGGAGAGTTAGTTCAGACCAATCTCACGCTCAGCGTCTTCGCGATCATCCTGGCCGGCCAGTTCATCCTCTACGATTTCGACGACGGCGGCCCCCACACCATTCTTCTGGGCATGCTCATCGGTGCCGTATACGCTGTCTGGACAGGTCGGGAGAAACTCGGCGCGGTCTGGTTCGGATTGGCGATTGCACTGAAGGTCACCCCGGGATTGTTTCTTCCGTTTTTCGTCTGGAAACGTCAGTGGCGATTGGCGTGCTACACCGTGGTCGCGACGACCTGCTGGATCGTGCTGCCGATGGCGTGGATGGGACCGTCAAGTTGGTGGAGCCATCAGCAGACATGGGTCCGGGTCGCAGCCGGATCAGCAATCGGCGAGAAAACTTCGTTTGCGCACGCGAACGAGGACAACATTCGGAACTCGGGGATCCAACCGGCGATGATGCGGTATCTCGTCACCCTCCCGCCCGACCACCCCCTTCGAAAGAACGACCCGGGATATGTCGCTGTTCTCGACCTGTCCCCCACGGTTGCGAACGCGTTCGTCATCTCCGCCATCCTGACCTTGTTGATCGGGTTCGGCCGTTTGACCAGCCGACCGTATACCGGATCCGGGGATCCCGACTGGGCTCGGGAATGCAGCGGCCTCCTCATCCTGATGTTGTTCCTTTCTCCCCTCACCTGGATTCAGCACCTGCCGTGGATCGTCCCGGCGCTGTACTGCATCGTGGCCCAGGCTTCCAGCCGTGATGGTCTGACCGCCCCAGCCAAAATCGCGATGGGACTGTACGTGTTGATCGCCGTCGTGTTGAATTATGAAGTGCTGGGCAAACAGAAGTTCGCGGTGTTCCTCAGTTTCAAACCCTTTACGATCGGCATGCTCCTGATCTTTGCCGTACTCATGCTCCAGTCGAGGAATGCGGCAAACCTCTCGACAAGCCCGACCTCGGCGGCCGCCTATGCCAAATAGCCCTGGTGCGTCCCTCCTGCGATCTGACCTGGAACGAACCAGAATCCGCTACTATCCGGTCGACGATGTCTCTAGGATAACAGTCCCGCATACATTGGAGCCGGAAGAAGCGTTCGTGGTGCCGAGTTTCGAAGTGGCCGAGGCGTTGATCGCGCGCGGCGTCGACAGCGCGCGTGTCGCGATCAGCCGAATCGATCCCTCCGACGCTGCCTATCCGGGGTATGCTCCGGCCGCTTCACACAAGTCCCTTGTACCGGTCGTGCCATTTCGTTTCGATCGTTCGATCCTGATTGTCCTCCCCACCTACAACGAAGGCCAAAATCTTCAAGCCATGATCGAGACCGTCAGCAGGTATCTGATCACCGATATCTTGGTGGTGGACGATAACTCTCCGGACGGAACCGGGCAGCTGGCTGATCGGTTGAGCCGCGAACACAAACATGTGCATGTTCTGCATCGAACCAAGAAGGAAGGACTCGGTCCGGCGTATATCGCAGGATTCCAATGGGCGCTCGCCCGAGACTACCAGCTCATCCTGGAAATGGACTGTGACTTCAGCCACCCTCCCTGGGATGTCCCCAGGCTGGTGCACCGGGGCGGGACCGCTGACCTGGTCATCGGAAGCCGGTATGTCCCCGGTGGCAGGACCGAACAGTGGGATCGGCATAGGCGCCTGGTTTCAGGGCTGGGGAATACCTATGTCCGCTTCTTCCTCGGTTCGAGTATCCAGGATTGGACCGGCGGTTTTCGCTGTTACCGCCGCACCCTGTTACGTGACATGAATCTCGAGAGCGTAAGGGCGAAAGGCTACGTCTTCCAAGTGGAAATGGCCTGGCGGGCCCACCGGCTTGGTGCGAAGATCTCTGAATTACCCTTCCGCTTCAGCGATCGCGTTCACGGTCAGAGCAAACTGGGATGGCCGACGATTCTCGAAGCATTGAGAGAGGTGCCGAGAATGTATTTTGAGGCTCCGGCCAGGCGGTCTTGACGCGGACTTTTCGACATCCTGCTAGAACAGGTTCGGGGAAGACGGGGCCGGCGCTGAATCCGGGAAGTCGATCTTGTTCATGTCGAAAACCAGTTCATCCCGTGCGTTGGCAATGAGATCGTCGAACAGACTGCTCTTCAGCGGATGGGCGGCGTCGGCCGGTTCAAACACAAGATCGAACCCTTTCGCCGCGGTCGGCTTCATGGGATAACGCCGATCGTAAATCATGCCGTAAGCCGGGATGCCGTAGACGATTTTCCAGTTCCCTACAATCAAGTGAAATTCGTTTCCCTGGACGTAGATCCCCCCTGAAGTCACCACCCGCTTGATCGACGTCTGAGGCTGGCTCAAGTAGAAGGTGACCCGCTCGTTGTACTTGGCCTGAGCCAGCCCCTCAGCCAAGTGGGCAGACAGCAGGGTCAACTCTTCATCGTTGAAGGCCGGCACCAACGGGGCCTCACCCTGGATCCACCGCTGCGGTGGGATCCGATGTTCCCGCACTTTCAGCCCCGACAACATCACTCTCACCTTCTCCGCCCCGATCGTGCTGGGATGCGAAAAATGACCTTGCGGCCATTCCGGCAGGACGCGATTGTCTTCTTCCAGACGCACATAGTTGACCGGGTCTTCGTACACGATCCGCGACGGGACATGGGGAATGGCACAACCGGTCAGGAAGGCGTAAAGGGTAAGGGGTAAGGCGACACAAAACAGAAAGGCAAAAATGGCCGATCCTCTTCGTGTGCCCTTCATATCCATCCCGCATCCATCTGACGCTCCATCCCTAACCCCTCACCCCTTACGCCTCACTGATAGAGATCGTCATTTCCACACGCTCCAGCGGATTGTCCCGCCCGTCGCGTTTCATATTCACGACCTTGTCCGCCACATCCATGCCGCTGATGACTTCACCGAAGACGGTATATTGCCAGTCGAGGAAGGTCGCCTCCGCCACGCAGATGAAGAACTGCGACCCTGCGCTATCCGGATCGTTTGCACGCGCCATCGACACGATGCCGCGCTTGTGCGGCTTACTGTTGAACTCGGCTTCGACCTTATACCCCGGCCCGCCTGTTCCGTGGGTGGTGCGGTCGGGGCTCTTGCTGTTGGGATCTCCCCCCTGGATCATGAACCCCGGAATGACCCGATGGAAGGTGGTCCCGTTGTAAAATCCTTCCTTGGAAAGCTTCACGAAATTCCTGACATGGCCGGGAGCCACATCAGGGAAAAAACGAAGCACTATTTCACCCAGCGGCGACCCTTTGCTGCTCACGAGGATGGTTGCCCGGGTGTTGTCGCGCACGTCGGACATCGTTCGATCCTTTCATTGATCATCGAAACAGAAAGGGGGGCGGCGCGACCCCCGCCTCCAACCCCTGGTTGACCGCGATCCACGTCAGGCCGTCGTCGCTGCGAAACACCCCCGCACTCGTCCCCGCGTAGAGTCCCCCGTTCCCGGACCCGATCAACACCTGAATCGCGAGGTTCGTGAGCCCCCTGTTCAACGGTGTCCATTGCTTCCCTTTGTCCAGAGTCTTGAAAATACCGTTCCCGGTGGCCACGATCAAGCCCTGGCCGACCAGAACGATCCCCCGGATGGAATCATTGGGCAGGGCCCGGCTGATCGGACGCCAGCTCATGCCGCCGTCCGCGCTGCGAAAGACCCCGCCGCCGAAGGTGCCGGCCAAAATACTCTGGTCTCGATCGATGACCAGCACCCGGATGAAGTTTTCGATCATCCCCTCGTGATCCTTCAACCCATGCTGAGCGCGGATCCAGCCGGATGAATCCCGTTTGAAATGAAGAATGCCTTTGCCCGACGTCCCGGCATAGAGTGTCCCATCCGCGGAACGGGCCAGCGCATGGACCAACACATCATCCAACCCCGTCGCCACCACCGACCAGTGATTCCCAGACTCATTGAGGCGGTAAACCCCGTCTCCCGTGCCGGCGTACATGTCCTCGCCGGTTGCCATGAGCGCCTTCACTTCCAGTCGCTTGAGACCGGCATTGACCGGCTGCCACGTGTTCCCGCTATCGCGGGACCGGAACACGCCGCCCCGCAGCGTGCCTGCGTACACAGTTCCATCTTTCGCGGCCGTCAGGCTCAGGATGAAGGGGTCGGTCACCCCGCCCCCGACCGGAGCCCAGGTCGCGCCTCGATCGGTGGTTCGAAAAATACCATGACCGAATGAGCCGGCGTAAACGGAGCCGGTCTCCGCCATCGCCAGGGCTTGGATGCTGGTCGCCGATTGATCGAACGGGCCCGGTGCTGCCTGGTCTCCCGACGCCGCGTGAAGATCCACCGTGCCGGGAGAACCAACGAGCCACCCCACAAGCAACCCCGTGACTGTGAGCAGCTTCATCCCCTGGCCGGCGCTGAACCAGCGCTTCATCGAACCCTCGTTCCCGCCGTGCCCATCGGCAAGTCGGGATCAAGGGGCAAATCGATCCGGTTGTGATCCTGATCCCGCCCGAACAGACGGGCCCCGAGAATCCCGACTTCGTACAACACCATCATGGGCACCGCCATGAGCATCATCGTGAACAGTGTCGCATCGGGTGTGACGATGGCGGAGATGATGAGGCACGACAAGATGGCGTGTTTGCGGTAGCGGGCGAAGACAGCCGCCGGCACGATCCCCGCCATCGCCAGGAGCGTCATCACCAGCGGCATTTCAAAGGCACAGCCGAAGATGAACAAAAACTTCACATTGAAGTCGATGTACGTACCGACGCTCAACTGCGGCGTAATCCCCCGTTCGAGCCCGAAACTCACGAACAGGTCGATGACCAGCGGCAGAATGACGAGATTGCAGAACACCAGCCCCAGACAAAAAAGCCCGCCGGCGAGGAAAAACAGCGGGACCGCCCAGCGTTGTTCCTTGGGCAGGAGCGCCGGCTCAACGAACTTCCAACATTGATAGAAAATGACGGGCAGACTGAGGACGACCGCCGCCAAGAACGACACCTTGATGGAAGCGAAGAGCGCTTCCGTCGGTCCGTAAAAGACCAGTTGATTCGGAAACGGCCGGTTCAGCCAGGCCACCATCTCGGCGGAAAACGTGAAGGTAAAAATCAAGGCGGCAAGGACCGTCGCGCCCATGACGATCAATCGCCGCTTGAGGGCTCGGACGTGGACTGCAAGCGGATTGATGATCTGATCCATGGCAACGACGCCAGCGTTCCGTCAGGCGTCTGGCTGATCGACCCTTTCAGTGTGCGGCAGGCTGCAGCCCTTGCTCGCGGGACAAGCGGATCAACTCCGCCAGTCTGTCTTTCTTCGCCAGTTTTTCTTTTTGAATCCGCTT
>Ga0233416_10000530_pt1 | contig 11782 bp, 10 predicted proteins | sample Sediment_Towuti__2_FD_188638 | JGI IMG/M metagenome (GOLD analysis project Ga0233416, IMG submission 188638) | Sediment microbial communities from Lake Towuti, South Sulawesi, Indonesia - Sediment_Towuti_2014_0_MG | ecosystem: Environmental > Aquatic > Freshwater > Lake > Sediment | place... | reverse complement strand
ATCTCCAGAATATCTCCGGTCGGCTCCATCTCCAGCTTCTGCAGGGACGCCGAGCTCTTTTTGATCTTCTCGGGCGACGGCCGTTTGGGACGAACATCGGCCACCGCCGCAGCCATGATCACCACCGTCGACCAAGCCAACCGAGAGATCAGCGCTTTCCCCATCTCCTCCGCCGTACAGACGGGCACGTGCTCCACGCCCCGCGGAATCTGGAGCGCAGTGGGCCCGCTCACGAGCACGACCTCGGCACCCCGTTCTCTCGCCGCCTGGGCGATCGCGTACCCCATCTTGCCGGACGAACGATTGGAGATGTACCGGACCGGGTCGATCGCCTCCTGTGTCGGTCCAGCCGACACCAGAACCCGCTGGCCGACCCAGTCGCGGGCCGGACTCAATCGGACCTCGATCGCGTCGAGGATCCCGCGCTCCTCGGTCAAGCGACCTTTTCCGACCCGACCCGAGGCGAGAGGACCTTCTTCCGGTTCGAGCACCGTCACGCCCCGGCCGCGCAGGGTGTCCGTGTGCGCCTTCACCGCGGCGTGCTCCCACATGCCGCCGTCCATCGCGGGGGCCAGGATGAGCGGGCAGCTGGCGCTGAGCACGATCGTGCTGAGCAAGTCATCGGCCAGGCCGAGCGCGCATTTCGCGAGCACGTTCGCGGTCGCGGGGGCGATCACGATCACATCGGCCCACTCCGGGAGGGTCAAATGGAGCATTTCCTGGTGCGCGGCGAACAGGTCCGTCGCGACGGGACGCCCTGACAGTACCTCAAAGGTGAGCGGGCGGACGAAGCGCGTCGCCGAGTCGGTCATCACCACCGTGACCTCGGCTCCCTCCTGCACCAGCTCGCGGACCAGCCCGACGGCCTTGTAGGCGGCGATGCTCCCGCTCACGCCGAGCAAGACCCGCTTTCCCATAAACCGGAGGTTCGCCGTGGGCGGCATGCGGGACCTTTCTATTCCTCGCTTTCGGGCTCGCTGGCTTTGGGGGAGTCATCCACGTAGACGCTCAGCTCTTTCTTGATCTCGCGGGCATCCTCGCCGGTGGACGTCATCGCCATCCGCTCCACTTCACTCTCCCTGCCCCGTTTCGCGTCCTTCATCGCCTGGCGGGCGTCCTTGCCCGTGAGGAACTCGATCTGGCCCTGCAGGACCTCATCGAGCGAGATCGTGGTTTCCTTCGTGAACTTCGACATCCCCAGCGCCTTCCCGCCCTGCAGCATATGCTTGGCGCGTTGGCACGCAGCCAGGACCAATCGGTGGCGGGAATCAAACCGTTCGTGGCTATGCTCGGGCAACAAAGACAGTGCGTCGATCATCGCTTTTGCCTCTCCTCCTCGATTGCGACGGTGAGCTTCTCGTCCTTCTCCCGTATGAAATTCTCCTCGATCCAAGAAATGTCGATCCGCTTCGTCTTGATCCGCTCGGCCAGGACGATGGCCTCCAGCTCTTTCAGCGCCTGCTTCATGTCCTCGTTCCGCACGATGTAGTAATAGTCCCGGTAGCTCCACACCTCTTCGCGGGCCTTCTGGAGCCGACGGTTGATCTCCTCCGGGGGATCCGCGCCCCGCTGGATCAGCCGGGTCCGCAACGCCTCGATGGAAGGCGGCATGATGTAGATGAAGATCGCGTCGGGGAACTTCTTCTTGATCTGGATCGCGCCCTGGGCATCGATCTCCAGCAGCACATCCACCCCTTTCTCGATCATCTCAGTCAGCGCGGTTCTCGGAGTGCCGTAGAAACACCCGTACACGGGCGCCCACTCGGCGAATTCGTTCCGCTTCACCATCTCTTGAAACAGGCTCTCCTCGACGAAGAAATACTCCCGACCGTGTTCTTCATCCGGCCGCGGCTTTCGGGTCGTGTAGGAGATCGAGTGCCGGAGTCCCGGCACCACCGAGATGAGTTCCTTGCACAAGGTCGTTTTTCCGGCGCCGGAAGGCGCCGACACCACAAATAACAAGCCCCGTCGCTCCATGGTCTCCTTTGCTAAGCAGTCTTCAGATATCAGCCGTCAACGACACGCTGTCACGCATCGTCGGCATCACTCGATATTCTGGACTTGTTCCCTGACCTTTTCCAGCTCGCCCTTGATCTGCACGATCTGCGTCGAGATCTCCGCATCGCCGGCCTTGGACCCGATCGTGTTCACCTCCCGCCCCATCTCCTGCAGCAGGAAATCCAGAGTCCTCCCCACCGGTCCCCGGCTGTTCAGCGCCGCGGTGAATTGCGCGACGTGCGACTCGAGCCTGGTCAGCTCTTCGCTGACGTCGCACCGGTCCGCATACAGCGCGAGTTCCTGCTGGAGACGTCCCGAATCGACCTGTCCCGCGCCGACCAGTTTCTCGACTCGGGCCTTCATCCGCTCGAAATACTCCTGAACCACGTGCGGCGTTCTCGTCGCGATGCTGGCGACCGCCTGCCGCACGACCTGCACCCGGCTCTTGGCATCGTGCGCCAACGCGGCGCCCTCACGCCGGCGCATCGCGTCCAGGTCCGCCAGGGCTCCCGTCACGAGACGCTTGACGATTGCGGTCAGCTTTCGATCCGCCACCGGCTGATCGGACAACGAGACGATGTCCCTGAACCCAGCCAGCAGCGCCAGGTCGATCGTGCCGCCCAAGCGGAGATCCCGCTTCAGGTCACCGAGGAGACGATGGTACTGCTTGGCGAGGGATCGGTCAAGGCTGATGGTTCGTCCGCCGTCCTTCCCCCCTGGCAGCGAGACCGTCAGCTCGATCCGCCCCCGGGCACACCGGCGCTGGATCATGCGTTTGACTTCCTCCTCCAGAGACGACAGCGCCCTCGGCAAACGGACGACGACCTCACAGAAACGGTGGTTGACGGATCGCACCTCCACCGCCACTGGGCCGCCGCGCCAGACCGCCTCCCGCCTTCCATAGCCGGTCATGCTCGTGATCATCGTGGCCGCTTTCCCGCCCAGGTGCACTCGGCGTACAGCGCGCATTGCTCGCACTTCGGCGTCCGAGCCAGACAGACGTACCGGCCGTGCAAGAGGAGCCTCTGCGACGCCGCTGTCCAGGCTGGTCGGGGGATGAGCCGCTGCAACGCTTCCTCGATCCGTGTCGGGTCGTCGCTGGCCGCCAATCCCAATCGCTGCGAGACCCGCTTCACGTGGGTGTCCACGACCACGGCCGGTTGTCCGAAACAGGCCCCCAGGATCACGTTAGCGGTCTTCCTCCCGACACCGGGGAGCGTCACGAGTGCGTCCATGGTGTCCGGGACTCGCCCACCGAACTTCTCGGCCAGTGCGCGACCGCAGGCTACCAGATTGCGCGTCTTACTCTTGTAGAATCCCGTCGGACGAATGATCGCTTCGAGCTCGGCGGGCTGGGCTCCGGCGTAATCCGCCGCCCGGCGGTAGCGTCCGAACAACTTCGGCGTCACCTGATTGACCCGTTGATCGGTGCATTGTGCGGAAAGGATCGTCGCCACGAGCAATTCCAGGTGGTTCCCGTATGAGAGTTCAACCTTCGCCTGAGGAATACTCCGTTCCAGGCCCGCCAGGATTCGCGCCACCCGCTTCCGATCCGACGGGCCGGGTCCGACGACCTTTCGCTGTCCCGCCCGATGGCTACGCATCCGGATGGCAACCGCCCCGATCACGGCCCGCCGATATCGCTCCCGACCGACGACGCCACCGCGGGCGTCGCCCGGAATTCATGAAGCCGCTCGGCCAGGGCCCGTTCCAGGCAGTCGGTCAACGGCCTCAGCGTCGACGGCTGAAGCGCCGAGATCCCGAGCGCCCGGTACCGGTGGCACAGCGCCTCCGCCTCCCCCGGGGGCAAGCGGTCGCACTTGTTGAAGACCAGCAGCCGTGGAATCCGGTCCAGCTCGAGCTCGGACAGAATCGCCTCGACCGACTCGACCTGCCCTTGAAGGTCCCTGGCGCTCGCGTCCACGAGATGAAGGAGGAGATCGGCGTCCCGGAGCTCTTCTAAGGTGGTGCGAAAAGCCCCCATGAGATCCTTTGGGAGATCGCGGATGAACCCGACCGTATCCGTAATGATCACGTCCCGGTCGCGGGGGAATCGCAACCGGCGGCTGGCAGTATCGAGCGTTTCGAAGGGACGATCCTGGACCGGAACCTGACTCTCGGTCAGCGCGTTCAACAGCGTGGATTTTCCGGCGTTGGTGTACCCGACGATGGAAACGATGGGGACCATCCGGCGGAACCGGCGACCACGGCGTTGGTCCCGATGACGCGCGAAGGCACCCAGCTCCCGCTCCAGGTGCGCGATCCGATCCCGCACCCGGCGCCGGTCGGTTTCCAGTTTGGTCTCGCCCGGTCCCCGTCCCCCAATTCCGCCGCCCAACCGCGACAGCGCGGTGCTCTTCCCCGACAACCGGGGCAGCAAGTAGCGTAGCTGCGCCAACTCGACCTGAATCTTCCCCTCGCGGCTGTGAGCCCGGCGCGCGAAGATATCCAGGATCACCTGCGTTCGGTCGATGACTTTCATCTCGGTCATTTCCGCGATCGTCCGGATCTGGGCGGCCGTCAAGTCCTGATCGAAGATCAGCAGGTCCGCGCCGCGTTGCAAGGCCTTGATCACGACTTCCTTGAGCTTCCCGCTGCCCAGGAGATATTTCGGATGGATGTCATGGGTGCGCTGGACCACCGTCTCCAGCACCGTGATCTCGTCCGAGCGGACCAACTCGGCCAGCTCTTCCAATCGTTCCTCTTGATCGCCGCGTCGGCGCGTCGAGACGCTGATCAGGATCGCGGCCTCCTGCCCGTCCCGCACGACGTGCTCGGAGGCCACGCGAGTCAACTCGGTCTCCAGCGCGTCTACGAAGGCGTCACATTCCAGCTGGAAGGCATGGAATCCCGACGGGGGCCACACGTCGCAGACCTGCCCACGGGGGTTCGGCGGCAGGATGTGCGCCAGGTACACGTCGGCCGGCAGCCCCTGGGCCCCCACACCGATCGCGACGATCAGGTCCAGGCGGAGGAGTGCGAGGTCGGTCAAGTCATCCTGCGTGAGCGGCTCATTGTGAAGGTGCGTGTGGACGAGCCGCACGCCCCGCAACAGCCGCCGCCCCAGCCGGAACCTCGTCAGGTCGGTGAGCTCCAGTTCCCGGCCGCTTCCGACGATCACCTGCTCGACGGCCCCGCGGCGAGTGAGCACGAGACCGATCTGGCGCCGGATCTCGTGAGACAACTCCGTGCAGGCCCTGGCCAACTCCGGGGTGATCACCTTGTCGGGTGGCACCCGGCGGCGATACAAGTGTTCCAGCCGCAACAGTTGATTGGCCTTCAGGCCGGCGACATGTCCGTGTACGGTCGGGATCTTATCCTCTCCTTGCGGCCGCCACGCGCCGCATCGGTGAACGGGATGGGACCGCCGCTTCGAGCGGCAGGTCGGCATCTGCCTCCATCTCCCACGAGCCGAACCGGCCCTGCGCATAGGCCTGTTGGGCCGCCGCCGCGATCATGGCCGCATTGTCGGTGCAGTACTCTGCGGGTGGGAGGGCCAGTCGGATGCCAGCCGACTCCGCTCTCGCTGTCAGCCACGCGCGGAGCCTCGAGTTCGCCGACACGCCGCCCACGACGGCGAGAGCCGGCACGCGACATCGTCGAACCGCCTCAAACGCCTTTTCCACCAGCACTTCCACGATCGCCTCCTGAAAACTTGCCGCCACGTCCGCCACCGGCCGCGGCCGTCCCGACCGGTCGAGGTCCCGCAGGTAGTACAACAAGGCGGTCTTGAGCCCGCTGAAGCTGAAATCCAGGCCCCGGTGCTTCAGGTAGGGACGCGGAAAACGAATCGCGTGGGCGTGACCCGTCCGGGCCAACCGATCGATCGCCGGACCGCCCGGATATCCCAGCTCCAGCATCTTCGCCGCCTTGTCGAAGGCCTCACCAGCAGCGTCATCCAGCGTCCGACCGAGCAACCGATAGGATTTCTCCCGGCTCACCAGGTACAGATGGGTGTGCCCCCCCGAGACGACCAGTGTCACACACGGGGTCGGAAAGTCCGGTTGCTTGATCCAGGCTGACGCCAGGTGGCCTTCCAGGTGGTTGACCCCGATCAACGGAATCCGGAGCGCATAGGCCAGCGCCTTGCCGAAACTCACCCCCACCAGGAGCGCGCCGGCCAGACCTGGTCCGCGAGTGACGGCGATCGCGCTCAGGTCTGACCAGTCGACCTTGGCCCGGCTCATCGCCTCCTGGGCCACCGCCTCGATGGTCTCGATGTGGCGGCGCGCGGCCAGCTCCGGCACCACCCCGCCATACGGTCCGTGGACATCACCCTGGGAGTACAGCACGCTGGCGGCAACCCGGCCGCCCTCCGTCACAACGGCGGCCGCGGTCTCGTCACAGGAGGTTTCCAGTCCGAGGATTGTAGGGGTTGCTGACGGCACCTGGCTGCTTTCGTTCAGTGAAGAGGGCTGTGGGGCGTTGAGACGTGGAGCGCGATGGCGCCGGTGACCTGCCGAGACAGAACGGCCCTCGTACGGAGTCCCGCTACGAGGGCCGTCACACCGTCCCTGACGTATTCGTGCGCGGCACGGGGGAGGGCCACGTCACACCCCCGCCATGGCCTCCTCTTCGACGAAAGCCGGGAGGTCATCCTTGAGCACGACCTTGATCTTGCGCGCGTCCTTGAACCGTCCCTTGATCAATTCCTCGGACAGCGGATCCCCGATGTTCTTCTGGATGGTGCGACGCATCGGGCGCGCGCCGTAGAGCGGCTGGTAGCCTTCCTTGATCAACCAGTTCTTGACATCCTCGCCGATCTCGAGCTGGACCCCACGTTCCACCAGCCGGGCGTTGAGCTCCCTGATCAGGATGTCCAGGATGCCCAGGAGGTGTTCCTTGACGAGCTGATGGAAGACGACCACTTCGTCGATCCGGTTGAGGAACTCCGGGCTGAATGTCCGGCGCAACTCGGCCAGCACCTCGTCCTTCATGCGCTGATCCTGGTCACTCTGCTCGGTCCGGTGGAACCCGAGCGACACGCCTTTCTGGATAAGCTTGGTCCCCAGGTTGGAGGTCATGATGACCACGGTGTTCTTGAAATCGACCTTTCGCCCAAGACTGTCGGTCAGCACCCCGTCATCCAATACTTGTAATAGCACGTTGAAGATGTCGGGATGGGCCTTCTCGATCTCATCGAACAGCACGACCGAGTAGGGACGACGGCGCACCTTCTCGGTCAGCTGGCCCCCTTCCTCGTACCCGACATAACCCGGCGGGGCTCCGAACAGCCGCGAGCTGGTGAACTTCTCCTGGTACTCCGACATGTCGATCCTGATCAGTGCGTCCTCGGTGTTGAACAGAAACTCCGCCAGGGCCCGGGCGAGCTCCGTCTTTCCCACCCCCGTGGGGCCCAAGAAGATGAACGACCCGATGGGTTTCTTGGCCTCCTTCAAGCCCGCGCGTGACCGCCGGATCGCCCGGCAGACCGCCGAGATCGCTTCCTCCTGCCCCACGATCCGCTTGTGGAGGAAGTTCTCCATGTGCAGGAGCTTGGCGGATTCTTCTTCCTCGAGCTTGAAGAGCGGGATCCCCGTGATCTTGGAGACGACGTAGGCCACGTCCTCCTTGGTGATGACCGGCTTCTGCTTCTCCTGGTTCTTCTTCCACTCCCGTTTGGACTCATCCAGCAGTTTCCGAAGCCGTTCCTCCTCTTCCCGGAACTTCACTGCTTCCTCGAAGTTCTGGAGCGAGATCGCCAGCTCCTTCTCGCGGGAGATCTTCTTCAGCTCCTGCTCCAGCGCCTTGAGCTCGCCGGGCAAGGAATAGGTCTGCAACTTCGCCCGTGACCCCGTTTCGTCGATGAGGTCAATCGCCTTGTCGGGCAGGAACCGATCGGTGAGGTAGCGGTCCGACAGCTTGACCGCCTCGACGATGGCCTCTTCGGTAATCTCCACCCCGTGATGCTCTTCATACCGGTCCCGAAGCCCTTGGATGATCCGGACCGTCTCGTCGATGCTGGGCGGCTGGACATAGATCGGTTGGAAGCGCCGCTTCAGCGCGCCGTCCTTCTCGATGTGTTTCCGGTACTCGTCGAGCGTCGTGGCCCCGATGCACTGGATCTCGCCCCGGGATAGCGCCGGCTTGAGCATGTTCGAGGCGTCAATCGAGCCTTCCGCCGCGCCGGCCCCCACCAGGGTGTGGAGCTCGTCGATGAAGATGATGATGTTCCCGGCCTGGACGATCTCCTTCATGACCACCTTCAGGCGTTCCTCGAACTGGCCGCGGTATTTGGTGCCGGCGACGAGCGAACCCAGGTCCAGGGCGATGACCCGCCGTGATAGGAGATTGTCGGGAACCTCCGACATAACAATGCGTTGGGCCAGCCCCTCGACGATCGCGGTCTTGCCGACCCCGGACTCGCCGATCAAGGCCGGATTGTTCTTGGTGCGGCGGCTGAGGATCTGTAGCACCCGCTCGATCTCGTCGGTCCTGCCGATGACCGGGTCCAACTGGCCTTCCTGCGCGAGCTGGGTCAGGTCGCGACCGAATTCATCGAGCGCGGGAGTGTTGCTCTTGCGGTCCCGCTCGCGGGGCGCGGACTTGCGGAGGAACGTGACCGTGAGCTGTCTTGCCGTCAGCAGATTGGCGCCCAGGCTCCGGAGAATTTTTCCGCCGATCCCTTCTTCTTCCCTCAACAGCCCGAGCAGGAGATGCTCGCTTCCGATGTGGTTGTGGCCGAGCAGGCGGGCCTCCTCGACCCCGTATTCGATGACTTTCTTCACGCGCGGGCTGAATGGAATCTCCCCGAACGTCATCGTGGTGCCGCCACCGGGCAGGTTCCGCTCGATCTCGAGCCGGATCTGCTCCGAGGACAGGCCCATCTTCTTGATGATCATGAGGGCGATGCCGTCCGACTCACGGAGTATGGCCAAGACCAGGTGCTCGGTCCCCAGGTAATCGTTCTGGTGACGCTCAGCCTCCTCCCTCGCCAGGATGATGATCTTCCGACCCTTATCCGTGAATCGTTCGAACATCCTGCCTCCTTCGTTCGTCGCCCGGCGACGGAATTGCACGAACCCTTCGAAATTGTTGCCGTAATTCTATCGGCAGGGCCAGTACCTGTCAAGCCCTTCGTTCGGTTCGCGGCCTCCTGTCCCGGAAATCTTCCTCTGTCGAGTCACCGTCAGCATGCGTCGTGAGCGCAGGTTCGTTGACAAGAAAATGAGGCTCCCGATACAATCCGCCGCCACAGGTATGGGAGACCCATGAAGACCGTCGGCATCATCACCAAGCCCAAATTCCCCGACGTCAAGCACATTCTCACCGACCTCGTCGCCTGGCTGCGAGAGCGGAAGAAAGAGGTGGTGTTCGACGCCAAGACCGCCGCCCTCATCGGTGAACCCGCGTCGCGCCAGAAAACGCAGATCGCGGCCCGGTCCGACATGGTCCTGGTGCTGGGCGGCGACGGCACGATGCTGAGCGCCGCGCGGCTCCTGGAAGAGCGAGCCGTGCCCATCCTGGGCGTGAACATGGGAGGGCTGGGATTTCTCACGGAGGTCACTCTCGACCAGCTCTACCCGGCCCTCGAGAAGGTCTTTGCCCAGAAGTTTATAGTCGAGGAACGGCTGATGCTGCGGGCCGATATTCATCGCCATGGGGAGCACGTGGCGAAGGCAACGGTTCTGAATGATGTGGTCGTGAGCAAAGGCACTCTCGCACGGATGATCGAGATCCAGATCCTGATCGACGGTCAGTCCGTGACGCGGCTCCGCGGAGATGGGCTGATTGTCTCGACGCCGACCGGCTCCACCGCCTACTCGCTCTCCGCCGGCGGGCCGATCATCCACCCGATGATCCAAGCCCTCATCCTCACCCCAATCTGCCCGCACACGCTCACCCACCGGCCGCTTCTAGTCCCCGGCGGCATCGCGCTGGAGGTCACGCTGACGAGCCAGGGTGAGGGGGCGATGGCGACTTTCGACGGGCAGGTAGGCGTCGCCCTGATGCAGGGAGACACGGTCGCGATCGCCGTCTCCGAACACCGGACCCAGCTCATTCGCCTGCCGGACAGCTCCTACTACGATCTGTTGAGAAGGAAGCTGAAGTGGGGGGATAGTTAACGGGCGACGGGGGCGCGTTCGCGCCGTGCGTGGATGAGCGTCAACATCTGCTCGTTGGACGGAAACTTGAATTCGCCGATACAGTCGCGAGTCATGGCCTGTTCCTTCTCGATCGCCTCCAGGATCCTGAGGCCCTCCACGTTGATCGCGTGCACCCCCCGAGCTTGGAGCACCGTCCGAAGCTGCTGAAGCACCCGCTCGTTCACGCTCCGCTCCCGCGGAGCCCTTGATTCCAGGTATCGCTGGAGGACCTCCGTGCACCACTCGCCGTCCCGTTTCGCGATTCCGACCAGGCCTTCGCTGGCCTTTCGCGCCCAGCCCGTCAGGAACACCCCCTCGACCACGCGGCCGGAGGCTTCATCGTAGGCCTGGAAGAGCGCATCGTCGGGGTCGTTACCCGTCGAGGTGGGGTTCGTGACGAAGGCCCCGTTCTTGTACGGCAGCCCGAGCGTCTCGTCCACCCTGTCTCCCACCGCGAACACCACGCTGTCACAGGGAAAGTCGTAGTATTCCTTCAGTCCGACCGCCGCGAAATCTTGCCCTTTGACCTCCAGCCTGGTCTCCTCGAGCTGCAGTCCCCGGACACGATTCTGCGCATCGGTCAACACCCGACGCGGCGAGGCCAGGAACCGGAATCCCATCCTGGTGGGGCTGGTCAGGGGCTCGCATTTGGTGAATTCGTCGGTCATCCCCTTGAGGATCTCGTCCGGGTTCTGCCCCACCGCTTCCAACCGGGGGCGCAGACGGGTGAACTCCTTCGCCAGCGCGTCCCGATCGATGTTCGAACAGATGGCACGAATCTCCTTGGGATTGTACTTGCGCTCCGCAGGACCGCGTCGCGCGACCGCGGTGACCTGCTCCACCCGCTTGTACCGGATCAGCCAGTGCGCGATGTCGACCATCACATCGCCGACTCCGATGATGGCCACCCGCCGGCCCATCTCGAAGGGCCGCTCGCTGAAACCGGGGAGTCGGTTGAAATGGTAGACCACGTCCTTCGCATGATAGACGCCGGTCGCCGAGTCTCCCTCGACGCCGATCGTCTTCGTCCCCTGGGCGCCGGTCGCGAACACCAGCGCGCTGGCGTCCAGACCGCGGAGGTCCTCGAAGGTGAGGTCTTTGCCCTTGCCGACCGACACGTTGCCGAGGTAATGCACGTTCGGACGTTCGATGATCTCCCAGTAGGACTTCCGCAGCCCTCCCCGGAGCTTGAGCTTGTTGGGGAAAATGCCGTATTCCGCGAGCCCGCCGAACTTGATGTCCCGGTTCAGGATCACGACCTCATGACCGGCCTTGGAAAGCAGGTTCGCGGCCGCCATGCCGGCCGGCCCGGCCCCTACAATAATAATGAGGTGTGCCTGGCCTATACCCGAGGTTGCCATGATGACGTTCCGGCCCGCTGCTCTAAAAGATCTTCCGAAAAAGGTCCGCGGACTTTAGCACAGACGCAAAAGAATTGTCAAAACCCTCGCGCACTTGCATCCTTACCGAGTCATCGGGTGCTCATCGGCCGCGATGCGATCAGCCTCATCCCACCGGGGCATCGTCACCACGAAAAACACGGCGGGGGTCCGCCCGTGAGGGGCAAAGGTGTGAACCTGACCGGGTCGGACACGCACCACGGACCCCGTCCGCACCGGGATCCGCTCCGAGTCCAGTCGAAAAATCCCTTCTCCCTGGAGCAGGTAGAGGATCTCGCGCGTATGGCGATGAAAGTG
>Ga0233416_10000529_pt1 | contig 11784 bp, 13 predicted proteins | sample Sediment_Towuti__2_FD_188638 | JGI IMG/M metagenome (GOLD analysis project Ga0233416, IMG submission 188638) | Sediment microbial communities from Lake Towuti, South Sulawesi, Indonesia - Sediment_Towuti_2014_0_MG | ecosystem: Environmental > Aquatic > Freshwater > Lake > Sediment | place... | reverse complement strand
AGGAGCTGATTCACCGCCATCGCGGACTGAACGACGAGCAAAAACGGGTGTTGGTGGCCTTGTTCCTCGGACAGAATCAGAGGCAAAAACCTCCACGAAATGTCACTTAACTCGTTAAAGTTGAAATGGAAACGGGCGCCATTGGCGCCCGCTGTTGTTGGTACTCCCAAGGGGATCGGCATTGCGCTCACATCGCATTGTTTTCTTTCGCACCATCCATGCTCCGCATGCTCTATGTCCCAACCGTTGTCCCAACCGCATCTGTCTCCCCGTCCCCCGTATTGATTGAGGTATCGCGCGCAGTGTTGCGAAATACCGACTTAACAACTCCTTCCAGGCGCACGGGTCCTTCCCGTGGAAGGGGCGGTAAGGGTAATGCACACCTCGATTTGCCGTTAGGGATTGGTGTTGGAACATACTTAACAGGTGTCGGCTACAGGGCTGCCCGATGAGCATGGAGAAAGAGATTCGCGCGGTGTTTGCCGAGGTGCGAGCCGATGTGCGGCGGGCAGCGGTGGCGGCGGTGAATGATTCGGCGTTCGATGTCCGCTCCGGGGTGCATGCCGAGATGGCGAAGCGTCTGGATCGACCGACAGCGTTCGCGTTGCGCTCGATGTCGGTGAGAAAGGCCACGTTGTCGAGGCCGGAAGCCGAGATATTCCTCGATAACTGGAGCAGCAAGGGCAACTCCCCAGAGCGCGCCTTCGCGCATCTTTTCACCGATCACGCTTCGCAGCATCGTCGTTGGAAAAAGTACGAGGCGGCGCTGCTGAAGGCGCGGGTGCTGCCCGCCGGCATGGCCGCCGTGCCTCCCCGTGCCGAAAGCTGGGCGGTGCGTCTCGATGCCCATGGCAATGTTCCCGGGTCGACCATCGTGATGCTGCTCTCCTATTTCCGAGCCTTCGGAGAGCAGGGCTATCGCGCCAACGCCACCGATCGCAGCCGCGCACGCCGAGCCAAAGTGAGCCGCAAGAGCGGCTATGCCGAGATCAACGGCGTCGTCTATTTCGTGGTGCGCCGCGAGGATCGGCGCCACGTCAATCTCGCTCCCGGCATCTGGGCCAAGAAGGGCATCCACGGCGTGCAAGTCGCGCCGGTGCTTCTCTTCGTCCGAAAGCCCCGCTATGCCGCGCTGCTCGATCTGGAGTCCATCGCCCGCCGCGAGATCGATCGCGGCTTCGAGCGCCACCTCTCCTACCATCTCTCGCGGAGACTCGGTAAATGAGCTGGACCAACTACGGCGACGTACTGCGCCAGCTCACCGATTTCGGCCTGCTAGATGCCGGCGAGCGTTTCCAGCTCGGCCGGATCGTGCGCTGCAAGGTCGAAGGCGACCGCCTCGGCCAGCGCTCCGGCTGGTACAAGCTGCACGAGTGGTCGCCCGATGGCGACACCACGCTGATCTGCGGAACCTACGGAAACTGGCGCGAGGGCGGAGTCACCCGCAAGATCGAGTTCAAGCTCGACCGCGAGATGACCCGGGATGAGCGCGACGCACTGCGCAAGCGGCTGGCCGCCGATCGCAAGGCCGCCGAGGCCGAGCGCCGCCGACAGGCCGATACCGCCGCCGCGCTCGCCCTTGCCAAGTGGAAGGCGTGCAGCGTCAGCGGCAGCAGCGACTACCTCACCCGCAAGCAGGTCGGCGCGCACGGCGTCCGTTTCACCCGCGACGGCGCTCTGGTGGTGCCGATGCGCGACATCGACGGCCGCGTGCGCGGTCTACAGTTCATCCTCGGCCGCGAATCGCACGCCGAGAAGATCCGCAAGCTCGGGCGCGACAAGAATTTCTGGCCGCGCGGCATCGACAAATCCGCCGGCCTCTTCCATCTGCTCGGCCAGCCTGGCCGCATCATCCTGCTTGCCGAGGGCTACGCCACCGCCGCCAGCCTGCATGAGGCGACGCAGCTTGCCGTCGCCGTCTGTTTCGATGCCGGCAGCCTGATGCCGGTGGCCGAGGCGCTGAAAAAGCGCTACTCCGCCGCCCGCCTGCTCCTCTGTGCCGACGACGATTTCCTTTGCCGCTGCCCGAGCTGCCAGAAGAACACGCCCATCGCCGAGCCTGCCTGCATCCATTGCGGCGCCGAGCATTCGCGCAGCAACACCGGCATCGCCAAGGCCAGCGCCGCCGCTCTGGCCGTCGGCGGCTCCTTCGTCGCCCCGCTCTTCGCCGATCGCGGCCTCTCCAAGCTCACCGACTGGAACGATCTGCACTGCTCCGAGGGTATGGCCGCCGTGCGGTCGCAGCTGGAAGCGAAGATCGCCGATCTTGGCTGGTCGGAGCGGGAGCCCGCTGCCGGGGGGGCGGGGGCGGCCGATATTCGGCGCTCGCAAATATCCGTCGAGGAAGGGATCGACCGATTCGTCTGGATGCTCGATGCCAAGGATGTGGTGTGGGATCGCTGGTTGAATGGATTCATCCCGAAGCCGTCGATGTATGAGGTGCTTCCCGATCACGCCGTGCGCGTGATGAAGGCGCACCCGGATCGCAAGTTGGCGCTGCTGGAGGATGTCGTTTTCGACCCGCGCGGCAGCGAGCCGGGCAAGCTCAATCTCTGGTCCGGATGGCCGACCACGCCATCGAGCCAAGGCTCATGCGACAATCTGGTCGGACTGCTCGAATATATGTGCAGCGGCGAATCCAATGCGCGCCAGGTGTTCGACTGGGTGATCCGCTGGCTGGCCTACCCGGTGCAGAATCCGGGCGCAAAGATGCGCACCGCGCTGGTCTTCCACGGCCCTCAGGGCGCCGGCAAGAACATCTTCTTCGAATCGATCAAGGAGATATACGGCCGCTACGGCTTCATCATCGGTCAGGATGCCCTTGAGGACACATTCACCGACTGGCTATCCGCCAAGCTATTCCTCATCGCCAACGAAGTGGTCGCCCGGCAGGAGCTGTTTCACACCAAGAATCGCATCAAGGGGCTGATCACCGAGGATACCATCCGAATTCGGGCGCCCTATGTGAAGTCGATGTGGGAGCGCAACCACGCCAACCTGGTGTTTCTCTCCAACGAAGCGCAGCCGCTGGTGCTGGAGCAGGATGATCGACGCTTCATGGTTGTCTGGACGCCGAAGCCGAAGGACGAATCCTACTACCGCGCCGCCGCCGAAGAGGCGAAGAACGGCGGCATTGCCGCGCTGCACGATTACCTGCTCAATGTCGATCTCGGAGATTTCTGCGAGCACACCAAGCCGCTGCGCACCAAGGCCAAGAATAAACTGATCGATCTCTCCAAGGAGTCGCCCGATCGATTCATCGACGAATGGTTGCGCGGAGAGCTCTCCATTGAGCCTGCCGCCTGCTCGCTCTCCGATCTCTATCGCTACTACGAACGCTGGATCAGAGATGAAGGCGAGCGTTTCGCCTACGCCAAGAACAAGTTCAGCTCCCGTATCGGCATGAACGACAAGATAGATCAGGCGAAAAAGCCGGTGTTGCAGGCCAACGGCAATAGCAAGGTGACCAACGTGGTTCTACCGGCGAACGACAATTCGCCCGGAAAGTTGACGTGGATGGAGTGGCTTGGCGAGCGCGTGCGCTCCTTCGCCGACAAGGTGGACGCATGATGCCCGCCGACGCCATGCAATTTTCTTCATTTTCCGCATTTTCCGCACCCGTTTTCCGCATGTTTTGCGTTATGAATCGCGCACTTAAGGCCGATTTTCCGCATTTTCCGCACTTCGCGCGCTACGTGCGACGCGCAACGCATGCGCTACACAAGACGCAACGCGTCATGTTTTCGCGCGTTACGGAAAACAACCGTAAAATGAAGAAAATGGAGAAAACGCCTTATGTTTCGATGGTTTGGCGTTTTCTTCATGGCTTGAAGGTGGAGAAAATGGAGAAAATGGAGGTCTAAAATGAGCATGAGTATTAACGATCTCGCAACACTTGCCGAGAAATACGGGTTGGTTGTTGATGGGGACGAGATAGAACGCCAGCCGCTGATTAACCTTACCCGCTTTGCCGAGTTGTTGCTGCGCGCAAAACTGCGACAGAAGGCGCGTGATGTACTGCCTGGAGCGCGGTATTTGGCATTTGACGGCGATGGTGATCGATGGGCGTACACCGAGAGGCCGATACCATCTGAATTAAATCCTTTTTGGTATGCCACCAGTGGAAAAGATAACCTCTTCGAAGAGGGAGTCCGTCCTTGCCCTAACTGGCGCGAAACACTGATCGATCTGGAGTCCGACGATGTTTGACAGCATCGCGAAACTCCCCAAAACGGCGCAGGTCCGCATGTGCGGAATGCCGGAGTCGTCCTGAAATGTTGACGCCGCAATCGATGCAGGCGCATATTCCCCCCGTCGGAGCCACAGCTCCGGCCGGGTTTGGAAGCCCGAATCATACTGGTGGACGCAGCCACCCGATTTCGAGTGGCTTTTTTGCGTCCGCAAGCGCCTGTGCGCACCGTATGGTGGGCCGGGTGCGGGAGGCGTTCGCGCCTGCCGGGTTCCAGTGTGACCGGTCTTCCAACCCGCATCCGGTCTGCCGCCAGAGGTTGGAAGCTCCGGTGGTGGATACGTCACCACACTGGAGCCACCCGATGGCAAAATCCCTTGTTTCCATGGGCGGAAACCGCCCGCAACTCCCCCACAATCTGCGTCTGATCGATGGCGGCAAGGCCGGTTTCGTGCCGGTAAGCGATGCCGAGCATATTTGCTCTGTGGCGCGCATGTTTATGCGAGAATTCGGCCTCTCGGCCAATGAAGCCTTCCACGAAGCCGCTCAATCGACACGCCTGTTCATGTCGTTCGTCGCCAAACACCGCCAGGAGAAAAAAGACAAGATGCGCTCCGGCCTGATCGATGGAGGCCGGGCATGAGCGCGCTGGTTCTCCTCCACCACGATCAGCCGATGACCACCTCGCTGGCCATTGCCAATGGTGTGCAGCTCACCCATGAGCCGGTGATCAAGCTGATCCGCAAGCATGTTGATCGGCTGGCAAAGTTCGGCGAAATCGGATTTGAAATCCGATTTAACCCGCAAGGGAAGCAAACCGAGTTCGCCTGGCTGAACGAACCTCAGGCCACTTTGCTGCTCACTTTCATGCGCAACTCCGATGTGGTCATGGATTTCAAGGAGGCGCTGGTGCGCGCCTTCTTCGATTTGCGCGACAGGGCGAAGGCTGCGGAGTTCCCGCATCGCTCCGATCCGCTGAACATGAACCACCGCGCCGACATCGCCGTGGCCACCGAGCGCGTTTTTCGCTCATGGCTGCGCGCCGGGCGCTCGGCCGGGCTATCGCTCTCCGGATCGCTGGCGATGGCCAACCGAAAGGCAGTGGAAGCCACCGGTGTCGATGTGCTGTCTGAAATGGGCATCGATCCAGAGGAGCAGCAGCGAAAGGAAGAATCGACCCGATCCACCTCTGCGCGTTCCGCTCTCTCGCCTTCGGAAGCTGCGGTGCATCGCTTCCTCGATGAATGGGTCGCCGGTCGCCTGAATATCCCCTGCCAGTGCTGCCTCGGAGCCGATCTCTACACCTGCTACCTGCGCTGGTGCCGCTGGGTGGATATGGACGGCGGCTGCTGGCCGGTAAGCCACAGCGAATTTTCGGCGCAGCTCAACTCCCGATCCGACATGCGCATAATCCATCGCGGAATGATGGTCTCCAACGGCCGCGCCGCCACCGTCCGCTGCGTGCGGGTGCATGCGAAGTTCAATCCGCCGCCAACCGGAATCATGCAATGGACAACCGATCAAGTGGTCGGCTTCAAGAGGGCGATGGAGGTGGCGGCATGAGCGCCACCTTCTCCCTCTCCATCGTCGAATGCCGGAGCTGCGGCGCGGCCTACTGGTTCGATTGCGAACACTCCGGCCCGATCGATGGCGGCCCCTGCTGCTTCGGCAATCCGATTCTCGATGTGGACACCTACCCCACCGAACGCCTGGCCATCGCCGCCTACGGCGACTTCGCCCGCCGCCGCGATCGCGCGATCCGGCAAAAAATCGCAAAAGCAGAGGTCGCAGGCCACAAGGAGGCAGCATGAAAACAAACACTGCGGCTTTGGCCGCCATCGAATTTGCGGCAAAGTGTGATTGCCCGCAGGAGTTTCTGACCGAATGGATGCATGGAGATTGGGATTCGATCCGTAATGGATGGCCTGGTGCTCCGGAGGCGTGCTTTCAGACTCAGGATTCGGCGGATGACGAGCGGAACCATCTGGATCGGATATTTTCCCGCGCCGCATCGATCTATGGCGTAGTCCCGCAGGTGACCACAGCCATGGAGGAGTGCGGAGAGCTGATTGTCGTTCTGAACAAGTTCTTTATCCGATCGCAGATCGGTCTGAACGAACTTGCCAGAGAGGTCGCCGATGTCGAGCTGATGTGCCACCAGATTCGGGTGTTGATCGGGCATGAGCTCGTCGATCTCGCCAAACATGAAAAGCTGGAGCGCTTTGCGAAGCGGATGAGTCCGAATCCATGACCGACGACATGCTCTTCGACCTCTCCGAATTCGTCTCGTCCGACGAAGAGGAAGCCGTATCGCGCGTCGCGAAACTCGAAGCGCGGGCGGTGAAGGCTCGGCAGCGCAAACTTGTTCGCCGCTCGATGAGCGAAGCGAAGCTGACCGAGATTCTTCCGTCGCTGACCGACATCTCCTCCGGAGATTCGTGGCATGTGATCTCCGGAGGAGATGTCGATTCGCTCTCCTTTGTCTCGCATCTGATGCATGGCGAGTTCATCGCCGACTACCTGCTGATCTCTACCTGGTGCATGGCGATGGACGATGTGCGCGCCATCGCCGAATGGATCGAATCGGGGCGCGTCGAGCGCGTCGAGATGTATGTCGGCGAGATTTTTCCGAATCAGTATCACGACGAATATACGGCGCTGTGCGAGGCGATCTCCGTTTGTGACGGACGTGTGGCCGTTTTTCGCAACCATTCCAAGGTCGCGTTGCTCTCCGCCTGCGGCAAAAAGTTCGCCGTCGAATCGTCGGCAAACGTGAACGCCAACCCGCGCACGGAACAGACCGCGATCCATTGCTGCGATGCGCTGTTCGATTTCTACAAGTCTTTTTTCGACGGGATCACATCGTTCAACCGGGAGTTCGACGCATGGCAACACTGGTGACGCAGGCCGAATTCGCGCGCGCGAACGGTTGGACCCGCTCCTACGTTTCGCAGCTGAAAAAGTCGGATCGGCTGGTGATGCAAACCGTTGGAGGCCAGGAGCTGGTCGATCCGGTGGCATCGCTGCTGCGCATAGAAGCGACCGAGGACAAAGCGCGCGCCGACGTAAAAGAACGCTGGTCCGAACATCGGAAGTCCGGCGAAGGTCCGGAAAAGAAACACGCGGACGAAAAAAGGCCCGAAGGCGAGCCTGAAGAGAAGCAGGTCAGCTATCAAAAAGCGCGGGCAGTGAAAGAGGCTTTCGCGGCAAAAATGGCGCAACTGGTCTACGAAAAAGAGATCGGCAAGCTCGTCGAAGCCTCCACCGTTGCCGCTGCCGGCGCAGCGCTCGGCGTGCTGCTGCGCACATCGCTGGAGAATATGGAGGATGAGTCGGTGGCCGAGCTGGCGGCCGAGAGCGATCCGGAGAAGGTGCGCGCCATCCTCTCGGCGCACCACGATTATGTGCTACGCGAAATCGCGCGCCAGCTCGGCGAGCTGATCGGGAAGCCGCAATGAGTATGCAGGATGGGCGCGACATACTCTTTCGGGACTTTGCCCGAGGCTGCAAGCCGCGCCCGCGCCTGACTGTTTCCGAGTGGGCCGACCAGTATCGCGTGCTCACCGGCAAATCGGCGCAGCGTGTCGGGCAGTGGCGCACCTCGCTGACGCCCTACGCGCGCGAGCCGATGGACATGCTCTCGCTCCATTCGCCGGCGCGAAAGGTGGTGGTGATGTCGGCCATCCAGATGCTCAAAACCGAGATCGGTCTGAACTGGTTGGGCTATATCATCGACTATGCGCCGGCACCAACCCTCTCGGTGCAGCCGACGCTGGAGCTGCGCGATCGCTACGTGCTGCAGCGTATCCATCCGATGCTGGAGAGCTCTCCCCGGCTGGCCGAGAAGTTCAACGCCAAGGCCAAACGCGATGCCAGCAATTCGCGCGACATCAAGGATTTCCCCGGCGGCCTGCTGGTGCTGGGCGGCGCGAACTCCCCCTCCTCGCTCGCCTCGATGCCGATCAAGTATGTGGTGGCCGACGAGGTGGACCGTTTCCCGCCCGATGTCGGCGGCGAGGGCGATCCGCTCGGCCTGATCGAGGGGCGCCAGTCCAATTTCAGCCGCTCAAAAATTCTGGTCATCAGTTCGCCGACGATGAAGGGCGCCTCGGTGATCGAGTCGGAATACGAAGGCGGCGACCGCCGGCAGTATAGTGTGCCCTGCCCGCATTGCGGCGAGATGCAGCCGCTCATCTGGAAGCAGCTGCATTGGCGGCTTGCCGATGGCCTGGTGTGCGAGGTGTGGTATGTCTGCCCGCACTGCGGCTCCGAGATCGAGGAGCTGCACAAGCGGCAGATGCTGGATGCCGGCCGCTGGATCGCCGAGCGCGACGGCCCCTACCCCAGCTACCGCATCAACGCGCTCTATTCGCCCATCGGCCTCGGCCTCTCCTGGCGCGAACTGGCGCAGCAATGGATCAAGGCGCAGGACGATCGCATCAAACTCAAGCGTTTCATTAACGTGCGCCTCGCCGAAACATGGTCGCCGGCCGGCGCTGTCGAATGGCATGCCCTGCGCGATCGTGCCGAGGAGCTTAACCCGGTCGGAACCGTCCCTGCCGGCTGCCTGCTGCTCGCCGCCGGCATCGACACCCAGAACAATCGCCTCGCCGTGCAGATCCTCGGCTTCGGACGCAAGGATGCGGTGTGGGTGATCGATTATGTCGAGCTGATGGGCGATCCGCTCGATGTGGCCGAGCAATTCTGTGCCGGTCAGGGCGCGCTGCACGATTATCTGGCGCAGCCGCGCCTCAACCACTGGGGCAAGGCACTGCCCATCTCCGCCGTCGGTTGGGACACAGGCGGCCAGCGCACCGATGCGGTCTATACCATGGTGCGCAGCAAGCGGTTGCCGCGCCTGATGGCGCTGAAGGGCTCCAGCTCGCCGGGCCGGCAGATCCTCGCCAGCCGCCCGAGTGAGCAGGACGTGAACTGGCGCGGGAAGACGATCAAGAAGGGCGTGCAACTCTGGCTGGTCGGAACCGACACCGCCAAGGATTGGCTGGTCGGCCGCCTGGCCGCCGATGCCGAGCGCGAACCGGCGCAGCGCCGCATCCGCTTCCCGGCCGGTCTTCCGGACGACTATTTCAAAGGCCTGCTGGCCGAGTCCTACGATCCCGAGCAGAACAAATGGGTGAAGAAGCGCGGCGAGCGCAATGAACCGCTCGACACCGCCGTCTATGCCCTCGCCGCCAGCCGCCACCCGGAAGTGCGCCTGCACGCGATGACCGAGCACCACTGGGATGCCCTTGAGCGCCGCCTCCAGCCCGGAGGCCTCGAAGCGCTCGGCGCCTCCACTGCCCCGGTAGTGCCCCCGGCGGAGCAGGAGCCGGCGGAGGTGGTGCATGGATTCGGAAGAGGGATCAGTCTGAAAAACTGGGGGCGCGGATGAGCGGTGGCAATGAAGTCGATTTTGTCAGCGAATTCGTGAAGGCGGCGGGAAACATCATCCCGGACGCATCGGCAGAGCAGCTGCGCCGGCTCGAAAGCTGGGTGCGCGGGAAATACCACGGAGAGGCGATTTACATCGCCAAAAAAACAAGGAAAATGACTCATGAAGACAACGAATTGAAGCGAGAAGAGGCGAATCGACTATTGGCAGAAAGGGGAGGAAACAAAGTCGAGGTGGCAAAAGAGATGGGGATCGCACGCAGCAAGCTGTACCGCTTGATCGGTCGAGGTTGAAAGATGGGGTGTCCCGCAATCATCTGAACGTGGGACACATGAGGAGAATAGGCTGCCTGCCCTATGGCAGGAATCACCCTCGAACAAGCGCAGGCGAACCTCGATGCCTATATCGCAGCCGAAAAGGCTGTGCTGGGCGGGCAGTCGTTCACCATCGACGTGGCCGGGCAATCGCGCCGGCAGGTGACGCGGGCAGATCTCGAAAAGGTTCAACGCGGCATCGACTATTGGAATACCAAGGTTTGCGAACTCGACGCCCGCTCCTCCGGTCGCAGACGTAGCCGCACGGTCTGTCCGCGTGGTTGATTTCGCCTACCGGCGGCACGGACGCCGCGATCTGGCGCTGCATATCGGCGCATCATCCGTTGGCGGCCACCATGGGGGCAGCCGAATCCGCCCCCAGCTTGCGAATTTCACGCCCAGAGCCGGAGATGCCGACGCCGACGACCTGCTTGATCTGGCCGATCTGCGCGCCCGCTCGCGCGACCTTGCCCGCAACGCCCCGGCGGCAACCGGAGCCGTCAACTCCATGGTCACGCATGTGGTCGGAACCGGTCTGTCGCTGGAACCGTGCATCGACCACGAATTTCTCGGCATCGAAGAGGATTCGGAGGAAGAGACCGAGGCGCTGATCAAGCGTCACTGGCATCTCTGGTCCGACTCGATCAATTGCGATGCCGAGCGTAGCTGTAACTTTTACGAGCTGCAGGAGCTCGCCTTCCGCTCCTCTCTGGAGAGCGGCGACTGCTTCGTTCTGCTGCCGCTGATCGAGCGCCGCGACGGCTGGCCCTACCGGCTGGCTGTGCAGCTGATTGAGGCCGATCGGGTGTGCAACCCGAACTACACCGCCGATGGTGCCGGAAATATCTTCGGCGGCGTCGAGGTCGGCGCCTGGGGCGATCCGGTAGCCTATCATATCGCCGACAAGCATCCGGGAGCTCTGCGGCGCACCGGCATGAAATGGAGCTCCGTGCGCGCTTTCGGCACCAACACCGGCCGGCGCAACGTGTTGCATCTGTTTCACAAGCTGCGTCCGGGAGCCAAGCGCGGCATCCCTTTCCTCGCTCCGGTGATCGAGCCGCTGAAGCAGCTCGGCCGCTACACCGACAACGAACTATCGGCAGCGGTGATCTCCTCCGCATTCGCCGTGTTTATCAAAATGAACCCGGACGCCTTCAACGATCTGTTCGACTCTCCTGATGCGCGCGATCGCTATCTGAAGTCGGCCATGCGTTGGGACGGCTCGCTGGAGGGCGGCAAGGCAGTGAACCTGCTGCCGGGCGAGGATGTGGTTTCGGCCAATCCGGCGCGGCCGAATGTCGCCTTCGATCCTTTTGTGTCGGCCATCTTCACTCAGATCGGCATGGCGCTGGAGATTCCGAAGGAGGTGCTGACCATGCACTTCCAGTCGAGCTATTCGGCGGCGCGCGCGGCCCTGTTGCAGGCGTGGCGGGTGTTTCGGCGCTGGCGCGAATTCATGGCCAGCCGTTTCTGTCAGCCGATCTATGAGGAGTGGCTCACCGATCTGGTGCGCACCGGGCAACTCGCTGCGCCGGGCTTCTTCGCCGATCCGCTGGTGCGCGCGGCATGGTGCAAGGCCAAGTGGACCGGAGATGGCCCCGGCTCCATCGATCCGACCAAGGATGTGGCCGCAGCCCGCGAGCGCGTAGCGCTCGGAATCTCCACGCTGGAGGCCGAATCGATCGCCTTCGACGGCGTCGAATTCGAGGAGAAGCTGAAGATTCAGGCCGACGAATGCGCCGAGCGCGAAACGGCAGGCCTGGATTACCCTGGCCGATTGGCATCCACGCCTGCTCCTCTCGCTTCCGATCAGTCCGATCAGTCCGATCAGTCCGATCAGTCCGATCAGTCCGATCAGTCCGATCAGTCCGATCAGTCCGATCAGTCCG
>Ga0233416_10000528_pt1 | contig 11801 bp, 6 predicted proteins | sample Sediment_Towuti__2_FD_188638 | JGI IMG/M metagenome (GOLD analysis project Ga0233416, IMG submission 188638) | Sediment microbial communities from Lake Towuti, South Sulawesi, Indonesia - Sediment_Towuti_2014_0_MG | ecosystem: Environmental > Aquatic > Freshwater > Lake > Sediment | place... | reverse complement strand
TGCAGGACTCGACCTACCTGGTCCAGCCACGCTCGACCGTGGTCTTGGCCCGCTCGATCGAGGCCGCGGCCGCCCCCGCCTCGTCGCCGGCCCGAACCCGCTGAGCGGATCACTCTTTTCTTGGGGGGCGTTGGAGGTCTTATGAAGCAACGTCTGGACGAGCTTCTTGAACAATACGGATGCGGGCCCATCCAGTTTTCCGGCACGCACGACGCGCTCTATGAGCGGCACCTGATTTTCGACCAGGTGCTCGACCCGAAAACGGCCGGTCTGCGCGATCAGTTTGAAGCTGCGGCGCGGGCGGTCCGCGACATCGTCTCCCAGCGCTGGCTCCGGACGGAGAGGACCTACGAGCAGAAGAACCCCAAGCGGGTGTACTACCTCTCGATGGAGTTCCTGCTCGGGCGGTCGCTCGCCAACAACGTCACCAACGCGCTGCTGTGGCCGCTCGCGCTGAAAGCGATGAAGGAGAAAGGCGTGGACCCGCAGGCGCTGGTCGAGATGGAGCCGGATGCCGGCTTGGGGAACGGCGGGCTTGGCCGCCTGGCGGCCTGTTTCATCGACTCGATGGCGACCCTGCAGATCCCCGGCATGGGCTACGGCCTCCGCTACGAGTACGGCATCTTCAAGCAAGCCATCAAAGACGGCTGGCAGTACGAACAGCCCGACAACTGGCTCCGTCGGCCTGACCCGTGGGAAGTGGCGCGGCCGGAGGAAGTGGTCGAGGTCAAGCTGAACTGCTCGTTCGAACTGCGGGCGGGCGAGCTCAAGCCGATCTTCGGCCGGCCGTCCATCCTGCTGGGCTTCCCGTTCGACCGTCCGGTCATCGGCTACGGCGGCAAGACCATCAATACGCTCCGCCTCTGGGCCGCCGGCACGCCGGACTACTTTGATATTCAGCAATTCAGCCGCGGCGACTTCGTGGGCGCGCTGGCGGAGACCCTCACCGCCGAGTCGTTGACGCGGGTGCTCTACCCCGACGATTCCACCGCCCACGGACAAGGGCTGCGATTCCTCCAGGAATATTTTCTCGTCGCCTGTTCGCTCGCCGATCTCGTCCGCCGCTTCCGCCGCACCAACCAGGAGTGGAGCGTCTTGCCGGAGAAAGTCGCGATTCAACTCAACGACACGCACCCCGCCATGGCCGTCCCGGAGCTCATGCGGATCCTGCTCGATGAGGCGCACCTCGACTGGGATGAAGCCTGGGACCTGACGCAGCGCGCCCTCGCGTACACCAACCACACCCTGTTGCCAGAGGCGCTGGAGAAATGGCCGTTCAGGTGGTTTGAATCGCTGGTCCCGCGTCTGGGGGAGATCATGCGTGAGATCAACCGCCGCTTCATCGACTCGGTTCGATCCCAGTTTCCGGCCGACGAGTCCCGCCTGGAGCGTGTCAGTCTCATCGAAGAGGGTGGGATTCAAAAGGTCCGCATGGCCAATCTCGCCATCGTCGGCTCACACAGCACCAACGGGGTCGCCGCCATCCACTCCGAGCTGCTGCGGACGATGACGGTCAAGGACCTGGCCGAGATGTTTCCGAAGCGATTCAACAACAAGACCAACGGCGTCACACCCCGCCGCTGGTTGCTGCTGGCCAATCCCGAGCTGGCCCGGGTCATCAGCGAGGCCATCGGCGACGGCTGGATCACCGATCTCAGCCAATTGAGCAGACTGAAACCCCTCGCCAACGACAAGAGTTTCCGCGAGGCGTTCCGCAAGGCCAAGCGCGAAGCCAAGACGCGGTTTGCGGACTGGGTCAAGGCGACGACCGGGGAATCGGTGGACCCGGACATGATTTTCGACAGCCAGGTCAAGCGCATCCACGAGTACAAACGCCAGTTGCTCAACGCGCTGCACATCGTCATCCTCTACAACCGCCTCCGCGATAACCCGAAGCTGAACGTGCTGCCGCGCACCTTCTTCTTCGCCGGCAAGGCCGCGCCGGCGTACACGCTGGCCAAGCACATCATCAAGTTCATCAACAACCTCGCGGGCGCCATCAACGGGGACCCGGCGATCCGGAAGCGTCTGCGGGTCCTGTTTCTGCCCGATTACTGCGTCTCCATGGCCGAACGGCTGATTCCGGCCAGCGACGTGTCCGAGCAGATCTCCACGGCCGGCTACGAGGCGAGCGGGACGAGCAACATGAAATTCATGATGAACGGGGCGCTCACCATCGGGACGCGCGACGGCGCCACGATCGAGATGGCGGAGGAAGCCGGCGAGGAGAATTTTTTCCTGTTCGGGCTCACCGCCGAGGAGGTGGTCAAGAGCCGAGGTTGGTACAGCCCGCAGTGGCACTATGAGAACGAACCGGAAATCCGAGGGGCGCTGGACCTGATCTTTTCGGACCATTTCAGCCGCAACGAGCCGGGCGTGTTCAATCCGATCCGGGATACGCTGTTGACGAACGGGGACTTCTACATGCACCTCGCAGACCTCAAGGCCTACGCAGAGACGCATGAGAGACTGGGGCGTCTCTACGCGGACCCGGACGGTTGGGCCAGACAGGCCATCGTCAATGTCGCGTGTTCCGGGAAGTTCTCCAGCGACCGCACGATCGCGGAGTATGCGCGGGAGATTTGGGGCGTCAAGCCCTGTCCTGTTTCGTAGCGAGCGAGAGATGACAGACAATCAACTGGACCAACTCTGCATCAACACCATCCGGACGCTGTCGATCGACGGCGTTCAGCAGGCCAACTCCGGGCACCCGGGCACGCCCATGGCCCTGGCTCCGGTCGTCTACTGTCTATGGCAGCGCTTTTTGCGCTTCGATCCGCAAGATCCGATCTGGCCCAACCGGGACCGCTTTGTCCTGTCGGTCGGGCATGCCTCGATGTTGCTCTACTCCATCCTTCACCTGACTGGCATGAAGGCGGTCAGCAAAGATTATGAATCCTTGGGCGAACCGTCCGTGCCGCTGGAGGCCATCAAGCGGTTCCGTCAATTGGGGAGCCGTTGTCCGGGCCATCCGGAGTACCGATGGACGTCGGGCATCGAAACCACCACGGGGCCGCTCGGGCAGGGAGTCACGAACAGCGTCGGCATGGCGGTCGCCGGCCGCTGGATGGCGGCTCATTTCAACCGGCCCGGCTTCGAGGACCTGATCAATTTCAATGTCTACGCCCTGTGCGGGGACGGGTGTATGATGGAAGGGATCTCGCACGAGGCGGCCTCCCTGGCCGGGCACCTGGGCCTCTCGAATCTGTGCTGGATCTACGACAACAATCACATCACGATCGAGGGGAACACCGCGCTGGCTTTCTCGGAAGACGTCGCCACGCGGTTCATCGCCTATGGCTGGAACGTGACCCGCGTCGGTGATGCCAACGACCTGGAGATGCTGGAGCGGGCGTTCAAGGCCTTCCAGAAGACGACGGATCGTCCTACCCTGATCATCGTAGACAGCCACATCGCCTATGGGGCGCCCCACAAGCAGGATACCTCGGCCGCGCACGGGGAACCGCTCGGTGAGGAGGAAATCCGCCTGACCAAGAAAACTTACGGCTGGCCGGAGGACGCCAAGTTTTTTGTTCCCGACGGCGTCTATGACCACTTCCGGCAAGGGATCGGCGCTCGGGGCAGGTCGCTCCGTGACGCGTGGTTCACGCGCATCACGGAGTACAAGGACACGTTCCCCGAGCTGGCCGACCAGTTGTACCGGATGCAGCACCGGCAGTTGCCGGATGGCTGGGACAAGGACCTGCCTCACTTCCCGACCGACGCCAAGGGGCTCGCCACACGGGTCTCCTCCGGGCAGGTGTTGAATGCGGTGGCAAAGCGCGTTCCCTGGTTGCTCGGTGGCTCGGCCGATCTCGCTCCGTCTACGAAAACTCGCTTGACGTTCGAGGGTGCCGGTGATTGCTCCGCGGAGCAGCCAGGGGGCCGTAACCTCCATTTCGGCATCCGTGAGCATGCGATGGGGGCGATCCTGAACGGGATGGCCCTGGTGAAGGTCCGGGCCTATGGCTCGGGATTCCTGATCTTCAGTGATTATGCCCGTGGGGCCATCCGGCTCAGCGCGCTCATGGAATTGCCGGTCATCCATATTTTCACGCACGACTCGATCGGCGTGGGAGAAGACGGGCCGACCCATCAACCGGTCGAGCATCTCGCCTCGCTCCGCGCGATGCCCGGGCTGATCGTGCTCCGCCCGGCGGATGCCAATGAGGTCGTGGAAGCGTGGCGCGTGATCATGATGTTGCACCACGAACCGGTGGCGCTCATCCTGTCTCGACAGGACGTGCCGACGCTGGATCGCACCAAGTATGCCGCCGCCGCGGGCTTGGCTCGGGGCGCCTACATTCTGGCCGACAGCCCGGACGGACGGCCCGACGTGATCCTCATCGGATCCGGCAGCGAGGTGTCGCTCTGCGTCCAGGCCTTTGAGCAGCTCAATTCCGAGGGGATCAAGGCGCGCGTCGTGAGCATGCCCTCCTGGGAGCTGTTTGAGCAGCAGGACCAGGCCTATCGGACCAGAGTCCTGCCGCCGTCGGTTGCCGCGCGCGTGGCGGTGGAGCAAGCCTCGACCTTCGGGTGGGCGCATTACGTTGGCACGACGGGCACCGTCATCGGCATGACGACGTTCGGGGCTTCGGCCCCGCTCAAGGTGCTGCAGAAGGAGTTCGGGTTCACGAAGGAGCATGTCGTCGAGGCTGCCAGACAGCAGGTCAAGCAGGCGAGGTAACGGTGCGTGTCGCGATCGGGTCCGATCACGCCGGATTTGAACTGAAAGAGGTCCTGAGAGGCTATCTCAGCGACCTCAAGCACGACGTGCTGGACCTGGGCACTCACGGCACGGCTCCGGTGGACTACCCGGACTATGCCGAGGCGGTCGGTCTCGCCGTGCGTCAAGGAAAAGCGGATCGAGGGATCATGATCTGCGGCAGCGGCGTGGGCGCGTCGGTCGCCGCCAACAAAGTGCCGGACATTCGCGCGGGTCTGTGCCATGATACCTACTCGGCTCACCAGGGTGTGGAGCACGACGACATGAACGTGCTCGTGCTGGGCGGGCGCGTGATCGGCGTGGAGATGGCTCGCGAGTTGGTCCGCGCCTTCCTGGGGGCCCGATTCAGCGGTGATGACCGCCATCTCAGACGACTCACAAAGGTGATTGCCATGGAAAACCCGTTACGAGCGTTACAACAATACGGACAGTCGGTGTGGCTGGACTACATCCGTCGCAGCTTGATCACCAGCGGCGAGCTGCAACGGATGCTCGACGACGACGGCTTGCGTGGAGTGACGTCAAACCCGGCCATCTTCGAGAAGGCCATCGCCGGGAGCACGGATTATAAGGATATCTTGACGGCCTCCGACTCACGAAAGTTGGACGCCAAGACGGTGTACGAACGGATTGCCGTTCGTGACATTCAGGAGGCCGCCGACCTGTTGCGGCCGGTCTATGAGCAAGCGAAGAAACGCGATGGGTATGTGAGCCTGGAGGTCTCGCCGACGCTCGCGCACGAGACGCAAGGCACCCTCGAGGAGGCCCGGCGATTGTGGAAGGCCGTGGCGCGACCGAATGTCATGATCAAGGTTCCCGCGACGGGGGAAGGCATTCCTGCCATCCAACAGTTGATCGGCGAGGGCATCAACGTCAACGTAACGTTGCTGTTCTCGCAGGAGGCCTACGAACGGGTCGCCGAGGCCTATCTGGCGGGCCTGGAGAAGTTCGCCGCCAGCGGCGGTGATCTCAGCCGCGTCGCCAGCGTCGCCAGTTTCTTTATCAGCCGCATCGACTCGGCGATCGACGCCCTCCTCGCCGCTCGCGCGAAGACCGCGACGGATGCCGGGGAGCAGGCGCTCCTTCGCAGCCTGATCGGCAAAGTGGCGATCGCCAACGCGAAGCTGACCTACCAGCGGTACCGCGAGCTCTTCAGCGGCCCACGGTGGCAGGCGTTGGCCGGCCGAGGCGCGCAGACCCAGCGGCTGCTCTGGGCCAGCACGGGCACCAAGGATCCCAATTATCGAGACGTGCTGTATGTCGAGGAGCTCATCGGCCCCGACACCGTGAACACGATTCCGCCGGCGACCTTCGAGGCCTTTCGCGATCACGGGCAGCCTCGCGCCAGCCTCACCGAGGAGGTGGACGGCGCGTTCGACACGATGGCCACGCTGGCCAAGGCCGGCGTTGCGATGAAAGACGTCACGGACAAGCTCCTCGCGCAGGGGGTGCAACTCTTCGCCGATGCCTTTGACAAGCTGCTCAAGGCGGTCGGCCAACAGGGCAAGGAGATCGGCGCCGGCAAGATCAATCGCCAGACCTACAAGCTTCCCGAGCCTCTGGCCGGCGCCGTGAAAACCCTGCTGGAAGACTGGCGGGCCCACGCCAAGGTGCGGAAGCTCTGGGCGCGCGAGGCCTCGCTCTGGACAGGGGCCGATGAAGGACAATGGCTCGGCTGGTTGGGCATCACGAACGGTCAACTGGCCCACATTGACCGCTTGAAGACCATCTCGAACGCCGCGAAGACCGCCGGACTCTCGCATGTGCTGCTGCTCGGCATGGGCGGGTCCAGCCTCGGCCCGGAAGTCATCAAAATGACGTTCGGGAAGATCGCCGGTTATCCTGAGCTGCACGTCCTGGATTCGACCGACCCGGCTCAGGTGAGGAGCTTCGAGAAGCAAGTGGACCTGGCGAAGACGCTCTTCATCGTCTCCAGCAAGTCCGGCAGCACCTTGGAGCCGAACATCTTCAAGCAGTATTTCTTCGAGCGGGTGAAGCAGGTGGTGGGCGAGAAGGAAGCGGGCAGCCGGTTCATCGCGATTACGGACCCCGGGTCGAAGATGCAGAAGGTGGCCGAGAGCGACGGCTTCCGGCATATCTTCTATGGATTGTCGAGCATCGGCGGCCGGTACTCGGTCCTCTCCGATTTCGGCCTGGTCCCCGCAGCGATCATGGGCGTGGACGTGCCGAAGCTGCTCGATCGGACCGAGGAGATGGTGCACGCCTGTACCCCCTCCGTCCCGGTCGAGGAGAATCCCGGCGTCGTGCTCGGTCTGATCCTCGGCGAGGCGCATAACCAGGGTCGCAATAAGCTGACCTTGATCACGTCGCCCGCGATCGGCGACCTGGGCGCCTGGCTCGAGCAATTGATCGCGGAATCAATGGGCAAGGTGGGGAAGGGCATCATTCCCGTGGACCGGGAATCACTCGCCGCTCCCGCCGCGTATGGCAACGATCGCCTGTTCGTGTACGTGCGGCTCGAGGCGGCACCCGATCGGGCACAGGACGCCGCCGTGGAGGCGCTGGAACGGGCCGGCCATCCGGTCGTGCGCATCGGGGTGGACGAGGTATACGATCTGGGCGAAGAGTTCTTCCGATGGGAGATCGCGACCGCCGTCGCAGGGTCCGTCATCGGCATTCACCCGTTCGACCAGCCTGACGTGGAGGCGAGCAAGGTGGCCACGCGCAAGCTGACCTCGGAATACGAGCAGACGGGCAAGCTCCCACAGGAGACGCCGATGTTCGAGGAGGGTGGGATCAAGCTCTTCACCGACGATAAGAATGCAACCGCGCTCGGATCGGCGGTGGGCAAGAGTGCGTCGCTCTCGGCCTATCTCAAGGCGCACCTTAACCGGATCAAGGCCGGCGATTACGTCGCCCTGCTGGCCTACCTCGAGATGAACGAGGCGCACGCGCGCGCCTTACAAACCATGCGACATGCCGTGCGGGATCAGAAGCGGGTCGCGACCTGTCTGGGCTTCGGTCCGCGCTTCCTGCATTCGACCGGGCAGGCATACAAGGGCGGGCCGAACACGGGTGTCTTTCTGCAGATCACGTGCGACGATGCGGCGGACTTGCCGGTTCCCGGCCAGAAGTATACCTTTGGTGTCGTGAAAGCCGCGCAGGCCCGCGGGGATTTTCAGGTTCTGGCAGAGCGTGGCCGCCGGGCCCTGCGCATCCATCTGGGGAAAGACGTGGGGGCGGGGCTGCAACGATTGGAGGCCGCCATCAAGCAGGCATTGACATAGGAGGAGGTCATGACGACGATCACGCAATACCTCGGCGAGAAGGCCGATTATCTGCTCAACTTCAAGGACCCGAAGATTCCCAAGGAGCGGCTCCATCTGCCTGGACCGGATTTCGTGGACCGGATCTTCGCCGGCTCCGACCGCAATAACCGGGTGCTGACCAACCTCCAGCGAATCCTCGCCCAGGGCCGTCTGGGTCACACCGGCTACCTCTCGATCCTCCCGGTCGATCAGGGCATCGAACACTCAGCGGGGGCGAGCTTTGCGCGGAACCCGGATTACTTCGACCCGGAAAACATCGTCCGTCTCGCGATCGAGGGAGGCTGCAACGCGGTTGCGACGACGTTCGGGGTGCTGGGCACGGTCGCCCGGAAGTACGCGCACAAGATCCCGTTCCTGGTGAAGATCAATCACAATGAATTGCTGACCTACCCGAACAAGTTCGACCAAATCCTGTTCGGCACCGTGAAGGAGGCCGGCGAGATGGGCGCCGCCGCGGTGGGGGCGACGATTTATTTCGGCTCCGACCAGAGCGCCCGGCAGATCGTCGAGATCAGCCAAGCCTTTGCGTTGGCCCACGAGATGGGGATGGCCACCGTCCTCTGGTGCTATCTGCGCAACAGCGAGTTCAAGAAGGACAAGGACTATCACGTGTCGGCCGACCTCACGGGTCAGGCGAACCACCTCGGTGTGACGATCCAAGCGGATATCATCAAGCAGAAACTTCCGGAGAACAACAGTGGATTCAAGGCCATGAGCATGGGCGGCTCCAGCTACGGCAAGCTGGATGAGCGGATGTATACCGACTTGTGCAGCGACCATCCGATCGACCTGTGCCGCTATCAGGTCGCCAACTGCTATATGGGCCGCGCCGGACTCATCAACAGCGGCGGCGCCTCCGGCAAGAACGACTTTGCCGAGGCGGTCACCACGGCGGTCATCAACAAACGCGCCGGCGGGATGGGACTGATTTCCGGGCGCAAGGCATTCCAGCGTCCCATGAAGGACGGGATCGCGCTGCTGAATGCCATTCAGGACGTCTATCTCAGCCGGGAAGTCACGGTGGCGTGACCCCTTCGACGGCGCTCAGGGCAGGCCCTTCGACAAAGCTCAGGGCAGGTAGGGGACTGGCTCCGCCGTCTGCGGCGGTGCCTGTCCCCCTTCCCGTGAGGCGTGAGCCATGAAGAGTAAGGAGTGAGGAGTGAGGCGAGGGGAAGGCTGAAAGCTGAGAGCCTCCTCACCCTAGCCCTCTCCCGGGGTGCCCATTGCTCTGAAGCCGCAATGGGCCATGGGAGAGGGAAGGGAGAGGGTTGGAGGAACGGACGGTGGCGAAGGTCGAGGTCGTGTTCCTGTTCGATGTCGACAACACGCTCCTCGACAACGATCGAGTCACGGCCGATTTGAAGCGCCATCTGGAGCAGGCCGTCGGGCGCGAGCGGCAACAACGCTACTGGGCGATCTTCGAGCAATTGCGGGTCGAGTTGGGGTATGCCGACTATCTGGGCGCGCTACAGCGGTACCGGATCGAACATCCGCGTGATCCGCATCTCCTGACGGTCTCGCGCTTCCTGGTGAACTATCCGTTTGCGAATCGCTTGTTCCCGAACTCGCTCGATGTGATCGACCGGTGCAAACAGTGGGGAACAGCGGTCATCCTCTCCGACGGCGACGTTGTCTTTCAGCCCCGCAAGATCGAGCGCTCAGGGCTGTTTGATGCCGTCGACGGAAACGTGCTCATCTACGTGCACAAGGAGCACGAGCTGGACGACGTCGAGCAGCGGTTTCCCGCACGACACTATGTGCTGGTGGATGACAAGCTGCGCATCTTGAGCGCGGTCAAGAAAGTCTGGAGCGAGCGGGTGACCACGGTCTTTCCGAAGCAGGGCCACTACGCGAAGGACCCCCAGGCGGTGAAGAGCTATCCCGCGGCAGACGTGAGCATCGGGGGGATCGGCGATCTCCTGGGCTACGACCTGCAGAAGCTCCTCGCGGCGGCTCGTCCCGCGTGACCCGACTTCGGGAAGTGCTGACCCCCACCGTTCCCTCCCCCTGGCAAAGGGGGAGGGTCTCGGGGAGGGGGTTGAGGGGAGAATGGGCTTGTGAGTACCCATCCGTTAGCAGGACAGCCGGCCCCGGTTGAGCTGTTGATCGACGTCGGCAAACTCGAACGCGCCTACTACGAGCGCCAGCCTGACCTCAGCGACCCCACTCAATTGGTGAGCTTCGGTACCAGCGGACACCGCGGCTCGCCGTTCAATGGATCGTTCACCGAGGCGCACATTCTGGCCATGACCCAGGCGATCTGTGACTACCGCCGCACCAAAGGGATCGACGGTCCCCTGTTCATGGGCAAGGACAGCCACGCCGCGTCCGGACCGGCTGAACGCACGGCGCTGGAAGTGCTGGCGGCCAATGCCGTGGAGGTTTTTATCCAGCGCGACAATGGCGTCACGCCGACGCCGGTCATCTCGCACGCCATCCTGGTCCACAACCGAGGCCGTCGCGCGCGGCTGGGAGACGGAATTGTCGTGACCCCCTCGCATAATCCTCCGGCCGACGGCGGCTTTAAGTACAACCCGCCGCACGGCGGGCCGGCCGATACCGATGTGACCGGCTGGGTTCAGGATCGGGCCAATGCGCTCCTGCGCGGCGCGAACAAAGAAGTGAAGCGAACGCCGTATGCCGCCGCCGTCGCGGCCTCGACGACCCACCAGACGGACTTTACGATCCCCTATGTCAGAGACCTGGCGACCGCAATCGACATGGACGTCATTCGTTCGGCCGGCCTGAAGATCGGCGTTGATCCTCTCGGTGGCGCGGCAGCGGGTTATTGGGGGCCGGTGGGTGAGGAGTTCGGACTGAACATCACCGTGGTCAATCCGAAGCTGGACCCGACCTTCCGGTTCATGACCCTCGACCACGACGGCAAGATCCGCATGGACTGCTCGAGCCCCTATGCCATGGCCGGGCTGGTCAGACTTAAAGATAGGTTCGACATCGCGTTCGGCAACGATCCTGACTCGGATCGCCACGGCATCGTCACCCGCTCCGCCGGCCTGATGAACCCCAACCATTACCTCGCCGTGGCGATTGGGTATCTGCTCACGCATCGGCCCCAATGGCCGCCGACGGCCGCCGTCGGCAAGACGTTGGTCAGCAGCAGTGTGATCGACCGGGTGGTGCAGGATTTGGGACGGAAGCTCTGGGAGGTCCCGGTGGGGTTCAAGTGGTTCGCCCAGGGTCTCTTGGATGGGTCCTGCTGCTTCGGGGGCGAAGAGAGCGCCGGCGCCAGTTTTCTCCGTCGGGATGGCACCGTATGGACGACCGACAAGGACGGGCCGTTGCTCGGCCTGCTGGCGGCAGAACTCACGGCCCGCACGGGCAAGGACCCGGGTCTGCATTACCGGGAACTCACCGCGAAGTTCGGCACGGCCTACTACGTGCGCATCGATGCGCCGGCCACACCGGATCAGAAGCAACGACTGGGAAGACTCTCGCCGGAAGACGTGACGGCACGCGAGCTGGCCGGCGATCCGATTGAAGCGAAACTGACTCGCGCACCGGGCAACGACGCTTCAATCGGAGGGCTGAAGGTGGTGACCAAGCGAGGATGGTTTGCGGCGCGCCCGTCGGGGACGGAGAATATCTACAAGCTCTACGCGGAGAGCGTCAGCAGCCAGACCCACCTCGACTCCATCGTGCAACAAGCGCAAGAGATCGTCAGTCAGGCGCTTGCCGGCTCGCCCTGAGCCTGTCGAAGGGCTCGCCCTGAGCCCGCCTGCCCTGCCAGCCCTGAGCCCTGCCGAAGGGAGCTTTGTCGAGTGGTC
>Ga0233416_10000527_pt1 | contig 11807 bp, 6 predicted proteins | sample Sediment_Towuti__2_FD_188638 | JGI IMG/M metagenome (GOLD analysis project Ga0233416, IMG submission 188638) | Sediment microbial communities from Lake Towuti, South Sulawesi, Indonesia - Sediment_Towuti_2014_0_MG | ecosystem: Environmental > Aquatic > Freshwater > Lake > Sediment | place... | reverse complement strand
GCCCACGTGACAATCGCGGAAATACGGGTCGCCGCGAAACTCTTTGGGTGCTTTCGGTCCCTTCATCACCGCCCAGAGGCTGCCGAGAAAGGCGTGCCGGCGCGATTCCCACTTCACCGCCAACTGCGGCAGGTGAAAGCGGGGCCGCGACCGGGCGAGAGGCTCGGTGATGAGGCTCGGAGGCATAGATTTTCAATTATACCCCGCCGCCTTTCGGCGTCGTGGAAATGGCTTGCCGGGCTGGCGCGAATTTGCCACGATAACTGGCCATGCGAGCAAGGGTGATGCTCGAAAAACTGCGCTCGCGCTGGGTGAAGATCGGCATCGTGGTGGTCGGTTTGATGCTGGTCGCGGGCATGGTTTTGCCTTACTTCCTGGACGCCGACCGGTACCGCCCCACGATTGCCAGCGCCATCGAAGAGGCCACGGGCCGCAAGGCGGTCGTCGGCAAGATTCAGGCCCGGCTGCTGCCGAGCCCGGGGTTCAGCGTGGACGGCTTCCAGTTGAGCAATCCGCCGGGATTTGCCGAGGGGAACCTGCTGGAGGTGGAGACGGTTCGAGGGAGCCTCACGTGGGGCGCGATTTTCGGCGGGGAGCTGAAGCTGACTGCGGTCGAGCTGGTCAAGCCGAAGCTGACGCTGTTGGAAGACGACCGCGAAGGGACGAACTATTCGTTTGAGGAAACACCGCGCCGGGCAAAGGGGAGACCTGCAGATGCGGAGGAGTCTTCCTTGCAACTGTCGGCGATCGAAGAGGTGGAACTGACCGACGCGGAGGTTGTGGTCGGAAGAATTGTGCGGGGGCGCAAGCCGGTGAATACGCTGCGGGCGACGAACTTGAACGCGACGCTGCGCAACGTGGTGATTGCGCCGCTGGACGTGAAGCAGTGGGAATCGGTTGTGTCTTTGGACGGAGTGAAGCTCGAGCTGGAAGGTTGGAAGGAGCCGTTTGAGTTTCGTTCAGGCGAACTGAAGCTGGAGCAAAGCAAGCTGTCCACGGAATTTCGCGGGCGAATGGGGAAAGCGGTGGATGTGGACGGGAATCTGACGCTGGCCGATGTGGAGCGGGGCGTGCCGGTGTTTGAGCTGCGCACACCGCAACTGGACGTGGATGAGTTGCTTGCGGCGCAGAGGGAGAGCGCACCCAGCGCGCCGCGACCGGTGCGAAAGAGCGAACTGGCAACGCAGGGGCGTGTGAAGGCCGACCGCATCCGCTGGCAGAAATACGCGGGGAACAACGCGACGGCGGAAGTGCGGCTGTTCACGGACCGGATGGAACTGTGGCCCGTGCAAATGCAAGCCTACGGCGGAACCGTGCAGATTTCGGCGCGAACGGATCGTTCGCAAACCCCGGAACGCTTTTCTGCGAACGTGCAAATTCGCGGGTTGGATCTGGCGGGACTGGCAGCGACGGATCCAGCGACGAAGGGGAAAATCTCGGGCACGGGTGAACTGGACCTGCAGTTGATCGGCTCGATGAGCGAGGCGTGGGAGAAGACGCTGAGCGGCACGGGGAAGTTCACGATCCGCGAGGGGCGGCTGCCGGGGCTCAACTTGGGGCAAGCGTTGCAAACGGTGGCGGGAGCGCTCGGGGTCGGGAAAGCGTTTGGCAGCGAAACGCCGTTTCGGACCATCACGGGTGATCTCTCGGTTGGCGGAGGGAGGGCGGCAAGCCGCGAGATCCTTCTCGATTCGCCGCAGGGAACGGTGAAACTGCAAGGAAGTTTCGGACTGGACGGCACGCTGGACTATAACGGCGAGGTGACGCTGGTGCCGGGTACAAGCGGAAGTGTGGAGACGCCGGCCGATGCCATTGGCAGTCTTCTGGGGACGGTGTTGAAGAAGAAGGTTATGCGGGCCAGCGTGCCGATTGCCATCGGCGGTACGTTCAGCGATCCCAAGGTGCGACCGGGGCGCGGACGGCCGCGATTTGAGACTTCGACCCCACAGCAAACAGGTACGACCCAACAGCAGCAGCCGAAGAAGCCCAGCATTCTGGATTTATTCAAGAGGCCGTAGGGACACGCGGGATTGGCTCACTTGGCTCGACAAGGTCCGCCGGGGCGCCGCTACGAGTTTCTACGCGGCAAGGGAAAGGCGGAAGAAAGTCAGAGAGGAATCGCCGAGTTCGACGAAGCGTTCGCGTTCGAGTGTGGCCCAGCCCTCGGGCGGAAGGGAGCGTTTGCTGTGTTCGACGATGACGCGGCCGCCGGGAGCAAGAAGGGGCAAACGGTCGAGGGCTTCGAGGGCGCGTTCGTACTCGTCGCGAGCGGCGTAGGGCGGGTCCAGGAAGACAAAGTCGGCGTGCAGGCGACGCTTGGCCAGCATCTCGAGACCGCGCACGACGTCCATGGAGAACAGTGACACTCCGCTGAACAGAGCAAGCGAGGAGAGGTTCTTGCGAATGAGAGCGGCGGCAGGGGCATGGCTTTCGAAGAAGAAAACTTCGCGGGCGCCGCGGCTGGCCGCTTCGATGCCCACAGCGCCGCTACCGGCGTAAGCATCGACAAAGACCGAGCCCCGGACGGCGGGCCCCAGAATGTTGAAGAGGGTTTCGCGGAGGCGGTCGCTCGAAGGGCGGAGAGCCAAGCCGCGAAGAGTTTTAAGCCGCCGGCTGCGCAGAGCACCTCCCACGATGCGCACGATTACCCCACCGTCGCCAGGACGTAACGCCGCTGCCAGTGCGGCCCCAAGAATTCGAGCAGACGCTGGACTTCGTGTTCCTGCGCAGGATCTTCGACCAGTGCCGCAGCTTCGCGGTGGCCGAGCTCGAGCAGTTCGCGATCGCGGAGCGGATTGGCAATGTGGAAACCTAGCTCGCCGTGTTGGCGGGTGCCGAAAAACTCGCCGGGCCCGCGGAGCTTGAGGTCAATTTCGGCAATCTCGAAGCCGTTGGAGGTGCGGGCCATCGTTTCGAGGCGCATCTGAGCATCTTCGTTGAGTTGCCTGGGGGCGACAAGGATGCAATGAGATTTATCTGCGCCGCGACCGATGCGTCCGCGAAGCTGGTGAAGCTGGGCGAGGCCGAAGCGATCGGCGTGTTCAATGACCATGACGGTGGCGTTAGGCACGTCCACACCGACTTCGATGACCGTGGTGGAGACAAGCACCTGGATGTCGCCCCGGCGGAAGCGCTCCATGATGGCTTCTTTCTCCTCGCTGCGCAGGCGGCCGTGAAGGAGGCCGAGCCGGAGATTGGGAAACACCTTTTTCGTAAGGCGCTCATATTCGACCATTGCCGCCTTCAACTCCAGCTTGGATTCCTCAATGACGGGATAGACGACGTAGGCCTGGCGGCCGGCGAGGACTTCGCGGCGCAGGAAGTCCCAGACCCCGGGGAGGTGCTCTTCCGTGGTCCAGCGGGTAGAGACCGGGGTGCGGCCGGGCGGCAGTTGGTCAATGACGGAGACGTCGAGGTCGCCGTAGAGGGTCAAGGCCAGAGTGCGCGGGATTGGCGTGGCGGTCATCACCAGCACGTCGGGCTGAGCGCCCTTTTCGATAAGACGCTTGCGTTGCAGGACGCCAAAGCGGTGCTGCTCGTCCACAATCACCAGTCCCAGGCGCGCGAAGTCAACCGCTTCTTCAATCAGCGCGTGAGTGCCAACGACGAATTGCGCCCGGCCGCGGCGGACGCGCTCGCGCGCAGCCTTTTTTTCCGCGGGCTTGAGGCCGCTGATGAGGAGCTCGACGGAGTAACCGGAGCGGGCAAAGATGCGGCGCTCGGAGAGAAAATGCTGCACGGCCAGGATTTCGGTGGGGGCCATGAGCGCGACCTGGTAGCCGTTCTCGATGACGATGGCGGCGGCCTCGAAAGCCACGATGGTCTTTCCGCTGCCGACGTCGCCTTCCAGCAGGCGGCTCATGGGCACGGGGCGCTCGAGGTCGGCGGCAATCTCGGCCAAGACGCGCTTCTGAGCATCGGTGGGCTTAAAGGGCAGGATCTTCTTGAGGGCTTCACGGATTCTCTCTTCGCGGACCCGGAAGGGAATGCCGGTCTGTTGACGCGCTTGCCGGCGGCGCAAGGCCACGCCCAACTGGTAGAAGAAGAACTCTTCAAAGATCAGGCGTTGATGGGCAGGGGTGCGAAAGGTATTGAGAGCCTCGAGGGAGGCGTCGGATTCGGGGTAGTGCACGGAAGCAATCGCCCGGTGTTTCGACGGGAAGCTGAGGCGTTCGAGCAGGGGCCGAGGCAACGGGTCGGGCAATGTTTCGCCGAGATTGCTCAGGGCGAAATGAATCATGCGGCGCAAGTGGCGGGAGCTGATCCCAGCAATGGCTTCGTAGATGGGAACGATGCGGCCGACTTCGGTCGAGTCAGCGGAATCGTCTCCCAGCAGTTCGTACTGAGGATTGATCATTTCGAGGCGGGCCGGGCGGTAGGGGTCCATCTCCACCTTGCCGTAGAGCACCAGACGCTGGCCGGCTTTCCAGCGGCCTTGCAGATAGCCACTGTGGAAAAACTTGCAATGCAAGGCGCCGGTGGCGTCGCGGACGAGCAGGTGAAAAACTGCGTCTTTGCGGGGGAAGGGGCTGCGCCTGTACAGCAAAGCGCCGCCGCTCACGACCTCGGCTTGCACGACGTAGGTGCCGCCGGGACGAATGTCGCGGATGGCAGCGAAATGGATGCGGTCTTCGTAACGGAAGGGCAGGTAAGTGAGCAGGTCGGCAACCGTGTGGATGCCGCGCTCGGCGAGCTTGGCGGCGCGTTGAGGGCCGACGCCCTTGAGAAATTTCACTTCGCTGGCTAATTGGAAGCTCATTCCGGCCGACCCATGCCCGGCGTCTTCTTTATATCACCGCCACCCGGCAGAAGGATGGAGCATTGAGGGAGGGGCCAGTTTCCCGACACTTGTGCCGAGTGCCTGCGTAAAGATAGAGTGTCGCAGTTCGGCGGGCGGGCGATGCAGGCTGCGCCGCCCGAGCGGAGGAATTGCGTGAGCTTATCCCCTTCCGGATTCTCGCCAGAAGAACGACTCAACCGCAGCGAGCTGAGGACTCTGCTGATTTGGATCGGCGTCGGGCTACTGGGCACACTGATCGCCTTCCGGTACTTCTTCGTCGCGTTTCCCGAAGCAGCCGTGGATTTCCGCATCTCCCGCGGGGCGGCGGTCGAAGAGGCGAAGAGGTTTCTGAGCGCGCAGGGATTCCAGCTCGAAGGCTACCAGAACAGCATCGTCTTTCGCGTGGACGACAACGCCAAGAACTACCTGGAGCGCGAGGCGGAGCTGGAAGAGGCGAATCGGCTGATGTCTTCGGAGGTGGACATCTGGTATTGGTCGGTGCGCTTTTTCCGGCCGTTGCAGAAGGAGGAGTTTTCAGTACGTGTCAGCACGGCCGGGAAAGTGGTGGGCATGGAGCGGGTGGTCGAAGAAGCGCGCGCCGGGGCGCAACTGGATCAGGCAGCGGCGCGGGCACGCGCCGAGAGTTTTCTCCGGAGGCAGCTCGGCCTGGCGTACGACGCGTACGACTTCCTGCCGGAAGAGGCCAATTCGATGGAGCGGCCGCATCGCCGCGACTGGAGCTTTACCTGGGAGCGGCTCGGGTTTCGTGCGCCGAAGCGCCCGGACGGGGCGACCTATCGCCTGCGTGTTGGGGTGCAGGGAGACGGGATCGGCGAGTACGAAAGTTTTCTGAAGGTGCCGGAAGCGTGGGAACGCGATTTTCGCCGACTGCGGTCGAGCAATGAGCTGTGGCAGTGGGTCGGGCAGGTGCCGTACTTCTTTTTGCTCGGCGCCGGGTTGCTGGTGGTGTTTGAGTTTGCCAGGCGCGGGCTGGTGCACTGGCAGGCAGCGCTGAAAGTCGGGCTGGCGCTGGCGGTGCTGTACCTGGTGATGATTTTCAACCAATGGCCGCTGACGCGCGCGAATTACGACACGAATACGTCTTACTCCGGCTTTTTCGCGCAACAGATGGGAATCGGGCTGCTGCTGAGCGTGCTGACGGGGTTGATGGTGGCGCTGTTTTACGCGGCCGGTGAGCCTTTCTATCGTCAGACCTATCCGGACAAACTGCGGTTGGGTGCAGGTTGGAGCCTGCGCGGGCTGCGGTCGAAGGAGTTTTTTCGGTCGTGCGTGATCGGGCTGGCGATGGCTGCGGCACATATCGGGTTTGTGGTGGCGTTTTACCTGCTGGGGAGAAAGCTAGGCATCTGGGCGCCACAGGAGATCAAGTACAGCGATACGGTGAGCACGGCGCTGCCGTGGATTTATCCGCTGGCGATCAGCATTTATGCGGCGACAAACGAAGAGTTCACGTTTCGGCTGTTTGCCATCCCGCTGTTGATGCGGTACACGAAGTCGCGGGTGCTGGCGGTGGTGCTGCCGGCGTTTGTGTGGGGATTCCTGCACAGCGTCTATCCGCAACAGCCGGGGTATGTGCGCGGGCTGGAAGTCGGCGTGATCGGCGTGGTCGCGGGCTGGGTGATGATCCGTTGGGGAATCCTGGCGACGCTGGTGTGGCATTACACGGTAGATGCGCTGCTGATTGGACTGATTCTGCTGCGGTCGGAGAGCCTTTCGTTCAAGATTTCGGGCGCAATCGTGGCCGGGCTGGCGGTGCTGCCGTTGGTGGTGGCCGGGACGTCGTACCTGATTCGAAGACGGTTTGAGCCGATCGAGGATCAACTGAACCGCGCGGAGGTGCTTGAGGAGAAGGCTCCGGCGGCGAAGCGAATCGAGGCGCAGGCGGCGGGCTGGGAGCCAATGTCGCGACGTACGATGCGCATCCTGGTGGGTTGCGCGGTTTTGGGGATCGCAATCGCGGCGGCAGGAAGGACGGAGAGCATCGGCAAGTACATCCGGTTTCAGACGAATCCGCGCCAAGCCGCGGCCTGTGCTGACGAGATCTTACGCGAGAGGAAAGTTGATCCAGGCACGTACCGGCGCACAGTGACCACGGCGTTTACGTTCAACAGCCTGGCCAATGAGTTCTTGAAGCAGCAGATCGGAGTCGCGGCGGCGAACAAGCTCTACCAGGAGCAGGTGCCGTCGGCGTTCTGGCGGGTGCGCTATTTCCGAAGCCTGCAAAAGGAAGAGTATGCGGTCATCCTGAAGCCGGACGGCGCACTGCACTCCATCCACCATGTTCTGGACGAGAAAACAGCCGGAGCCAACTTGACGAAAGAGGAAGCGCAGGAGCGGGCCGAGGCGTGGTTGCGGGAAAGCAAGCAGGTGGATTTGTCGAAATGGAAGCTGGTCTCGGCGACGTCGGAGAAGCGACCTGCGCGGACCGACCACGTTTTCACCTGGGAAGAGATTGCCGCGATCGGCACCTCGAGTTCAGCGGAGAATGCCGCCCACGTCCGTATGGAATTGCAAGTCCTGGGAGATGAGGTGAGCCGCTACCGCATCTTCGTCAAGATTCCGGAGGAGTGGGAGCGGCGTCAGAAGGCGGAGTCGTTCGGAGCCATTGCCCAGCAGATCTGGAAGTTTGGCTTTTTTGTTGCGCTGGCCATTTTGCTGTTGGTGCTCTTCTTTCGGAATATCCGGCAGCCGGAGGCGGCCTCGATTCCGTGGAAACGGATGGCCAAGTGGGCGGTGTGGGGTTTGCTGGCCATGCTGGTCTTGTTTGCCAACAGCGTTCCGCGCATCTTGGAACAATACGACACGCAATTGCCATTTTCGACTTTTGGGGTGGTGCTGGTGCTTGGGCTCGTGATTGTCGCAGCGGCCGTCTATTCCGGGTTGTTTTTCCTCTTCGGGTTGAGCTGGTTTTTCCTGACGCGCGCGTTCGGCAGCGAGGGTCTGCCGGGGTGGAGAGGAATGCCAGCCACCTATTACCGGGACGCTGCCCTGATCGCCGTGGCTGGCCCGTGCGCGCTGGTGGGTCTGGCGGGTGTGTCGTCGGTTATTGCGAGGTACTGGCCGGCGGGGGAACGCTCGCTTTCAGCAGACGTGCCCGGGTTGCTAGACCTGATTCTGCCGGGGGTCGTGGAGGCAGCCGGCTCGGTGCAGGGCGGGCTATTCATGGCAGGGCTTGTCGCGCTTGTGGCAGGCTTCGTGGGTGCTTACGTGCGAAAAGTATGGATGAAAGTGGGGCTGGTGGTGCTGGCGGCCATGGCGCTGGCCGACAATTGGATTGGCTGGGGGGCCTTCCTGCAAGAAGTAGCCGTGCTGTCTCTTTCGCTTGGGGTGATTGGATGGGGTGTGGCGAGGATCGCGCGGTTCAACCTGCTGGGATATTTTCTGGCAACGGCCCTGCTCTCACTGGGTGGTAGCGCCGTGGAGCTGAGCCGCCAGCCAAACGCGTTCTTTAAGTGGAATGGCTATTTTGCGCTGGTATTCGGGATGGCGCTGCTGGCGTGGCCGGTGGTGACTTGGCTGCGCGGACGCAGCGCTCTGCCGCCCGTCAGTGAGCCGCCCTTGCCGGCAGGGGTTGTACAGTAAGGAGAAGGGTAGGAGAAGGCCGCATTTCCTTTTGGTTTGCGAAACATCTCTTCAGACAGATTCGTCATCCTTAATGGAACAACCCAGGTCACTGGCTGGGAAAGCGAGAGGGTGTGCCCAGCAGCATAGAAGCGCAAACCCCTGCTCACCCAGACCAAAGTGGAGCGTCTATACCGGGTGTGGCGCACGGCTCGCGCCCCGGCTGTTGGAGTCAAGCTTGACCCGGAGAGCAACCGGGCCGGCCGGATCTCACGCCTCTCGTTGAGAAACCACGGTATGTCGCTTACAAGATTGGCCTTTGTCGTGCCAGGGCAGGGAACGCAGGCAGGCTGGGAGGAGGACGCCGCGGCCGCCCCGAGGATGGCGAAAACAGCCGATGAACAGGCCCTCATCCGGGCGGCCCAGGGGGGAGACCGCGCCGCGTTCGAGGAGTTGGTACACCGGTATGACCGCGATGTGCTGCGCTTGGCGCTGAATCTGCTCCATCGCCCCGAAGATGCCCGAGACGTCTATCAAGAAGCCTTCCTGAAGGTTTACAAAAACCTGCACCGGTTTCGTTTTGAATGCAGCTTCTATACGTGGGTTTATCGGATTGTGACCAACGTTTGCCTGGACCACCTGCGTCGTCGGAGCAGCCGCCCCGAGGATCAAGCCCCGGAGGCGTCTCCGGCAGACAACGCGCCGGGCGATTTTTTTGAGCGGGTCGCCGAACAGCGACTGATCGGCGACCCGGAGCGCAGCCTGCGGGGAAAAGAGATTGGCTGGCGCATCCACGGAGCGCTGCAGACGCTTTCGCCGCGAGAGCGAGTGGTTTTTGAAATGAAGCACTACCAGGGCTTGAAACTGCGCAGGATCGGCGAGTTGCTGGGCACAACGGAAGAGACGGTGAAGAATTCGCTGTTTCGAGCCACGCGCAAACTGCGCACAAGATTGGAAGGATTGCTGTGAGCGAGACGAAGAAAGCCGGGTGCGAAGCGTACGAGAACCTGCTGATTCTCTATGCGACTGAAGAGTTGGAGGCCAAGGAGCGCGGGGCCGTGGAGGAGCATGTCCGCCAGTGTACGGGCTGCGCCGCGGCGCTAGCCGGCGAACTGCGGCTTCGCCAGGCCCTGACGGCAATGTCGCAGCCTGCGGACCGGCTGGACCCTGCGGACTTGCTGCTGGCGCAGTGCCGAAGTGAGCTGGCGGAACGACTGGATGACGAGCGCGTTCCGATGACGCGTCGGCCGTGGCTGGGGTGGTTGCGGCCGTCGGAATGGTTTGTGCTGCGACCGGCGTGGACGGCGGCGCTGCTGGTGCTGATGGGCATCGGTTTGGGGACGCTGGCCCCGCGGTGGTTCACCAATGATGCCGGCCCGATCAGCAACGCAGGAGTCGTAGTTTCGAGGCCGCGACTCACAGACCAGGACCTGCAGAACCTGAATGTGTCCGGAATCAACTGGGGGGGAGACGCGAGCACCGGCACTCCCCACATCGAACTGCAATTGACGACTGAGAAGCCGCTGCTGCTGCAAGGCTCGCCGGACGACATTGACGTGCAGCGTGTGCTGATGCTTGTCGTTCAGAACGACCAACGCTTTGATCCCGGCGTGCGGCTGGATTCGGTGGACGTACTGCGGCTGCGCTCGAGCGACACGCTGGTGCGACAAGCCTTGTGCAATGCGGTACGCACCGACCGCAATCCGGGGGTGCGGTTGAAGGCGCTGGAGGCCCTGCGGGGCTTCGAGCAGGATGCGTTGGTTCGCGACACGCTGCTGGCCGCGCTGGTCGAGGACAACAACCCGGGCGTGCGCATCGAGGCGATCAATGCGCTGCGGACGTTGACCGAGAAGCTGCCGGAGTTCGATGACCAACGGGTGATTGACGTTTTGCGCGAACGGATGCAAAGGGACCCCAACACCTACATCCGCATGCAGAGCGCGGCAGCGGTGCGGCAACTGGGGCCGCGGCAATCGCATTAGGCCGGAAAGACAGACGATGAGTCGTTTCCTCCCCAAGACTATCTCCTCCCTCCTGCTGGCGATGGTGTTGTTCGCGGGGCAGGGCCGTGCCGTTCCGGTTGAACTGGCAGACCAGGGGCACTGGACGACTGAAGCCGCTGCGCCGGATCAAAGCCCCGGCGGAACATCGCGAGTGCCCGATCCGGAGACGGATGCAGCAGAAGGCCCCTCCTCGGGTCAGACAACGAATCGTGAGCGAATCTCAGACACCCGGTCTGGAGTGCTGGCAACGAAAGATGGATTGCGCCTGCGGCTGGTGACGGACATAGGGAACGTGCGGGTGCAGGTGAAAGAGTCGGGCCAAGTGAGCTACTCGGTGCGAATTGAGACCGACGCGCGGCAGCCGGACGCGCGCGCGTTGATTGAGCAATTCGTGGTCACCGCGCGCACCACGCCGACAGGAGTAACCCTAACGGGACAGGTGCCAACCCGCGAGTATCGCGGGCGGAGGTGGGTCGAGCTTGAAGTGAATGTGCCGCGCGACTATGAGCTGGACATCCAGACCGGGGCGGGGAACATTCAGATCGAGGACATCGAGGGGCGAGTCAGCCTGGTGACGAGCGGGGGAAACATTTCCGCGGGTCGGGTTGGCGGGCCCGGGGGCGCGGGGGCGCGCCTGGAAACGCAGGGCGGGCACATCAGCGTCCGGGAAGTGAAGGGCGATCTGCGCGCGATCACGGCCGGCGGACTCATCACCGCAGACATGGTCCGAGGCGACGCGACTCTGCGCACCGGCGGAGGCCACGTCCGGGCGGGATCGATTACCGGGGTCGCGCGGCTGGAAACCGGCGGGGGCAATATCTCCGTGCAGCGGGCGCTGGCAGAAGTCACCGCCATCACCGGCGGCGGGCAGGTGGACATCGGCGAGGCCGGGGGGCCGATTCGAGCGCGCACCGGCGGGGGAGTGGTGCGCGTGCAGCGAGTTTCGGGGCCGGCCGACGTCAACACCGGCGGTGGAAGCATCTATCTCTCGGAAATCCAGCAAGCGGTGCGGGCCTCAACGGGAGCTGGGAGTATTACGGCCTTTTTTGTGCCGGAGGCCAAGCTGACCGGCCCGTCGCAACTGATCTCCGGCCAGGGCGACGTGGTGGTCTACCTTCCACAAAAACTGGCGATTACGATCAACGCCGTAATCGAGACACCCGCCGGGCACCGCATTGTGGCCGATCCGCAACTGCCCTTGCAAGTCAGTTGCCTGCATTCGGGAGATGGACAGCCAGAGGTGCGCGGCGAGTGCACGTTGAACGGCGGCGGGGAAGTTTTGCGAATCCGGACGACTGCGGGAAACATCCGGCTGAAGCTCGCGGACCCGAGCATGCAATTGCGGCAACAGGAGATTCAGAAGAAGAGGCTCAAGCAACGGGAGGAGTTGCAGCCGAAGCATCCGATGCAGCACGAGCAAGAGGCCATGGCGCAGGCTCAAA
>Ga0233416_10000526_pt1 | contig 11815 bp, 14 predicted proteins | sample Sediment_Towuti__2_FD_188638 | JGI IMG/M metagenome (GOLD analysis project Ga0233416, IMG submission 188638) | Sediment microbial communities from Lake Towuti, South Sulawesi, Indonesia - Sediment_Towuti_2014_0_MG | ecosystem: Environmental > Aquatic > Freshwater > Lake > Sediment | place... | reverse complement strand
TGACTGCGTTGCTGGCGAAGCCATGCGCCAAATGTATCCATGCTGTCCCTTGGTTTTGGGATTGTAACACTTTTTGTCACACCGAGTTGTTACCGCCGCAAGGCCAATCCGTCGTTTAATAGAAGCCAGAAAGGACAAGCAATGATCGCTTCCCTGCAAACCACTCCATATGCGCTCGAGCGCGGCGAAGGACAGCCCGTGCAATTGGGGGGAGCGCAGGCGTTGGTGAAAGCGACTTTGAAATTTTGGAAAGAAGAGGAAACACAATGAACACGACATTCGACCCTCAGACACTGGCCGATGACCTGTCTGAAGTACAGCGCATTTATGCGGGCTTTTTTGCCGCCCTCAATGAATCCGATTGGGACAAACCAGTTAAAGGCAGTCCCAAAGAATGGACTCTGCACGAGACGATCGCTCACTTGTGCGCCTTGAATGGAGCCGGGCTTGAGAGCATCCAGCATACCCTGCGCGGCGAGCCTTATATCTTCACCGGGCTGGAAGACCGCTATAAACTCAATGCCTATAACCGCAAAGGAATTGACGATCTTCTGGATATTCCGATGAAAGAATTATGCGCCAGATTTTTAGACATACACAATGAAGCCGCCCGCATCGCCCATGACCTTCGGCCTGATCAGGCGGGATTAACCTCTTCCATGTCGATCTACAACCGGCCAGTGAGTATCGTTGAGGCCCTTAGTATTCTCACTTTCCATGCTGGTGTGATTCACGCGACTCAAGTCGCTGAACCGGCTGGGGTTCCGCCTCTGTGGGAGCAACTCTCGCCCGGGTTTCGCCAGCGTACTATCGAGCGCGTGATGCGTGTCTTCAGCCTGCTCTACCGCCTCGATATTGGCGGTTCACTGCGTGCGACGCTGGTCTTCCGCATAGATGGACCCGATGGAGGCGAGTGGTACGTAAAACTTTCGCCTGATGCTCCGACTTCGGGCGAAGGCGTGGCCGAGCATCCTAATCTGACAATCCACTTGCGAGAAACAGCCGTTTTCTGTCAGATGCTTACTGGGCGATTCAACCTTCCGCTCGGGCTGATCAGCGGAAAGATGAAATTGCGTGGCGACCTGCGCCTGTTCTTGCGCATGAACACTCTGTTCAGCGTGGATGCCAGGCCGAAAGTTGTCACTCAGGAAAAACATTATCCACTCCCCAGCACCTAATGCGGTTATGCTGAACACAGAATCATCACGAGGTGGAACCATGGATATTCCACGCCATTGGCGACTACGACAACAACGCTATGCCTTGATCGGCGAAGAGTGCCCGCACTGCGGCGCAAAGTTATTCCCGCCGCGCGATGTGTGCCCAGAGTGCGGCGGACCGGCCAAGACGCCGTTCGCGTTTTCGGGCCGCGGCGAGGTCTTTTCCTATAGCACGGTGTTTCAAGCACCGGCCAGCCATGAGGAGCAGGCTCCGTACACCGTGGCGCTGGTGAAGCTGGAAGAAGGCCCGTTGATCACTGCGCAGCTGACCGATGTCGATCGCAAAGATGTGAAGATCGGTATGCCGGTGGAGATGACCACGCGTGTGCTGCAGAGCAACGGTGATCGCGGCGCGATTGTGTACGGGTATAAGTTCCGGCCGACCAACGCGCACCCATCTTGAAGGCTTACCTGCAGATAGCGACAGGAGCACAACCGCACGTGCCCGTGAACAAGATTGAAAGGAAAATAGGGTGAATCAAATGATGACAAATCCCGCTTCGTCGATCACGAAAGCTGCCAGCAAACAAACGTATTACACGATCAGATTCCTTGTAGACCGCGAACGCGTCGACGACGCGTATCGGGCGTATGCCTACTTCCGTTGGGTGGACGATGTCCTCGACGCAGATTCAGGTTCAAAGCCTGTGCTGAGGGAAGTCGAAGCATCCGAACGAAGTGCTTTCATCGAGCGGCAGAAGTTATTGCTCGAAAAATGTTATCGGGGCGAGTCGCCGCGGGATGCAAACATCCAGGAAAAAATGCTGGTCGAGCTGGTCCAGCACGATCATGAAAAGAACAGCGGTCTGCCAACCTATCTGCGCCACATGATGCTGGTGATGGATTTCGATGCCAGGCGCCGCGGCAGGTTGATCTCACAAGTTGAGCTGAACCAGTACACCCACTGGCTGGCAAGCGCAGTGACCGAAGCGATGCATTACTTCATTGGGAATGTTGGCTACGCACCTCACGATGAGACGCGTTATCTGGCTGTCTCTGCCGCGCATATCACGCACATGCTCCGGGATACGTACGATGATGTGCGGGCCGGGTACTTCAACATCCCGCGCGAAGTGCTTGAGGCGAATCACATCGGGCCGCAGGATGTGCACAGTGATGAATATCATGCCTGGGTGAAGAGTCGCGTGCAGCTGGCCCGTGAGTATTTCGAGGCGGGCAGGGGTTATCTCGCCCGAGTCCAGAACCCGCGCTGCCGCCTGGCAGGCTTTGCTTATACCGCACGTTTCGAATGGCTGTTGGACACGATTGAAAGGGAAGGCTATTGGCTGCGCCCCCAGTACAGTGAAAGAAAAGGCGTCGGAACCGGATTGCGAATGAGCTGGCTTGCACTTTCATCCACGATCAATTTGCGAAGGGTGGGAACTCTGTCTCGGCCAATCGCCTCGCAATGGCCAGGTAAACTATGAAATCAAAATCCGTGATTGTCATAGGCGCGGGCATCGGTGGGATCACAGCAGCAACCCATCTTGCCAGGCGTGGGTTGCATGTCACGATTGTGGAAAAGAACGCGCGCCCTGGCGGGCGCTGTGACCACTTTAGCCGCGAGGGTCATCAGTTTGACACGGGGCCCACGCTTTTTCTATTACCTTCGTTGTATGAAGCGGAATTTCGCGCCTTGGGAGCCTCCATGCGCGAACGGCTCGATCTGCAACGCGTCGACCCAACGTATCATCTGGTCTTTGATGATGGCAGCCAGCTCGCCCTCACTTCCGATATGAAATCCTTGCAGGAGCAATTGGAATCATTCCAGCCGGGAAGTTTCCAGGGTCTTTTGCGTTACTTGCAGGAAGGCGACCGGCACTATCAGCTCGCATTGGACAAACTGGTCAACCACGATTTCCGCAAGGCTTCTGATTTCTTCAGCTTCCAGAATCTTCCTTTGCTCTTTCGCCTCAAGCCGCTTATCCATCACTATCGCAACATGTCCGCTTACTTTGCTGATCCGCGCTTGAAAACTGCCTTTACGTTTCAGGATGTTTACCTGGGGATGAGCCCGTTTGAAGCGCCGGCCACTTTTTCATTGATGCCTTACACGGAACTGGCGCATGGCGTGTGGTATCCCAGAGGCGGCATGTACAGCGTGGTCGAGACCCTCACGGATCTTGCCCGCCAGGCCGGTGTGGTATTCGTCTTTAACTCGGCCGTGGAGCGGATTAACGCAAATGCGACGCACGCCCGAGGCGTTCTTCTTGCAGATGGAGCGCGGCTTGATGCGGACGTGGTCCTTGCCAATGCGGACCTGCCCTATGTTTATCAGAATCTGCTTCCGCAAGACGGGATGGCCAAGGCATTGTCGCGCAAACGATTCTCCTGTTCCGTGATCAGTTTCTTCTGGGGAGTGGATAAGACGTATGAAGCCCTCGGCCCTCATACTCTTTTCCTGGCGGACGATTTCCGCGAGAACTTCGAGAGCATCATCCGGGACCTGAGCCTGCCCGCCAATCCCAGTCTCTATATCCACGCCCCGGCACGCCTCGACCCATCTATGGCCCCACGTGGACAGGACACCTTGACTGCGATTGTCCCTGTCGGGCACATGAGCGAAAATGGAGGACAGAATTGGGGCGAGCTTCAAGACGAAGCGCGCCAGCATGTATTTCGCCGGCTGCAGACTCTCGGCATTACCGACCTCCACTCGCATATCAAGTTCGAAGAGACGTATACCCCGCCCTCATGGCGCAAACGATATAACCTGGTGAAAGGCTCAACGCACGGGTTGTCCCATCAGCTGACGCAAATGGCCTACTTCAGGCCCTCCAACCGGCATCCGCGCTACCAAAATCTGTACTTCGTGGGAGCCAGCACACATCCCGGCACCGGAGTGCCCACTGCCATGGTCTCCGGCCGTCTGGTAGCCGAGCGAATTAGGGAGGAACTTTATGGATAGAAATAGGCGCAAGGCTGGGGCTCGGGTCGCCTCCCACGGATGTGCAAGCGGATGTGCTCGTGCTGGACAAGGTGTCAGACGACACGAGGGCGTGGCTGCAGTCTATGCAGCCATCGATCGTCGTCGTGCCAGGCCCCATCGATCCGCCTGAAGGGAGCGCGGTCGTCGATGCGCAGGAGAACTCGATCGAACTGGTGTTCGACGGCGTGAAGTGGGAGGTGAAGGCGTCGCCGTGATGTTGAGGTTGGATGTTCTATGATTAGCAGCGCCTCTCACGCCAAGTGCAAATCCTTTATGTCCAGCGAAACCGACTGCATGCGGACACGCAGCCGCGCGAGCGGCAATGGAGGGTCTTCGCCTGAGGCGATGATGACGTGCAGGGCCGGCGGCATGTAATCGAGCAGCATCGCCATGGCCTCATGGATCGGCGCAGCCCGAATGGCATCGTAGTCGTCCAGGATAGAGACACCCACGCCGTCGGACAGCCACACGAATGGCGCCAGCCGCGAAGCGCCGTTGTCTTGCCCGATCCGCGCGGCGCGATCAGCAGCGCTAACCTGTGGCTCAACACCTTGTCGAGGCGTTCACGAAAGAGGGGGCGGGATGCGTCTGGCGCGTGAGGGGAAGTCATATTTGTCCGCGAGGGCAACGGGCAGATTGAAGGGTATCTGCCCGTTGCGATTTGGAGGAGTTCGAGCGAGTAAGGCGCGGGCGCCCGCAATTCACTTCAGAAAGAAGATTCCCGCGAGGTAGGGCACCACAACCAGCAATGCCATCAACGAGTGGCCGCGCCGCGCGTCGTTGCGGCTATCCCAGTTGAACAGGTAGATGGCCAGACCGAAGGCGAGAATGCCGTTCACTGCCAGGATGAGAAACGACGCCAGCGGGTCGATGGACGTCTCCTGCCGATAAGCCAGGCCGAGGAAAGCCTGCATCGCGTGCGTGGAAGGCAACAGCGCCGACGCGGGGCGTATCGATTCCGGGAGCAGGCTGACAGGCAGCATCAGGCCGCCGATGAGCATCGACGGCAGGAAGATCAGCTGCGACCACAGTACGGTCGAGCGGGAGCCAGTGGCGATGACGCCGATGAGCGCGCCCAGGCCGCCGCAGGCGAAGGCCGTCACGAGCGCGACCAGGACGAAGCTGCCCCAGTCCACCGGCGCCGCGCCGCCGAACAGGGACGACGCCGTCAGCGCGATGAGGGCGGAGACGATCAGCGCATGAAAAATCGTCGTGAGCGCCGGAATCGCCAGTATCGATAGCGCGGGCACGCCGTTGATCTTGAAGCTGCGAAAGATGCCGGCTTCACGCGCTTCGACCAGAGGGCCGGGCATGCCCAGCAGCGTGCTGACCAGCACGGCGAAGATGATCATGGCCGGCAGCAGCGTCTCTTTGAAATCGGGGTTGATCTGCGTCATGACCAGGCCCATCAAGGCGTAGAAGGCCAGCGGGAAGAGATAGTTCATCAGCATCTGGGTCGGGTTGCGCAGTCCCGTTTTGAATTCGAACGCAAAGTGGTTGACAAAGGCGGTCATCTTTCACCCCCATCGTGGCAGCGGCATCCCTATGCCGCTGTAATCTCAAGGAAGCGCTCTTCGAGCGAAGGCCGCTCCACGCGCAGATCGATCAATTTGTCGTCGTGGGCCGCGAGATATTCCAGAATCGCCGACACGGTCGGAGCCGGATCGGTGCTGAAGTAGATGTCGTACGCGTCTTTGAGCACGTGCTTCCCCACCGCCGGGAACGAGACGTTATCGTGCGACAGCGCGGCATTCTCGCTGCGCACGGACACTTTGGTGAAGCCGGCGCCAGTCGCGGTCAGCTCGCGGGGGGAGCCGGTGGCGACGATGCGGCCCTTGAGCAGAATGGCCACGCGGTCGGTCATCTTTTCCGCTTCCGCCATGTCGTGCGTGGCCAGCAGGATGCTGCTGCCCGCGTCGCGCAGCTCCTGCATCAACGCGTGCAGCTCGACGCGTGAAGCCACGTCCAGGCCCGCCGTCGGTTCGTCCAGGATCACGATCGGGGGCTGGTGCGCCACGGCCAGGGCGAGCGCCAGACGGCGCTGCTGGCCGGTCGACAGCTCGTGGTACGTGCTGCGCAGCTTCTCGCCAAGCCCCAGGCGCTCCAGCAGGTCGAAGCGCGGCGCTACGCCGTGATAGGCGCAGAAGAATTTCATGGCCTCGGCCACGCTCATGTCCGCCGGCAATCCGGACGTTTGCAACTGCACGCCGATGAGGTTTTGCAGCCTTCGCGTGTCGCGGCCCGGGTCCACGCCCATGATGTCGAGCCTGCCTCCATCCGCGCGCCGGAGACCTTCCAGACATTCCAGCGTGCTGGTCTTGCCGGCGCCGTTGGGTCCCAGCAGGCCGAAGATCTCGCCGCGCCGCGCGTGGAAACTGATGCCGTCCACGGCGACAAAATCGCCGTAGACCTTTCGGAAGTCCTGCACGGTCACCACGGTTTCGTTCATTTCGCGAACCTCCTACGCAATGGTCGCGACCAGTATAGCACAGGAGACGGGCGATGTCATCAGCCAGGAGGACGATGTGTTTGCGTCCAGCCTCCGTTGTCCTGCAGCAATCCAAGCAGCGGATCGGCGGTGAGGGCGGCGCCGCAGCCGGTGCTGCCGGCGTCTTGCATGTTGCCCCCCGCCGTCGGCGACGCGGCCGCCGCACGAACCGGCAGCTACCAACGTGTTTTGGAGCACAAGCGTCCCCGCTGCCTGGCCGCTGCCGCCGTTCTGGAAGTTGTCGCCGGCGCTGCCTGCCCAGACGTTGTTGTAGAGCGTCACGTTTTTCAGCGTGGCCTGCGCCGACGCCAGGAACAGCCCACCCCCATGGGTCTGGGCTAAAGAATATTAATTTCCATCTTGACAAATTTGATTTGTGCGGTATAATGACTCACGAAAATCAAGCGTGTAGTTTACTTTATTAAGTTTCAGATCGGGAATATTCACTGTGAACGCGATTCTTGGACAATGTCCGGTATGTGGTGAGCTTCTTGAGGTCACTCGCCTGTATTGCAGGGCGTGCGACACAACCATCGAGGGTCACTTTCACTCCGGGCGGCTCGGCCAGTTGACCGCCGATCAGCTGGCGTTTGTCGAGACCTTCCTCAAGAATGAAGGCAAAATCAACCGGGTTGGCGAAGATCTCGGCATCTCCTACCCGACCGTCCGCGCGCGGCTGCGAGAGGTCATCGCCGCGCTTGGCTACCAGGTGGAAGAAGAAGTCGCCGTCGCCGAGGAAGAGCGCCGCCAGCTTCTGGACGAGCTGGCCAGGGGCAGCATCTCATCCGAAGAAGTCCTCAAGCGATTAGGCACGCATTGAGGCGTCTCTGAGCAAGGAGAATAGCCATGATGCCCGAATCGGAACGCGCCCAGGTATTGCGCATGGTCGAAGCCGGCAAGATCAATGCCGCCGAGGGAGCGCGCCTGCTCGGCGCGGCGAGCCAACCGGCCAGTCCTTCAGACTGGGCCGGGCGCTGGCTGCGCGTGCGAGTCACTAATCTGGCGACGCAGCAGCCGAGGGTGAGCGTGAATCTCCCACTCACCTGGCTGAGGCTGGGTTGGCAGATCGGCGCGCACTACCATCCGGAGCTTGCGCGCGTCGATATGGACGAAATCCTCGAAGCCATTCGCAGCGGGGCCGAAGGGCGCATCGTCGAAGTGGAAGACAAGGAAGAGGGCGAGCGGATCGAAGTCTACGTGGACTGAGCGAGGTGAGCCATGGTCGAGCAAATCTTCGACACGTCGACCGCGCCGCATCTCACCGTCGAGATGTGCGGCGGCGATCTCTCCGTGACGGCGGCCGACACGCCGCGCGTCCTGGTCAGCCTCAGCCGTGAGGGCGACGAGGCGCAGCGCGAAGGCGAGACGCTGCGCATCCGGGCCGGCGGCGACTGCAAGATCACGTGCCCGCCCGACGCCAGCGTCACCGTCGAGCAAGTCGGCGGCGACCTGAGCGTGCGCGGCCTCAAGGGCACGCTCGCCGTGCAGGCGGTCGGCGGCGACGTATCCCTGCGCGGCGCAGGCGTCATCACGCTTCAGTCGGCGGCCGGCGACGTGTCGGCGAGTGACATCGGGGGCGATCTGCGCATCGAGGCCGCCAGAGGCGATGTGGAAGTTCGCCGCGTCGCCGGGCAGTTCATTGCGTCGAATGTCGGCGGGAGCCTTAATGCGCAGGCGCTTGGCCGAGGGTTCGATATCAGCGCGGCCTGCGACATGTCGCTCGAAGTCGACGTCCGCGCCGGCGAGTCGTATCGCGCCCGGGCCGGCTGCGATCTCACGCTGCGCGTGCCGCGCGACGCGAGCGCACGATTCAAGCTCAGCGCGGGCGGCGACATCGGGCGGCGCATCGAGCTGAGCGACTGGCAAGGTAACGCCCATACCGGCCAGGGCGTCTTGGGCAAGGGGGAAGCGGAAGTCGAATTGATCGCGGGCGGCGATTTGATGCTGCTGCCCTCGCGCGCCTGGCGCGACGACGACTTCGGCTTCAACTTCGACGCCGTCGAGAGCCAGATCGAGGCGAAGATGGAGCAGTTCGAGCGGGAGCTGGACATCAAGATGGCGAAGCTCGGCGAGCAGATCGCCCGGATGGCCGCCGTGGGCACCGCCGACCTCGAGGCGCGCTTGAGCCGCGCGACCGTCGAGCGCGCGAGCCGCCACGCCGAGCGCGCCGCCGAGCATGCGCGCCGGCAAGCCGAGCGCGCCGCCGAGCGCGCGCGCCGGCAGGCAGAGCGCGCCGCCGAGCGCGCGCGCCGGCGAACTGAGCGCGGCAGCCGGTGGCACGCGGCACACATCAGCGTGGACATTCCGCCGCGACCGCCCAGGCCGCCCGCGCCGCCGAAGCCCGCCGCCCCCATCACCGAGGGTGAGCGCCTGATGATTCTGCGCCTGCTGGAGCAGCGCAAGATCAGCGTCGAGGAAGCCGGCCGGCTGCTTGACGCGCTGGAGGGCTGAGTGGTCGCCAGCGCCGCGCGCCAGCGCGCGCCCTTCTCCGGCCTCCGCCCCCTCGACGCCGGCCGCGACTTGACGGCCGTCGCCGTGCTCATCGCCGATGCATTCCGTGACGACATGGATCCGGCCGGCGAGCGCGCTATCCGTGACATGCGCGCGACGGGCCGATGGTCGTTCCTGTTCGGCTGGATGGATCGCCTGGCGCCGCCCGGCGAGGGCATGGCGCCCGGTTTCGTGTGGGTCGAAGACGACCGCATCGTGGGGAACATCTCCGTGCGGCGCGGCGGCCCGCTCAGGCGCGGCTGGATGGTCGGCAACGTGGCCGTCGCGCACGAGTGGCGCCGGCGCGGCATCGCCCGGTCGCTGATGCAGGCCGCCGTCGATCTGGCTCGCCAGAACGGCGGCGAGTGGGTAGCGCTTCTCGTGCGCTCCGACAGCGCGGCGGCGAGGTCGTTGTACGAATCGTTGGCATTCGACGCCCTCGGCGAAACCATTCAGTACCGGCGAACCCACCCGGCGCATGTAGGGGCAGGCCTTGCGCCTGCCCCCGATAGAGGTATTCGGGGGCCTGCCCTCCCTGGCGAGGAGCACATGCGGCGCGGCGCAGCGCGGGACGGAGAGCGCCTTTACCAGTTGGCCCAGGTCGCTATCCCGGAAGAGCTGCGCTGGGCCGAGCCGCTGCGCCGCGACGATTTCCTCATAGGATGGGATCGCAGCTTCGCGAACTGGCTGACAGGGCGGCGCGAGGCATGGTGGGTGATCGAGTCGGGCGCCGGGATGCCTGGCGCAGCGCACATTGTCCTACCGCCCGCTCCGCGCGAGGGACGGTTGTGGGTCGGGGTTGCGCCCGGCCACCAGGGCCAATTCGAAGAACGTCTCGTCCGCGCGGCGCTGTTTTCGGTCGAGAATGATGCGCGCAGCGCAATCTTCACAAGCGCGCCGGCTGCACAGGTTGCCGTACGCGCTGCGCTCGAGGCAGCCGGTTTCGAGGTCTACCGCCGGCTGACGCACATGCGGCTCAAGCTGCGCGAGTAGAGATCACGGGGAACGGACATGAGGCAATCGACTGCGCCAAGAGGCATGTTGACGTTTACGATGATCTGGTTCGGACAGCTGATTTCGACGGTCGGCTCGGGCCTGACGTCCTTTGCGCTCGGCGTGTGGGTTTACCAGCGCGAGCAGTCAGTCACGTTGTTCGCGCTCACGCTGCTGGCCGCCACACTGCCGAACGTGCTGCTGTCTCCGATCGCCGGCGCGCTGGCGGATCGATGGAATCGGCGGACGGTGATGATCTTGAGCGACGCGGGCGCCGGGCTGGCCACGTTGTCGATCGCGCTCCTGTTGTTCAGCGGGCAATTGCAGACGTGGCACGTCTACGTCGCCGTCGCCGCCAACGCCGCCTTCTCTTCGCTGCAGTGGCCGGCCTACTCCGCAGCGACGACGATGCTCGTGCCGAAGGAGCACTTGGGGCGCGCCGGCGGAATGGTGCAGATCGGCGAGGCGATTTCGCAGTTGATTTCGCCGGTGCTGGCCGGCGCGCTGTTCGTGACGATCGGGCTGCCGGCCATCATCTTGATCGATTTCGCCACATTCGCATTCGCCATCTTCACGCTCCTCATCGTGCGCATCCCTCAGCCCGAAGCCACGGCCGAAGGCCAGGCCGGCAAAGGCTCGCTGCTGAGCGAGGCGGCCTACGGCTGGAAGTACATCACGGCGCGGCGTGGCCTGCTGGGATTGCTTCTCTACTTCGCCGCCGTGAACTTCCTGGATGGGATGATTGGCCCGGTGATCACTCCGATGGTCCTCGACCTGGCCGGCCCGGCGGTGTGGGGCCTCATCGGCACGATCATCGGCGTCGGAATGTTGGCGGGCACGATCGTCATGAGTATCTGGGGCGGGCCTAAGCGCCGCATCTACGGCGTGATCGTCACGGGCGCCATTGCCAGCGCCTTCATTGCCCTCCTGGGCGTCAGGGCGTCGATCCCACTGATCACGTTCGCCGGATTCGGCGCCATGTTCCTTGTGCCGATCATGAACGGCTCCAGCCAGGCGCTGTGGCAGAGCAAGGTGGCCGCCGACGTGCAGGGGCGCGTCTTCGCCGTGCGGCGCATGATCGCCTGGTCGACGACGCCGCTCGCCATCCTCCTCGCCGGGCCGCTGGTCGACGGCGTGTTCGATCCCCTGATGGCCGTCGACGGGCCGCTCGCCACCACCGTTGGCCGGATCATCGGCGTCGGGCCGGGACGCGGCGCGGGCCTGCTATTCGTCGTGATCGGTATGATGGGCGTTCTGGTGTCGGCCATCGCGCTGTCGAACCCACGCGTGCGCCGGGTTGAGCTTGAGCTGCCGGACGCGGTCGCGCCGGAAAAGGGTGTGCCCGAAACGGGCAAAGAAACGCCGGCCGCCGTCGAGCCGACGGCCGCCTGAGGCCCGGATGCACATCCGAAACCGTGGTTAACAAAGGCCATTTCTGCACCCGCTCCCGCTCCGCTTCGCGTGACCCATCCGGCGGCCTGAGGCGGGGATGGGTCACCCGAAGGGGCCGCGAGCGCCGCCAAAAGTGAGCGTAACATCAGAAACCTGAGAGTCCGAGGCATACGCCTATGTCCGAAGAACGTGGAAAGATACTGCAAATGGTCGCCGACGGCAAAATCACCGCCGAGCAGGCGTCGCAGTTGTTGGCGGCGCTGGCCGACGATGAGCCGGGCGAGCCTGTAGGGACAGGCCCTG
>Ga0233416_10000525_pt1 | contig 11827 bp, 13 predicted proteins | sample Sediment_Towuti__2_FD_188638 | JGI IMG/M metagenome (GOLD analysis project Ga0233416, IMG submission 188638) | Sediment microbial communities from Lake Towuti, South Sulawesi, Indonesia - Sediment_Towuti_2014_0_MG | ecosystem: Environmental > Aquatic > Freshwater > Lake > Sediment | place... | reverse complement strand
ATCCAGGACAATCGTTGGAGTGATTCAGCAGTTGCGGCCTTCCACATTCTTCACCCGAGCGCCGCGAGATTACACAGCTTAATCGAACCCGCGGCGCACTGTCACTCAACACAGTGAGTCGCTAAACTTCGATCCGGAGGTCATCGAATGTCCGACGTGCAGAGATTACGCTCAAGCAAAGTCTGGGATCTCTGGTTCTCATTTCTTCGCTGGTTCGATTCTTGGGCGGGACTTGAGCGCATTAAAGTGCAAGGTCCTCCGAAGGTGGACTGGCTCAAGAGCGTGCCGTTCATCGGAGTTCATCTCATGTGCCTGGGAATCTTTTGGGTTGGATGGAGTTGGGCCGCCGTCGGCATCGCAATCCTCTTCTATTTCGTCCGGATGTTCGCCATCACCGGTTGGTACCACCGGTACTTTTCCCATCGAACGTTCAAGACCTCGCGGGCCGTCCAGTTTGCGTTCGCCGTTCTGGGCGGCTCGTGTGCACAGCGGGGGCCCTTGTGGTGGGCGAGCCACCATCGCCTTCACCACATCTACTCCGATACACCGGACGATGTGCACTCGCCGAGGCAGGGAGGATTTCTCTGGTCGCACATTGGCTGGTATACCTCGCAAACGCACTTTGCGCCGCGACTGAAAGCGATCACCGATTTTGCCAAGTATCCGGAGTTGCGATTTCTCGACCGCTTCGACGGTCTCGTCCCGACCATCGCGGGGTTCGGGATGTTCGGCCTGGGTTGGCTGCTTGAAGCCCAGGCTCCCGGCCTCGGCACCAATGGGCCCCAGATGCTGATTTGGGGGTTTTTCGTCTCGACTGTGGCGCTGCTGCACGGCACCTGCACGATCAATTCGCTGTCGCATGTCTATGGGTCGCAACGCTATGTGACCGGAGACGATAGCCGCAATAACTTCTTTCTGGCCCTCATCACCATGGGAGAAGGCTGGCATAACAATCACCATTACTACCCCGCCTCCACCAGGCAAGGCTTCTATTGGTGGGAAATCGACATGACCTACTACGGCCTGAAGCTCCTGGAGCAGCTGGGGCTGGTGTGGGATGTCCGGGAAGTTCCCGAATACGTCCGCGAAGGCAGGGGCAAACTGGAATCGATCGCGGTGTAGTTGCGCCCTGTTGATGGTCCGCGGAAAAGCGCAGATGGCCAATAGCTGATAGCTGATGGTTCGGAGCTGAGAGGATCCGTTTTCCTGCTATTCGCTATCTGCCATCGGCCATATGCTCTTCCACCGACGAAGCTGCTAGATCCAATCTGATTCTTCCCGCACGCTGCTTGGCTGAACCACGAAAGCCGCCGCGGCTTCGCGAATTCTCTGACACTCCCGATCGATCGCTTGACGCTCGCCGACGGGCACGATCCAGGCTTCCTCCGGATCGAGCTCAAACCGATAGTGGGTGTCTCGCTGCGAAAACCACTCAACATAGGGATGCGGCGCCAGATTGGGATGCGGATCGAATGAAATGAGATTGACCGTCCCGAGCTGCGGATTGTCCATATCCCCGATGACATGGGCGGCCATCTCCGCATCCTCGAACCGACGATTGCGAAACTGGATCACCTCGCCCGCAATGTCGTCCTTGAAGTTGCCGCGCAAGTAGACATCGACCGGCCCGATACCCGCGAATACGATCCGGCCGACCACCGTTCCTTCGACTCGGTTATCCAGGAACCCCTCCTGGACCCATCTCCCATTACCGAATTTTTGTGCCATGCGCCACTGTGCTTTCAGAAGGTTCCGGTCGAGGCTTTCTCAACCTGAACCTCAACCTATACCGTCTTGATCAGGCTATCAGGCCGGTTGTGCGATTTCAGCCGGAGGCTGTGCCTGCGCCCGTTTTTCACACGCGCCGATCACCACGCCCAGCAAAATGAGCGCGCTGCCCACCCACCCCTGGAGATCCAGCGTCTCCCCCAGGAAGTACCAGGAAAGCCAGGCGGCGTAGGCCGGCTCCGAGGCGAACACCAACGCGACCTGCTGGGCCGGGACGATCTGTTGAGCCCACATCTGCACCGCAAAAGCCCCAGTGGCCAACCCCCCCGTGATGCCGAGCCCGATGAGCAACAGCCCGGTCGGGGAGAAAGCGCTCGCCGGTGGCTGCTCCCACCACATCATCGGAATGAACAGCACCGTCACCGCCGCCACTTGCCAGACTAGTAGTGACGGGGAATCGAACTCGCGGGTGAATCGCTCGAGACAAGCGATATGACCCGCAAAGGCCAACGCGCAGCCAATCGTCATCAGATCGCCCAGATTCATGGACAACCCCGGTTTGACCAACAGCCAAAGGCCAATCATGGCGACCGCTGTTGCGAGCAAGACCCGCCCGTCGAATCGCCGCAGGATGAGGGGCACGAAAATCACGTACAGCGCCGTAAGAAACGCGGAATTGGAGGCGGCGGTGTAGCGCAGCCCCACCGTTTGCAGCGCATAGCCGAGAAAAAGAAAGACCGTCGCGATCCCGCCGGCAGTCATGAGGGCACGACCACGATGGAGCGTGCGCCGCGCGACCACGAACCAGAGACCGATGAGGACCAGTCCAAGGGCAAAGCGAAGAAAGAGGAACGAGAGCGGGGGAATTTGTTCGAGCGCCGCTTTCGTTGCGGGAAACGTGGCACCCCAAATCACCGTCGTCAAGAAGAGTGCGAGTCGCGGCATGAATGACACAGTGCTGAGAATTGAGTTCTGAGTGAACTATGGAACTGCACACCTCAGCACTGAGCACTCAGGACTCAGCACTTCTGGTTCTAGGGCTTGCACAGCGGGCAGCGTCGCTGATCGCTGGCCCCGGCCTGTTCCATCGCACGAAGCGCCCGCTCCTTTTCAGGATAGTCGAACCACCCCCCTTCCCAGAAATCGCTGGACGTGGAATTCGACGGCACTTCGGAGCACCGGTCCCGGTGCAGGGTCACCCGATCGATCGAACGCGCGATATGGATCCAGTAGGCCATGGGAAGGCCAGTGAGGGGTGGCTCAGGGGAGGAGCTGCCACTCGTCCTTCTCGATGAAGACCTTCACGCCGGTCTCCAACTTCTTGATATCGTCCTTGTCGAAGAGCCGCATGTAGCGCTTGATTCGATCATCGTCATCGATCCGCTCTTCCTGCATCAGGCCATGGTTGCCCTTATACCGTCGAATCAGCACTGACATCGGAATCCTCCTGTAGCGCTGGCAGTTCACGCACGCAACTGTGCTACAATAAGCGCAACGCAGTCGGCCGGTCAAGGGTGTGCGCGGGTGGATCCACCGTGATCCGGCGATGGAAAGGGACGCCAGTCATGCCGCTCTACGAATACCGCTGCGGACGTTGTTCCAAACAGTTTGAAGTCACCCAGTCCGTCCGGGCCAGAATCGAGGACACGGAGTGTCCTTTCTGTCACGCCAGGGAAGCCACCCGGCTGCTTTCGTCCTTTGCGTCCAAAATCGTCGGCGATCGCAAGCCGGGCTTTGCCGAGATGAAAGCGGCGGCGATGAACCACGAGCGGATGGAACGGTTTGCCAAATTGCCACCGCTGAACGCGAAGCGCAACGTGCCGCCCCCGAATACATTCTCCGACTCAAGCTCGGGTACGGGGACAGGGTCGAATCCAAGGTCATAGGGATGGACCGGTCCTCCGTCTTCGGTCAGATTGTGCCATCCCGTCGCCATGGTCCCCAGGCCGCAGGTCCATCGACCCTGCGCCGCTTTTTTGCCGCGCTACTCGTCGGCGGCGGTCTGGGCCTGATCCCTCCGCCCGGATCCGCGGAAATCGCGGGGAACCTCATCATTGCAGGCAACGGCCCTGAGCAAGTCACCGTGGAATCGCTGGCGCGCGCCTTTGAGAAAGCCAACCCCCGCGCCTATGTCGACATTCTCTGGGAGGACAATTCCAGGCCCGTGGAACTGGTCAAGAGCGGCCATGCCCACATCGCCGTCACGGGAGCCGCAGATCCTGCGCTGACCGCCACCCAGATCGGCTGGGACGGAATCGGAATACTGGTCCATCTCTCGAACTTCACAAAGGAGGTGACCACTCAGCAGGTCGCCGACATCTTTTCCGGCAAGGTACGAACCTGGTCGGAGATAGGCGGGCCGGATACCAAAATCCTGCTAATCGACCGGCCACGCAACCAGAATATCCGTGAGGCCTTCGAGTCTCACCTCGGTATCACCGGCAAGATTCCGGATACCGCAAAGGTGATCGGCGGGGATGAGAAAGTCGTGAAGACGGTCGTGGGAACGTTGCCACCGCTCTCCGCCGCCGCCTATATCTCCTTGAGCACCGGGCTTTCCGTCGTCTCAAGCGGGGTCGCCGTTCGGCTGCTGCCGGTGGACAAGGTCGAGCCGGAAGTTCCCACGGTCAAAGACGGCCGCTATAGTCTCCGCCGTCCCCTGTTGCTGATGTCGAAAAAAGAGCCCAACCCCCTGAGCGATGCCTTCGCGCAGTTCGTCCTCTCGCCGCAGGGGCAGTCGATCGTCGGGGACATCTATATTCCGATGCCGAGCCGGTAAGCGTTCGGCGAAGGAGGAGATCATGACTCCCAGGCATTTCCCCGCATGGTTCATCGTCTTCTGGTCAGTCATGCTCGTCCCGCCCTACGCGCGACCGCTCCACGCTGAGGAGGGGGCCATCGTCGACGGTGCTGGGTTTACGCTCTATGATACGGAGTCGATCAAGGGATACGACGAAGAAAAGGTCCAGAAGGATCCCGTCTGCGACCGCAGCAAGCAACCGAAAATCCTCAAAGTGGAGCCGGACGAGGCCAAGCCAGGGCAGAAGATCACGATCAAAGGAGAGAACTTCGGAGCGAAAGAGTGCTTCCAGGGCGTGGCCTTCAGTGCCGCAGGTTCCGCGACGATCGAGTACAAGTACGTCAATGAGACCACCGTTGAAGCCACGGTCCCCGATGTCCGCCCCGGGATGTCGTTCATCGATATCGTCGCTGGCGGCGGTAACGCCAGATCCAAAGGATTCTTAGTCCAGGCCAAATAACGCAATTCCCTCCTCCGAAGGCTATCGGCCGCAGCGCCCTCCCTCGACAGACCTCTTGATCCTATGCTAGCTTACGCGCTCGTTTTCACAGGTTGTTGCGCGATCGCGTCGAACGCCTGCGGGGGGTCAAGGCAGATGTTCAAGAAGATTCTAGTGGCCAATCGCGGAGAAATTGCCATGCGGGTCATCCGCGCTTGCCGCGAGCTGAACATCGCCACCGCCGCCATCTATTCCGAGGCGGATTCGACCGGTATCTACGTTAAAAAGGCCGACGAGGCTTACCTGGTGGGTCCGGGACCGGTGAAAGGCTTCCTGGACAGCCAGCAGATCGTTGACCTGGCCACCCGCATCGGCGCCGACGCGATCCATCCCGGCTATGGTTTCCTGTCCGAAAACGCAGAGTTTGCCAAGCTCTGTCAGGCCTCAGGCATTACCTTCATCGGTCCATCGCCCCATGCCATTACCCTCATGGGGAGCAAAGTCAAGGCGCGCGAACTGGCCGAATCGGTCGGAGTCCCCATCGTCCCCGGTACCCACGGCGACGTGACCGATGTGAAGGAGGCGCTCGCCTTCACGAAGAAAGTCGGCTACCCGGTCATGATCAAGGCCAGTGCCGGGGGCGGTGGGCGCGGACTCCGGGTCGTGCGCTCCGACGCCGAATTACGCGACAACATGGAGGTCGCCTCGCGCGAAGCGCAGGCCTCCTTCGGCGACGGCAGTGTGTTCATCGAGAAGTACATCGAGCGGCCTCACCACATCGAGTTCCAGATTCTCGGAGACCGTCACGGTCATATCATCCACCTGGGGGAGCGGGACTGTTCCATCCAGCGGCGCCACCAGAAGCTCATCGAGATTGCGCCTTCCCTGATTCTCACGCCGAAACTGCGAGCGGAGATGGGCAAAGCCGCCACGAGTATCGCGCGGGCGGTGCAGTACGACAATGCCGGAACCGTCGAGTTTCTCCTCGACCAGGAGGGCCGTTTCTATTTTATCGAAATGAATCCGCGCCTCCAGGTCGAGCATACCGTGACCGAACAGATCACGGCCATCGACATCGTGCGCAATCAAATCACGATCGCCGCGGGAAAGCCGTTGGACATTCAGCAAAAGGATGTCACGCTCCAGGGCCATGCCATCCAGTGCCGGATCAACGCGGAGGACCCCAAGAACCACTTCATGCCCTGCACCGGGACAGTCACGGCTTATCTGTCTCCCGGAGGCATCGGGGTTCGCATCGACGGCGCCGTCTACAGAGGTTATCCCGTGCCCCCCTACTACGACGCCCTCCTGGCCAAACTGACGGTGCGCGGGCGGACGTGGGACGAAACCGTGAGTCGAATGAGGCGTTCGCTCGAAGAATATGTCCTCCGTGGAGTAAAAACGACGATCCCCTTTATGGAAGCGATCATGCAGGAACCGGACTTTGTGGCTGGGCGTTTCGACACGTCCTATTTGGACAGCCACCCTGAGCTGTACTCGTACCACGAATTCGAGCAGCCGGAGGATTTGGTGCTGGCGCTCTCCGCCGCCATCGCCGCCTACGAAGGGCTGTAATCGGACAATCCCGGCGCGAGCCGCGCAGAGACACGTTGGTAATCATGGCGACAAAACGGCCGTCAACCAAGAAGCACAGCACGAAAAAACGGGTATCTGCTCCCGCCGTCAGAACCTCAAAACGTGTGAAAGTGCCTCCGCAGGAGTTCGCGATTCAGCCCGCGCCCGGAAAACAGCTCCTGATCACCGACGTGGCGCTTCGTGATGGACACCAATCACTCCTCGCTACGCGGATGCGCACCGAAGACATGCTGCCGATCGCACAGAAACTCGACGCCGTCGGCTATTGGTCGCTGGAAGTGTGGGGCGGCGCGACGTTCGACTCCTGCCTGCGCTTCTTGAAGGAAGATCCCTGGGAACGGCTCCGCGCCTTGCGCGCCGCCATGCCCAATACCAAGCTCCAGATGCTGCTCCGGGGGCAAAACCTCGTCGGCTACCGTCACTACGCCGATGATGTGCTGGAACGGTTCATCGAGCGTTCCGCAACGAACGGGATCGACGTCTTCCGTATCTTCGATGCCCTCAATGACCCGCGCAACCTCGACCGGGCGGTGCGCGAAGTCAAGGCCTGCGGAAAACATGCCGAAGCCGCGATTTGCTACACCGTCAGCCCCGTGCACAACATCGACCGGTTCGTCGACCTGGCGAGAACCCTCGAAGACATGGGCACCGACACCCTGTGCATCAAGGACATGGCCGGGCTCCTGACCCCGCTCGATGCCTATCACCTCGTGCGCCGACTGAAGGCCACGGTCAAGGTGCCGATCCATCTCCATTCGCATTACACCTCGGGCATGGCCTCAATGGCGTCGCTGATGGCCATTCTCGGCGGACTCGACATGCTCGACACGGCGATCTCGCCTTTGGCCGGTGGAACCTCCCACCCGGCCACGGAGACGCTGGTGGCGTCCCTCAAACATACCCCGTACGACACCGGCCTGGACCTTGCGTCCTTTCTTCCGATCACCGAGCACTTCCGCACCGTCCGCCGGAAGTACCGCCAGTTCGAGAGCGACTTTACCGGCGTCGATGTGGAGATTTTGACCTCGCAGATCCCGGGAGGCATGCTGTCGAACCTGGCCGCGCAGCTCACCGAGCAGAACGCGCTCGACCGGATGAAGGAGGTGCTCGACGAGGTCCCGCGGGTGAGAAGAGAAATGGGCTACCCGCCGCTCGTGACACCGACCAGCCAGATCGTCGGCACCCAGGCAACGCTTAATGTCCTGACCGGAGAGCGGTACAAGGTTATCACCACGGAGACGAAAAACTACTTTCTCGGCCTGTACGGGCGCGCCCCAGGGCCGCTCGACAACGATGTCATGACACGTGCGATCGGCAGCGAAGAGCCCATCAAGACCAGGCCCGCTGACCGGTTGGAGCCGGAACTCGAGGCGATCAAGAAAGATCTCCCCGGATCCGCGCCCTCGGTTGAGGACCAGCTTTCCTTCGCTCTTTTCCCAGCCATCGCACGAGACTTCTTTGAGGCCCGCGAGAAGGGCGATTTGACCCCGGAGCCGCTCGAAGCTACCGCGCCCAAGGGTCCCGCCGTCGCGCACGAACTCCATTTGGCTCCGGTGGAATTCAACGTCACCGTGCACGGGGAAACCTATCACGTCAAGGTCTCCGGCTCGGGCCGGAAGACCGACGGACGCAAACCCTACTACATCAGGGTCAATGACAAGCTGGAAGAGGTGTCGCTCGAGCCCATCCAGGAAATCCTTGCCGGAGTTCCTGAATCCCCGGACACAGGAAAGGGGGCCAAGCCTAAGCGGCCGAGGCCTTCAAAAGCCGGCGATGTGGCTCCACCGATGCCGGGCCGCGTGGTCAAGATTCTGGTGGCGAAGGATGACCAAGTGAAAGCCGGCGACCCGCTTCTGATCATCGAAGCCATGAAGATGGAAAGCCGCGTCCCGGCCCCTATCGACGGGAAAGTCGTCGCCATTCTGGCCGCCGAGGGAGACAACGTAAAAACGGATGAAACGGTCATCCAGCTGGAATAGGTCTCTTATCCCCTGCATCCGTTCCTCATGCAGACTGTTGCGCCCCTCGTTGCTCACCATCTGTCTCCTGCCACATCTCATGACCGCCTGCACGTCGTCCGCGCCGATTCCGCCGCAGTTTGACGCCTTCGAGCGCATTCCGATCAGGACCGTTGTCGTCCATGATCAGCGGATCGCGTATCTCGACGTGGGTGGAGGCCCTCCGGTCATTTTGATCCACGGGTACGGGGGGTCGATGTGGCAATGGGAACATCAGCAACAGGCGCTGGCGCGGCATTTCCGCGTGCTGACGCCCGATCTGCCCGGCTCAGGGTTGTCGGACAAGCCGGACATCGAATACAGCCCGGATCAGATGTTGGCATTTTTCACCGGATTCATGGATACGCTGGAGATCACGCAGGCCACCCTGGTCGGGAATTCCATGGGCGGCGGCCTGGCGATCGGCATGGCATTGACACATTCCAAGAGAGTGACCAACCTCGTGCTCATTGACGGACTTCCGCCTCGAGTGATGGAGAAACTCACCAGCCCGACGATCAGGCGGGCTCTGGAAACCCGGCTTCCGGTCTGGCTCGTTTCACTGGGCAACCAGCTCTTCGGCGGCATGATGATCGAGTCCATCCTGAAAGAAATCGTGCATGACCCTTCGCTCCTCACCCCGGCAGTCATCGATCGGTCCAACCGGAACCGACAGCGCCCCGGAATGATCAAGCCCCTCATGGCCGTCAGGGAAAACCTCCCTCGGTGGGAATCGGACTTTGCCTTGCGGATCGGCACCCTCACGCAACCGACGCTGGTGATCTGGGGAGAGCGGGACCGGGTGTTTCCAATCGCCGTGGGTGCCGCGCTGCACCGCTCCATCAAGGGATCACGGTTCGTTCCGATCCCCGACGCAGGCCATATTCCACAGTGGGAGCAGCCCGATCTGGTGAACCAATCCCTGATCGAGTTTCTTGGGCCCTAACGACCGCAGGAAAGAGTCGTAGGTTCCTGCTACAATACGCGCGTTCTGTTCAGCGTCCTCAAGAAAGGAGAACATCATGCGGACGAGATACCTTGGGTTCCTTGGGCCGGTACTGTGGCTTTCGCTCGGCGTGGTCGGGTGCGAGACCATGCCCCCTCCCGGCTCCGCCGGTTTCGTCTACAAAGACCTCGCCGTCGCCGACGGGAGCGCCGCCGCCGGAGAAGGTAACAGCGTACTCTACAAGGGCAACCCGCTCATGCTCGCGGGCCATGGGGTCAAAATCGGGGACAGCCTCCGCGACGTGAAGGTTGCCCAGGCCGATCTTTCCTTGATCAACATCGCCCACACAAAAGGCGAAGGCAGGGTGCGGATCATCAGTGTCGTTCCCTCGCTTGACACCCCGGTGTGCGAACAACAAACCCATTATCTGAGTGAAAAGAACAAGGGACTCGACAAGATGGTCGAGCTCATCACCGTGAGCGTCGACACCCCCTTTGCTCAGAAACGGTTTGCCGGAGAGGCCAAAATTGAGAACGTCACATTCTTGTCCGACTATCGAGGAGCCGAATTCGGCAAGGCCTACGGGTTATTCCTGAAAGACCCGCACATCCTCACCAGGGCCGTCATGGTCGTCGACCCGCAGAACACGATTCGTCATCTTCAGGTCACGCCCGAATTGACGCAGCTTCCGGACATGGAAGAGGCTTTCCGGGTGGCGCGCTCGTTGATTACCGCAAGCTAGCTTGCGCAAGCTTGAGGTTGAGGTTAAGGTTGAGCGGGCACGCGTTCCGCTTGTCCTCGACCTCAACCTTAGCCTCAACCTTTTCCGGACCAGATGGCACACTACGATCTCCTCGTCATAGGAACCGGACCAGCCGGCCAAAAGGCGGCCGTGCAGGCCTCGAAGCTCGGCAAGAAGGTCGGCCTAATCGAGCGGAAGGATGTCGTCGGTGGTGTCTGTATCAACACCGGCACCATCCCGAGCAAATCCCTCCGCGAAGCCGTGCTCTATCTGTCGGGGTTTCGCCAGCGTAGCATCTATGGGGCTGAATACCGTCTCAAGAAGACGATCACGATCGAAGATCTGGCGTTCCGCGCCAACCACGTCATCAAGAACGAGATTCAGATCGTCCGGAATCAGATGGCCCGGAACCGGGTCGATATGTTTTCCGGATCAGCCAGCTTTCTCGACCCGCATCGCCTGCTGATCCAGCAGCGAACCGGCATGATCGAGCACACGGCGGATTTCATCGTCATCGCTGTCGGCACCGAGCCGTCCAGGCCCTCCGACATCCCGTTCGACGACGTCTCCGTCATCGATACGGACGGGCTCCTGACGCTGAAGCGTATCCCCGAGTCCATCGTCATCGTCGGAGGCGGCGTCATCGGCACGGAGTACGCGTCCATTCTCGCCGCCATGGGAGTGCCGGTCACCCTCATCGACAAACGCCCCCGACTCTTGGAATTCGCCGATGCTGAGATCATCGACGTGCTGCAGCGACAAATGAAGGAAATCGGTGTCACGCTCTACCACGAGGAAGAGGTGCTCGCCATCAAGAGGGAGCCGGACAATTCCATCCAGGTCTGCTTACGGCATGCCAAGCCGATTCAGGCCTCCACGCTCATGTATGCGATTGGGCGTGTGGGCGCAACGAAGGGGCTCAACCTGCAAGCCGCAGGATTGAAAGCGGATGACCGTGGGCGCCTGACCGTCAACGAACACTTCCAAACGGCGATACCCCATATCTATGCGGCCGGCGACGTCATCGGGTTCCCGGCCCTGGCCTCCACCTCGATGCAGCAGGGCCGCCACGCAGCCTGCCACGCCTTCGGCTACCCTGATCGCACCGACAACTCGCTCTTGCCCTACGGCATCTATGCCATTCCGGAAATCTCCATGGTGGGACGCAACGAGGAAGAACTCACCCGGGCCGAGGTTCCCTATGCCGTCGGCATCGCCCGGTACAAAGAGATTGCGCGCGGGCAGCTCATCGGTGATGAAACCGGCATGCTCAAGCTGTTGTTCCATCGGCAGACCCGCGAAGTGCTGGGCGTCCATGCGATCGGCGAAGGAGCGACTGAGCTGATCCATATCGGCCAGGCCGTCATGGCCTATCGCGGCCGCATCGAGTATTTCATCGATACGGTCTTCAACTACCCGACCCTGGCGGAATGTTATAAGGTCGCGGCACTGGATGGCATCAATCGCTTACCGAGGCCCTGGCCGCAGCAGGCATAAGCCGCGTGAAGCGTGTTCGCCCTTCGGTAGAACTCAGCCTGCGACGAGCTCGGTCGAGTCGGGCCGTGAGCTCGTCGAACGG
>Ga0233416_10000524_pt1 | contig 11844 bp, 10 predicted proteins | sample Sediment_Towuti__2_FD_188638 | JGI IMG/M metagenome (GOLD analysis project Ga0233416, IMG submission 188638) | Sediment microbial communities from Lake Towuti, South Sulawesi, Indonesia - Sediment_Towuti_2014_0_MG | ecosystem: Environmental > Aquatic > Freshwater > Lake > Sediment | place... | reverse complement strand
CGGTCTCGATATCTTCAAGATTGCGGAGCCGGAGCAGGCTCTTTCTCCCTTCCTCTACCTGCTCTCCGACGATTCGTTGTCCGAACGCGGCACACTGCATGGTCAGGCGGCGGCGGAGGCGATCGGGCCACAGCCAACGATTTGATCGGCGCTTCTACACAGGGCTATAATTGATCCTATCTACGCATGTGCGGGGAGGCGGATATGGGTTTGGTGCATTCGATTCTGGTGACGACCGATTTTTCCGATACGGCCAATGGCGCGGTGGAATACGCCTGCAAGCTGGCCGGAGATATGGGAAGCGATCTGCATTTGCTGCATGTGGTAACGCCGCAATTGGCCTACGGCGACTTTCCCGAAATGCTGGCGCCGATCGAAGATGTAACCCCCGAATTGATTGAGGCATCGAAAGAGCGATTTGCGCAGCTGCTGGCCACATTGCCGGAAGATCTGACCATCCACGCGCATGTGGAACAGGCCTCGACCTCTACGCCGCATGCCATCTGCGCTGTTGCCGCCAACCTGTCGGTCGATCTGATTGTGATCGGCAGCCACGGCTACGAAGGGTTGATGCATGCACTGCTCGGTTCGACCGCCGAACATGTGGTGCGTTCGGCGCACTGCCCGGTATTGGTGTACAAGAACCCCAAACGATAACGCAATCGGACTTCGCTGCTTGAGCGGATGGCGCGTATCGTGCTGTCTGCTGTGCCGCCGTGGTTTCCATCGTCCCGATCCCTTTCTACACTGCCTCGACATTTTCGATTGGAGTCTCCCCCATGCCCATCTACCGTTCCCGCACCTCCACTGCCGGCCGCAACATGGCCGGAGCCCGCTCGCTGTGGCGCGCCACCGGCATGCAGGACGCCGATTTCGAAAAACCGATCGTCGCCGTGGTCAACTCCTTCACCCAGTTCGTTCCCGGCCATGTGCACCTGAAGGATCTGGGGCAACTGGTTTGCCGCGAGATCGAGCTCTCTGGCGGCGTCGCCAAAGAGTTCAACACCATCGCCATCGACGACGGCATCGCCATGGGCCATGGCGGCATGCTCTATTCGCTCCCCAGCCGCGATCTGATCGCCGATTCGGTCGAATACATGGTCAATGCCCACTGCGCCGATGCCATGGTCTGCATCTCCAACTGCGACAAGATCACCCCCGGCATGCTGATGGCGGCGCTGCGGCTGAATATCCCGGCCGTCTTCGTCTCCGGCGGGCCGATGGAGGCCGGAAAAATCACGCTGGAGAATCGCGAGCTGCATCTGGATCTGGTCGATGCGATGATCATGGCCGCCAATCCGAATGAGACGGACGAGAACGTGGCGGCCGTTGAGCGCTCGGCCTGCCCCACTTGCGGCTCCTGCTCGGGTATGTTCACCGCCAACTCGATGAACTGCCTTGCCGAAGCGCTCGGTCTGGCGCTGCCCGGCAACGGCTCGCTTCTGGCCACCCATGCCGACCGGCGCGAGCTGTTCCTGAAAGCGGGCCGCCTGATCGTCGAGATCACCCGCCGCTGGTACGAGCAGGACGATGCCAGCGTGCTGCCGCGCTCGATTGCCACTTTCGAAGCCTTCGAGAATGCGATGGCGCTCGATATTGCCATGGGCGGCTCGACCAACACTGTGCTGCATCTGCTGGCTGCCGCGCAGGAAGCCGGGGTGAATTTCACCATGGCCGACATCGACCGCATGAGCCGCAAGGTGCCCAACCTCTGCAAGGTGGCCCCGGCGACGCAGAAGTATCACATGGAGGATGTGCACCGCGCCGGCGGCGTCGTGGCCATTCTGGCCGAGCTTAATCGCGCCGGCCTGCTCCATAGTCACGTGCCGACCGTGCATGCCAGCACCTTGGGCAATGCGCTCAATAAGTGGGATGCGATCAACCCTGCCAACGAAGAGGCACACCACCTCTACCGCGCTGCCCCCGGCGGCATTCCGACGCAGCAGGCATTCTCGCAGGCCGAGCGCTACAAGTTTCTCGACACCGACCGGGCCGATGGCTGCATCCGCGATGCGGCGCACGCCTATTCGCAGGAAGGGGGGCTCGCAGTGCTCTTCGGCAACATCGCCGAGCGCGGTTGCATCGTCAAAACCGCCGGCGTCGATGAGTCGATCTGGAAATTCACCGGCCGTGCCCGCGTCTTCGAGAGTCAGGAGGAGGCGGTCAACGGCATTCTCAACGACAAGGTGGTGGCTGGCGATGTGGTGATCATCCGCTACGAAGGACCGAAGGGCGGCCCCGGCATGCAGGAGATGCTCTATCCGACCGCCTATCTGAAGTCGAAAGGGCTCGGCAAAAGCTGCGCCCTGCTCACCGACGGCCGCTTCTCCGGCGGCACCTCCGGCCTCTCGATCGGTCATGCTTCCCCCGAGGCGGCCGAGGGTGGCGCCATCGCGCTGGTGCAGGAGGGCGATGCCATTGTCATCGACATCCCGGCCCGCTCGATCCGCCTCGATGTCAGCGACGAGGAGCTGGCTGCCCGCCGCGCTGCGATGGAAGCGAAGGGCGCTGCCGCCTGGAAACCGGCGGGGCGCGATCGCGTGGTCTCCAAGGCCTTGCAGGCCTATGCCGCACTGACCACCAGCGCCGATCGCGGCGGCGTGCGCGATTTGGGGCAGTTGAAGTAAGGGCAACCGGGCGCCATTTCTGACTGGATGAGCGTATGCCAAATAGAGCAGATCCATCTCGTCGAACTCGGAAAAGAGCCGGTGGATCTGGTGTTTACAAGGTCTGGGAAGTCACCTGCATGACCTAGCCGGAGCCGATTCCCGAGAAGATGGATCGCACCCATGCGGTGTTGACCAGGCTGCATCCCGACCGTGCTGAGCAAGGATTATCGTGACATTGTCGAACAGCTCGACGCCCATGGCGTCGAGCTGCCGGCGATTGATCTGGTTCCCTGATGAAAACAAGGCTCAATTCGCGTTAAGGATGCTCTGAATTGTTCAGAGCATCCATAGTTGTGGTTCGCCTGAAACGGATCGAAGACGCAGCGACAGAGAATCAGGGGTGGTTGTCGTTCGCGCGATCGCTTTTTGGCCGGGAATTCTTGCGATCACTCCGACGCGTATATAATCGTGATCGGAGGTGCCCAATGAACAGGGGAGCGGTTCAGCAAGAGGTATCAAAGAGCGATAGCGAGACAGCGCTGCCGATCGGTCGGGAGACGCGACGGTTGCGCCTGTTGTTTCTGGTGCCGCTTGGGATTGCCATTCTGGCCATTGTGATGGCGTTAACGCTGGTGCTGATTTACCAGAAATCGCAGTCGGTGGATGCGGCGGTGTTGCGCATCCGCGCTTCGGCGCACGAATTCTACGAAGAGAGCATCCACTACGATGCGCAGGCGTTACAGACCCTGTTGGCCTCGATTCATCACGATCCGCGCCTGCGCGCCGCCCTGAAGGCGAAGGATCGCCGGACACTGCTGCAACTGGCAGCGCCGATATACGACGATTTTCATGACCACATGCAGATCACCCACTTCTATTTCACCGGTCCCGACCGGATCAATCTGTTGCGGGTACATGCTCCGCAACGATTTGGCGATCGCATCGATCGCTATACCACCATGGTCGCCGAACAGAGCGGCACTGCCAGCTACGGGGTGGAGATGGGGCCGCTGGGAACCTTCACACTGCGACTGGTTGAACCGTGGTACGACGAGCAGAGCCGTGAGTTGATCGGCTATGTCGAGCTGGGACTGGAGGTGGACCGGGTGTTGGAGACGCTGCGCGACTTTTTCGAGCTCGAAGTGGTGCTGCTGGTGCACAAGGATGTGCTCGATCGCGAAAAATGGGAGGCGGGAATGCGTGCAATGGGGCGCAGCCCGGACTGGGATCGCTTTTCTCCGGTGGTCATCGGTGCGCCGAGCACGGTGAAAATTTCTCCTCTCATCGCTTCGCACATCGATGAAAGCACTTTGCTGACCTCGGATGTGATCATCGACGAACGTGAGCACGGCTCCTCCTATCGCCTGATATTTCTGCCGCTGCAGGATGCCTCCGGAAATCATGTGGCCCACTTGGCTCTGCTGACCGATGTGACCGACGATGTCGAAGCCGCCACCATCGCCGTCTATATCGGCAGCGTCACCGCGCTCGTGGCCGGCAGCCTCCTCTTTTACCTCTTCCACTGGCAGGTCGGGAGAATTGGTCGCCGCATCGAACAGGACGAGGCCGAGCTGGATCGGCTGGCTACCCACGACGCGCTGACCGGCATCTACAACCGGCGCAACTTCGACCGGCTTTTGCGTGAAGAGATCGCACGCGCCGGACGCCACAACTACGCCGTTTCGCTGCTGATGATCGACATCGACCACTTCAAGCAGGTCAACGACACGCATGGACACCAGAGCGGCGATCTGCTTCTGGTGGCGATCTGCGAACGCCTGGCCGGCGGTCTGCGTTCATTCGACCGGCTCTGCCGCTACGGCGGCGAGGAGCTCGCGGTGATTTTGCCGCAACCGGAGCCATCGCCGCTGGTGGTGGCCGAGCGATTGCGTCAGGCCATCGGAGGGCAACCCTTTGCTGTTCGGAAAACGGGTGAGGTGACGGTGACAATCAGCATCGGTAGCGCCTCGCTGCCGACGGATGCTTCGGATGCCACAGGCCTGATTGCCGCAGCCGATGCGGCCCTCTATGCCGCCAAGCAGGGGGGGCGCAACCGGGTCTGCTGCGCGCAAATGGCGGCGGAAGGCTGATCGCCGGCAGGGTGATCGAGCGGGAGTGCAGAGTCGCCTATCGGCGCTTTCCTGTTACTGCCGCAACATAGAGCTCTTCGACCTTGGCGCGCGCCCACGGGGTTTTGCGCAGGAAGGAGAGGCTCGACTTTACCGAGGGATCGCGGGCGAAGCAGCGGATGCGGATGCGGTCGGCCAATTCATTCCAGCCGTAAATCTTCACCAGCTCGTTGAGCATCATCTCCAGCGTAATGCCGTGCGTCGGGTTGTTCGGTTGCTTTTCGCTCATGCGCCATTGGGCCACAGGTGTGGCCACAAGTCCAAAAGCCGGCGCATGCACGGCAGTTCTCCGGGGGGGGGCTAGCGCTCCAGTTTCAGGATCAGCGCCGACAGCGGCGGCAGATTGAGGCGCAGCGAGCAGGGGTGGTCCATGTGCGGCCAGTCGTCGGCAGCGACGCCGCCGCAGTTGCCCATATTGGAGCCGCCATAGAGCTCGGCATCGGTGTTGAGCATTTCGCGATAGAAGCCGGCAGCCGGTACGCCGAGGCGGTAGTTTTCGCGCGGCATCGGCGTGAGATTGAGCACCACCACGACAAAATTGCCGGAGCGATCGCGCCGGATATAGCTGAGCAGCGATTTGGCAGCGTCGTTGCAGTCGATCCAGGTAAAGCCGTGGCTGTCGAAATCGACCTGATGCAGTGCCGGAATTTCGCGGTAGAGGTGGTTCAGATCGCGCACTAGCAGTTGCAATCCGCGATGCGGCCAGTGTTCCGATTGCGACCAGCGCAATTCGGTGTCGTGGTTCCACTCTTGCCATTGGCCGAACTCGGTACCCATGAACTGCAATTTCTTGCCCGGATGGGTGTAGAGATAGGCATAGAGGGAGCGCAGATTGGCGAACTTCTGCCAGTCGTCGCCCGGCATCTTGCCCGGCATCGAGCCTTTGCCGTGCACCACCTCGTCGTGCGAGAAGGGGAGGATGAAGTTCTCGCTGAAGGCATACATCATCGAGAAGGTGGTTTCGTGGTGGTGGAAGGCGCGGTAGATCGGATCGCGGTGGAAATAGCCGAGGGTGTCGTTCATCCAGCCCATGTTCCACTTCATGGTGAAGCCGAGGCCGCCCAGCCAGGTGGGACGCGAGACCATCGGCCAGGAGGTGGACTCCTCGGCCATGGTGATGGCACCGGGGAAGCGCTCGTGCACCAGATGGTTGAACTGCTTGAGGAACTCCACCGCCTCCAGATTTTCGCGGCCACCGAAACGGTTGGGAATCCATTCGCCGTCGTTGCGCGAGTAATCGAGGTAGAGCATCGAGGCGACCGCATCGACGCGCAGGCCGTCGATATGGAAGCGATCGAGCCAGAAGAGGGCGCTGGCGATCAGGAAATTGCGCACCTCGTTGCGGCCGAAGTTGAAGATGTAGGTGCCCCAGTCGCGGTGCTCGCCCAGACGCGGATCCTCATGCTCGTAGAGGGCGGTGCCATCGAAGCGCGCCAATCCATGCGCATCTTTCGGAAAGTGCGCCGGCACCCAGTCGAGCAGCACGCCGACGCCATGTTGATGGCAGTAGTCGACGAAGTAGCGGAAGTCGTCGGGGGTGCCGAAGCGGCTGGTGGGGGCGAAATAGCCGACCGTTTGATAGCCCCACGAGCCGTCGAAGGGGTGTTCGGTGACTGGCAGCAGCTCGACATGGGTGTAGCCTATCCATTGGCAATACTCGACCAGCTGGTGGGCGATGTCGCGATAGTTGAGATAGTTGCCATCCTTGCGGCGCCATGAGCCGAGATGCACCTCGTAGATGCTCAGCGGCGCATCGAGCGCCTGCCGCTTCTCGCGCTGTGATTGCCAATCGCCATCGCTCCACTGGAACTCGTGCGGATCGTGCACGATGCAGGCGGTGTTGGGGCGCAGCTCCATCTGCTGTGCATAGGGATCGACCTTGCTGAAGATATCCCCGTTCTTGGCGCGAATCTCGAACTTGTAGAGCTCGCCGACGCGCAGTCCCGGCACAAACAGTTCCCAGACGCCGGAGGAGCCGCGCACGCGCATCGGATGGCGACGCCCATCCCAGTGGTTGAAGTTGCCGACGACGCTGACCCGATCGGCAGAGGGGGCCCAGACGGCAAAGCCGACCCCGCTCACCCCCTGATGTTCGCGCACATGCGCCCCCATCAGGCGATATTTTTCGAAGTGGTTGCCCTCGCCGATCAGATGCAGATCGAATTCGCTCAGCATCGGCTCGAAACGGTAGGGATCGTCCAGCTCCCACTGATGCCCTTCGCCGTTGTCCAGACACAGACGGTAGCCGACGTCGATCTTGCCCTCGGGCAGATGCAACTCGAAAAGATCGCTCTGGCCGAGGCGGGGCATCTCATGCTTGCCGGCGGCATCGACGCGCCAAACTCTGGCCACGGTCGGTTGGATGGTGCGCTGCACGGTGCCGCCATCGGGATGGGGATGGATGCCGAGCACCGCGAAGGGATCATGCGATCGCGCTTCGACAATGGCCTTCAGTTCTGGGGAGAGGGCGCGTTTGGGCATGGATCACTCCTGAGGATGTTCGGAGCCGCCGTGCGGCTGATTGGCTTCCAACGTGTGGCTGGCAATCAGCTGCACCACATGCAGGAAAATGAAGAGCTCGATCAGCATGGTAATGACGCCGAGCAGGGCATGCAGTTGCAGATGCTGCACCGCACTCATCAGCAGGCCATCGAGCAGCAGCAGGATGCCGACCCCCTGCAATTCGTAACCGAGCCGCGAGAGATCGCGCCAAGCGAAGATCAGGGCGATAAAGAGCGGCAACTGCAGCAGCCGACGAAAAATCAGCGCCGGCAGAAAGAGGCCGAGGATGAGGGTGACCAAGGCCATGTAGAGGTGGGCAGCCCAGCCGGGTTCGACCGGCGGTGCCTTCGGATCGAGGGTGAACAGCATCCAGATGAAGATCGGGGTGACCAGCAGCATCCCCAGACGCAACAGCATCCAGCCAAAGCCGATAAAATATTCCATCGGTCGATCGTTGGCCTGACGGATGCCGGCCGGTTGCGGCGCATCGGCCCAGACACCATAGACGCCGGCTTGCATATAGAAGGCGGCAAAATAGAGCGCCAGCGACAACGGCGGCAGCTTCGGATAGAGCAGCTCGGCGGAAAATGTCAGCGCTGCGGCCAGCCATACCGCCGGGCTCCACAATACAATGGCCCATAACCCCAGCGGCGACAGACGATCGGGATGGTTCATGTCCGGCAAAGAGTCCCAACCATAGAGTCCACAGAGAGAACATCCCTCGGCGGGGAATCCTCAGAATGGAATTTCATTCAGGTGATCACCGTCGGAGCGGCGCGGCCGGTCAGCTCGCGCAGCTGCGACAATTCGAGTGCCGCAGCAATCGGGCCGGCCAGCGCCTGCTGCGCATCCAGCCCCTGTTTCGCCGTATCGCCCTCGAAGGATTCGAAGTAGATGCGGATGGTGGCCCCTTCGGTGCCGGTGCCGGAGAGGCGGAAGATGATGCGCGAGCCATCCTTGAACAGGATGCGCAGCCCCTGGTTCTTGCTCACCGATCCGTCGATCGGATCGGTGTAGGCAAAATCGTCGCAAGCTGCCACCTCTTTGCCGGCCAGCGTGCTCCCGGGCAACCGGGCGAAGGCGGCGACCACGCGCGCCATTACCTCTTTCGCGGCAGCCGAATCGACTGCCTCGTAGTCGTGGCGCGAGTAGTAGTTGCGGCCGAATTGAGCCCAATGCGCCGTCAGAAGCTCGGCCACCGTCTGTCGGCGTGCGGCCAATACATTGAGCCAGAAGAGCACCGCCCAGAGGCCATCCTTCTCGCGCACATGGTCGGAGCCGGTGCCGAAGCTCTCTTCGCCGCAGAGGGTGACGCGGCCGGCATCCATCAGGTTGCCGAAGAACTTCCAGCCGGTCGGGGTTTCGAAGCAGTCGATGCCCATGGCAGCCGCCACGCGATCTACCGCACCGCTGGTCGGCATCGAGCGGGCGACGCCGGCAATCCCCCTGGCATAGCCGGGGGCAACGGTGGCATTGGCTGCCAGCACCGCCAGCGAATCGCTCGGAGTGACGAAGAAGTGGTTGCCGAGCACCATGTTGCGGTCGCCGTCGCCATCGGAGGCGGCGCCGAATTCGGGAGCCCCCTCGCCGAACATTTCGGCCACCAACTCCTCGGCGTAGGTGAGATTGGGATCGGGGTGGCCGCCGCCGAAATCCTCCAGCGGCGCCGCATTCATCACCGTGCCGCCTGGCGCCCCCAGCATCCCTTCGATGATCGCTTTGGCATAGGGGCCGGTAACGGCATGCATGGCATCGAAACGCATGCGAAAGTTTGATGTGAGCAGCGCCCGGATGGCGGGGAAATCGAACAGCGACTCCATCAGCTCGGCGTAGTCGGCCACCGGATCGATGATCGCCACCGTCATGCCGCCCAGCGTCTGCTCGCCGTCGCGGTCGAGATCGAGATCGGCCGCCTCAAGGATGCGGTAGCGTTCGATGGTTTGCGTGCGCGCAAAGATCGCTTCGGTGACCGCTTCCGGCGCGGGGCCGCCGTTGCCGATGTTGTATTTGATGCCGAAATCCTCGTCCGGACCGCCAGGGTTGTGGCTGGCGGAGAGGACAATGCCGCCGAAGGCGCCATGCTTGCGGATCACGCAGGAGGCGGCCGGGGTGGAGAGAATGCCGCCGCGCCCGACCAGCGCCCGGCCGAAACCTGCGGCAGCGGCCATTTTCAGAATGGTCTGAATCGCGGTGCGGTTGTAGAAGCGGCCATCGCCGCCGACCACCAGCATTTGATCGGCCAGATTGCCGGGATCGCCCGCCACACCGTCGGCAATGGCGTCGAACATCGCCTGCACGAAGTTCTCCAGATAATTGGGCGTCTGGAACACCTTCACCTTCTTGCGCAGCCCGGAGGTGCCGGGCTTCTGCCCGGAAAAGGGCGTGGTGGAACGAACGACGACCGACATAAGACCCCCCTATTAGTCAGCAATGAGCCTTAAGCGTACTCCAGCCGGCGACAGCGAAGAAGAGGCAATGCACGCCGGGCGAGGGGAGAGGCGAAAACGGTGGAGAGGTGGGGGCGGAAAACTTCAGCGCTTGTCGGAATGGGGACGCTTGAGCTCCGGCCAGGCGCCGGAGACATACTCCCAGCCCGACCAGAGGGTGAGCGTAGCGGCGATCCAGAGTAGCACCGTGCCGGCCATATGCAGATCGAGAAGCCCGAAGAGATTGATGTGCATCAGCAGCATGCCGATGGCGGTCATCTGGAATCCGGTCTTTACCTTGCCCATGCCCGAGACATGCACCTTGGCCGAACGCTCGGCGAGCCATTCGCGCAGCGCGCCGATGGCGATCTCGCGGCCGATGATGATCGCCGCCAGCACCGCCGGCACCCGCTGTTCGCCGACCAGCAGCACCAGCACCGTGGCCACCAGCAGCTTGTCGGCCACCGGGTCGAGGAAGCGGCCGAAGGCGGTCTCCTCGCCGCGCGTGCGTGCCAGATGGCCATCGAGCCAGTCGGTGATGGAGGCAATGACGAACAGCAGCGTCGAGAGGAGGTAGCCCCAAAAACCGGGAATATAAAAGGTGATGCAAATAATCGGCACGATGACAACGCGGCCGAGTGTCAGCTGAGTGGGGAGGGTGAGCTGCATGGCTCCATTATCGACAAAGGGAGCAGTCGGTACAGCCCCAAAAGATAGAGCCATCGCGCCAACCGAATACTTATGCTCCGGGTAGCAGCAGCGCGATCGAGACGCGGCGCCCTTCGGCCGACAGCACGTTGTAGGTGCGCATCGCCGAGCGGCTATCCATCCAGTCGCAGGCAAAGGGGAGCTCTGCCAGCTGGGTGCGCATTTCGGGGGAGGGGAAACGGGTGCGCCGGCCGGTGCCGAGCAGCAGAAGCTCCGGCGGGGCAGCGAGAAGCGGCTCCAGATCGGCCAATTGCAGTGCGTCGAAATTTGCTGGCCCCCAGGGGGCCGCGATTTCGTTGGCATGCAGCAGCAGCCCGCTGCGGTAGTCGATGCGGTCGATACCGATGCGGTCGTCGTCGTAGCCGCTGAACCGCTTCTGCCCGAGCAGCAGCGGGCCGGTGATATCGCCCTTCATCATCGGGAGAAACCTCGGATCAGGGGCGCGCTTCCAGCTCCTTGATGCGTTTGGCCTTCAACGCGTCCTCTTCCGGCGTCGATACCTTGGCGGCAAAGAGCAGCATGGTCGGGCTGGCGATGTAGATCGAGGAGAAGGTGCCGACCACGATGCCGATGATCATCACCAGCGCAAAGTCGTGGATTACCTCGCCGCCCCAGAAGAAGAGCGCGAGCACCGACAGCAGGGTGACGAAGGAGGTCATGGTAGTGCGCGACAGCGTCTGGTTGATCGCCTCGTTGGCCACCTGCCACTCCGGCAGCGGGTTCTTGCGCTTGCGATTATTGGCCATCGATTCGCGGATACGGTCGAAGACGACGATGGTGTCGTTGAGCGAATAGCCGAGCACGGTGAGCACGGCGGCCACCACGGTCAGTGTGAATTCATGTCCGAGCAAGGCGAAAATGCCGAGCGTGACAATCACGTCGTGCAAGGTGGCGACATCGGCACCGACGGCGAAGCGGAATTCGAAGCGGAAGGTGATGTAGATCAGGATGGCGCCGAGGGCGAACAGCACCGCCCAGATGCCGGCCATGGTCAGCTCCTTGCCCACCTGCGGTCCGACGAACTCGACGCGGCGCATCTCGATCTTGCTCTCGCCGAAGCTGCCCTTCAGCGCTGAGATCACTTCGCCGCTGATGGTGGCGGAGTTCTTCTCGGTCTGGTTTTGCAACCGGATCAGGATGTCGTTGGGCGAGCCGAATTGCTGGATGGTGGCGGCGCCGTAGCCAGCCGGCTCCAGCGAGGCGCGCACGTCGGCAATCGATTTGGGCTCGCTCATGCGCACTTCGACCAACGTGCCGCCGGTGAAGTCGATGCCCAGATTCAGCCCCTTGGCGGCCAGAGTGGCGATGCTGATCAGTACGAAGATGATGGCGGCAATGCCCACTATTTTGCGTTTGCCGAGAAAATCGATATTCAGGTCGGATCGGATCAGTTCCAGCATGCAGGGCTCCTAGATGACCAGCTTGTTGACGCGACCGCGCCCTTCCAGCGACTTGGCAACGATGGCGCGG
>Ga0233416_10000523_pt1 | contig 11850 bp, 9 predicted proteins | sample Sediment_Towuti__2_FD_188638 | JGI IMG/M metagenome (GOLD analysis project Ga0233416, IMG submission 188638) | Sediment microbial communities from Lake Towuti, South Sulawesi, Indonesia - Sediment_Towuti_2014_0_MG | ecosystem: Environmental > Aquatic > Freshwater > Lake > Sediment | place... | reverse complement strand
TTGTCGCGTTGAAGAGGCCGAAGAGCGTTCCCGCCTGGACGTTGCCCTTCTTGATCGGCAGGAACCACCAGCGGCTCGGGATCCGGTCGTACGCGGAGTACACCGAGGCGACGAGGTCGTCGGTGCGCGTGCTGCAGCTCTCGTCCTTCGCGCAGAGGGCGGCGTAGCGGTGGAGCTGCTCACGGGTCGTCTTCGCATGCCAGAGGAAGTGGCCGGGCGGATTGACGCCCACCAGCACCGAGCGGTCGATGCTCTTCGGGTAGCGCCACGCGTAGATCAGCGCGATGCGCGTGCCGAAGCTCTCGCCGACCAGGTCGATCGGCCCGTAGCCGAGCTTGCGCCGCACGAGCTCGAGGTCGTCGACCCGCTGCGGAATCGTGTACCCGGCGAGGTCGACGCCCTCGTCGCGGAGGCGGTCGGCGCAGGCGCGGAACGCAGCCGCGTCGGACTCGAGCGAGGCCGTGCTCAGCCAGTCGCTCGAGCTCTCTCGCGAGTCGACGACCTCGGGGCAGTCGAGGCGTACCGAGCCGTCGACCCCGCGGTAGCCGACGAGCAGCACGTCGCGGTCGGCCGCCAAGCGGGTCATCGCCGTGAACTCGAAGTTGCTGACGCCGGGGCCGCCGACCAGGCCGAAGACCGGCGTGCCGGGATTCGGCGATTCCGCCCGGATCCGCTTCACGGGGAGCGCGATCAGACGCGAGTCCGGGTCGTGGCGGTTCTCGGGTACGACGAGCGTTCCGCAGTCGGCCTTGAAGCTGCCGTCCTCGGTCGCGTACTCGCAGTCCTCGAAGGCGAGGTCGCCCGCCTTCGCCCCGGCGGGTACCGACGGCGACTCGTCGCGGGAGGCGGATCTCAGGGCCAGGAGTCCGAGCACCACGATTCCGATCAGCGCGAGGGCGACGATTCGCCCAGGAGTGAAGGCTCGGCCCGGCTGATCGATACGGCCTGTCTGCTCTCTGTCGGCTGAGACGTTCATGGCGTAACTTCCTTTCGGCCCCCCCGGGCCGCGAAGGCCCGGGGGGTGGTGGATCGGGTTATGCGGAGACGGGCGTCGACCCGGTCTCGGGCGCTTCGTGCACGTCCCCGTGCTCGAGCCGCGGAAGCCACTCGAGCCAGGACGGCAGGTACCAGTTCCAGTCGCCGAGCAGCTTCATCGTCGCGGGCAGGAGCACCGCGCGGACGATCGTGGCGTCGATCAGGATCGCGGCTGAAAGCCCGACCCCGAACTGCTTGAAGAAGGGCCAGGAGAGCGTGCCGAAGACCGCGAACACGCACACCATGACGATGGCGGCGCTCGTGACGACGCCGGCCGTGGACTTGATCCCGTGGGCGACCGCCTCGTCCATCGTCTTGCCGCGGTCGTACGTCTCGCGGATGCGACTCAAGATGAAGACGTGGTAGTCCATCGAGAGGCCGAAGAGGATCACGAACAGGAGCAGCGGCACGACCGCGTCGATCCCGCTCGCGGTGGTGATTCCGAGCAGCCCCGTGCCGTACCCGTGCTGGAAGACGAGCACGAGCACGCCGTAGGCGGCGGCCACGGAGAGCAGGTTGAGCGCGATCGCCTTGGCTGCGATCACGAGCGAGCGGAAGGCGACCAGCATCAGGACGAAGGCGAAGATGAGGACGAAGGCGACGACGGGCGGCAGGTTCGACCTGAGCTCGGCCGCCTGGTCTCGCCACTCGGCCGTCTGCCCGGTGACGCCGGCGTCCGCGTCCGGAAGCGCACCGACCGTCGCGGGAACGACGTCCTCGCGCAACATGCGGAAGGCGGCGTTCGAGGCGGCGTCGGTCCCGTTCCCGGCGATCGGGAGGGTGATGTTCGCGACGGTGGCGTCCCCGTTGACGGCGACGGTGATCGGCTCGAAGGCGCGGCCGCTCGCGAGCGCCCGCTGCTTGAGCTCGCCGATCGCCTTCTGCACCTCCGGGGCGTTCACGTCAGGCGTCTTGACGACGACCGACGCCGGCAGCGCCGAGCCCGGAAACGCCTGCTGCATCTCGTCGTAGGTCTTGACGATGGCGAGCGACTGCGGGAACGAGTCCGTCCCCACCGCCGCGAGATGCAGCTGCAACGCAGGTGCCGCGAGCAGAAGCAGCAGCGCACCGGAGAGGGCCGCGGAGAGAACGGGCCGACGCAGGACGCGATCGACGATCGTGCCCCAGATCCGCCCCTCGCCGTCGTCGCGGCGAAGCCGGCTGACGAGTGGGACGCGGCCCCGCTCGACCTTGTCCCCGAGCCTGGAGAGCAGGGCGGGAAGCACGGTCAACGAGCCGAGCACGGCGACGGCGACGACGAGGATGGTGGCGAGGCCGAGAGAGGCGAAGGTCGCATCGCCGGTCAGGAACATGCCGGCCATCGCGACCATCACGGTCAGGCCGGAGATGAGCACGGAGCGGCCGGACGTCGCCGCGGCGATCTCGACCGCTGTCCGCTCACTGCGCCCGGCGGCCCGCTCCTGGCGCGCGCGCTTCAAGTAGAACATCGAGTAGTCGACCCCGACCGCGAGCCCGATCAGGAGCACCATCGCTGGTGCCTGGAGCGCGACCGGCAGCACGACGCTCGAGAGCGCGACGAGCCCGAAGGTCGCGAAGATGGCGGTCAGCGCGAGCAGGAGCGGAAGCCCTGCTGCCACGAGCGCGCCGAAGGTGAGCACGAGGATGGCGAGCGTGATCGGGATGGAGAGGAGCCCTGCCTTTCCGAGGTCGTCGGCGTACGCCGTCTCGACCGCCTTCTGCGCGCTCGCGTCGCCGAACTCGCCGATGACGAAGCCGGGATGGGCGCCTTGGGCGGCGGCGACGCCGTCGAGGACGGGGGCGATCTTGTCGACCGCTTCGTCCTTCGCGCCGCGGATGTCGAACTGGACGAGCACGGAGTGTCCGTCCTTCGAGATCTGACCCGCGTTGCCGGGGGCGAGCGGAGAGCGGACGTTCTGGACGTCCGCGATCTTCGAGACGCGGGCGACGACGTCGGTGATCACGGCGTCGAAGGCGGCCGTGCCCACGCGAGCCGAGCGGTTCTGGATGAGCACGTTCTCGGCGGCGGGCTGCTTGAACCCGGCCTCGAGGATTCGATCCATGCGGCCCGACTCGCCCGGGCCGGTGGTCTCGTCGATGGTCTTCGTTCCGACCAGGCCGCCGAGCCCGAAGGCGACGAGGACGAAGGCGAGCCAGCCGAAGGTTGCGGTCTTCCAGTGAGCGGCGCTCCAACGACCCATGCGCGCCGCGAGGTTGTGCGAGTGCGTGTTGTGCTTGTTCCGGAACATCGCTCGTTCCTCCTTCGAGTTCACGCCGCGTAGGCGAAGGGGTGGTAGAAGACGTCGAGGGCCCGGTCAGGCGCAACTACGAGCCGGAAGCAATCTCCGGCCCGGGTGTCGTCGACCGATACGGTCAGGGCGTTCTCGTCCGCGTGCCAGAGCAACAGGACGTGGATGCCGTCGCTCTCGCGCGCGGCGAGCTCGCGCGTGTTCGGTGTCGCGGGGCTCATGACTCCTCCTCGTGTGTGCTCGAAGTCCATACCTCGACGCTAGGAGCCACCCGGTGCGCCGGCCTCGTCGCGAGGCCTGATTCGCGCTCCGACCCGCCGACGATTTCCCCTCCTACCCAGGTAGGAGGCACCGCGCGAGTCCCTGCAGTACCTTCAGCGCGTGAGCCGAATCGGACACCTCGCCCGCCGATACGGGCTCGACGCGTTCATCGCAGTGCTCGCGATCCAGGCGTTCGCTCTGGTCGCGATCCGCCGCGACGTGGAGGACGCGCCGCGGACGACGCTGTGGTTCTGCCTGCCGGTGATCGCCCTCATGGTCGTGCTCGTCTTCGCGCGGCGGCGGTTCCCGTTCGCCGCACCCGCTAGCTACTGGCTAGTGGCCGCAGGTGCATCGGTCGTCGACGGACGGCTGATCCCCTTTTCTGGCGGGCTCTACGTCCTCGGGATGACGACAGCCTTCCTCCTCGGGAACCTGCGTGAGGCGCAGCGGGCGTGGCTGGGACTCGCCGTCGTGGTCGGCGGAACGGCGATCATCATGTACAACCTGCCCGGGCACTCCGCCGCCGAGCAGGTCTTCATCCCACTCGTGTTCGGGATCTGCTGGCTCGCGGGCTTCGCGGTGCGCGAGCGGGTCGAGCAGGCGGCGGCGGCTGAGGAACGCGCTGCGCGGGCCGAGCGGGAACGAGACGTGGCCGCCCGAATCGCCGTTGCCGAGGAGCGTGCGCGGATCGCACGGGAACTCCACGACGTCGTCGCCCACTCCGTCAGCGTGATGGTGCTCCAGGCCGGGGCAGTGCGGCACAAGCTCCCCGCCACGCTCGAGGAGGACAAGGAAGCCCTCAGGCGCGTCGAGCAGACGGGGCGCGCCGCGCTTGCCGAGATGCGCCGTCTGCTCGGGGCGATGCACGGAGACGACGAGGGCGTCGCACTCGCGCCTCAGCCTGGTGTCGACAACCTCGGCTCGCTCCTCGACGAGGTCGGCCGCGCGGGCCTGCCTGTGCGGTTGCACGTCGACGGCGAGAAGTTCCCGCTTCCGAGGGCGATCGACCTTTCGGCATACCGGATCGTGCAGGAAGGACTGACGAACGCGCTCAAGCACGCGCACGCGAGCCATGCGGACGTGACTCTCGACTACGCCCCGAGCGAGCTGCGGATCGAGGTGCGCGACGACGGCCGTGGAAGTGCGACGAGCGACGGGCGCGGCCACGGCCTCGTCGGTGTCCGCGAGCGGGTGAAGATCTACGGCGGCGAGATGACGGCCGGACCGGGAGGCGACGGGGGGTTCGTCCTCAGCGCGCGCCTTCCGATCGGCGTCAACGGGTCATGACGATCCGCGTCCTCGTCGCCGACGACCAGTCGCTGGTGCGGGCAGGCTTCCGCATGCTGCTCACGGGCGAGGAGGGCATCGAGGTCGTGGCGGAGGCAGCGAACGGGCTCGAGGCGGTGGAGAAGGCGGCGCGCTTCGACCCGACCGTCGTCCTCATGGACATCCGCATGCCCGAGCTCGACGGGCTCGAGGCCACCCGGCGCATCCTCGCGGCCGACCGTGACGCGCGGATCCTGATCCTCACGACCTTCGACCTCGACGAGTACGTCTACGAGGCGCTCCGAGCAGGCGCGAGCGGCTTCGTCCTCAAGGACGATCCGCCAGAGCAGCTGCTCGCCGCCATCCGCACGGTCGCCGCCGGGGACGCGCTCCTCTCGCCGGCGATCACGAAGCGGGTGATCAGCGAGTTCACGCGTATGCCGCGTCCCTCGCCCCCCGCTGCGATCGCCGAGCTCAGCGAGCGCGAGCTCGAGGTCTTCCGCCTGATCGCGCTCGGGCGCTCGAACGCGGAGATCGGCCGGGAGCTCTTCATCAGCGAGACGACGGTGAAGACGCACGTCACCCACATCCTCTCCAAGCTCGACCTCCGTGACCGCGTGCAGGCGGTCGTGCTCGCGTACCAGACCGGGCTCGTCGAGCCGGAGCCTCCGGGCTCGGGCAGTCACCACGAGAGCGCGACCGCCTGAGCGTCGACTGCGACTTCCGACTGACGGCGACTCTCCGGGAGGGCCGAGCGACTCGCGGGTCGACACGGCTGCCGGCAGTCGTCGTGGGGGAGCTCGGGATCGTCTCGCCGGAGCGGCGTTCCCGGCAGACCCTCGACGTTGCGCCGCGAGGAAATCCGCTCGAGCTGGAAGACCGTAGGAGTCAGAGGTACGAATCAGCCCTCGAAAGGAGAGCCATGTTCCGAGCGAGTGTTCTCGCCGCGCTTGTCGTCCTGGCAGCGATCGCCACGGGCAGCGCCGCGCTGGCGCGCCCGGCCGCGATCCCCACCCTCAAGGGCACGGTCGGCCCGGGGTTCACGATCAGCCTCGCAAAAGGGGGCAAGAAGGTCACTGCACTGAAGGCCGGCACCTACAGGTTCGTGATCGCGGACAAAGCGTCGGTCCACAACTTCGTCCTCGAGCAAGAGTCCGGCGGGAAATGGGAGAAGGATCTGACGTCCGTGCCGTTCGTCGGGACGAAGACGGTGACCGTGACCCTGAAGAAGGGCAAGTGGAAGTACTACTGCGCGCCGCACGAGTCCATGATGTTCGGCTTCTTCACCGTCAAGTAGGGCATGGAGGACACCTGAGCGCGTGGCCACGGAGCGGAGCTCGCGCGGCCCCGGGCCCTCGCTGCATACCGAGGCGTTCGCGAGCATCCGCTCCACGGCCGACCCGGCGGGCCTTCGTTCTCAGCGCGAGGTGCGACCCGCCGCGTCTCGAGAGCGACCGTCTCGACGCTCCGAACGAGAGGCGGCCCCGGACGAGCTGAGCTCGCCCGAGGCCGCTTCGTCTCTCGTCGGTCGCGCCCTGTACGTCGACGTCGCTCAGCGGCCCGTCGTCGCGAACCACGCGCCCGTCGGCGAGGTCACGAAGACGATCGGTGCGAAGCACGGCGACGGAAGCGCCACGGTCGTCTCGAGCTCGGCATCCCCCGCCGGGGTCGCCGGCACGAGCGGCGTCGAGACGTTCGCCGTCGCAGCGGCACCCTCGGACGTCGTCAGACAGCTGACGATCGCCTTGAACTGCGCGATCGGGTTCGTCCCCTGCCGCTCGGGCGGAACAGGGGCGCGCCGCGCCAGGACGAGGCCCTCGACCTCGACGTGCAGCCTGCCGCTCGCACGCAGGTCTGCGCTTCCCGAGTCGATCTCCCAGGGGAGCCCGCCTCCGGGGATGCCGCGGATCGCGTTCGCGGCTCCCGTATAGGGCTCGCTGACCGGTGCGAGCACCTTCGCGTCGATCACCTTCCTGCCGTCGTCTCCGCCGCTGCCGAGCCCGGGTGCGAGGAGCGCTCCCGCGGCGGCGAGACCCAGAAGTAGCACGGACGTCGTTCGCATCTCTCCCTCCTCGTTGGCTGTCGTCACTCCTACGCCGGGCGGGGGAGACCGGTTTGGTCGACCTCACGCTCGGCCGCTCCCCTGCCGCCGCGGCCCAGACGCCGGCGGGAGGGACTGCGTCGAGGCGAGACGCGGGAACCTCGGACGCAGGAGGTGCGTCGTATGCTCGACGACGCCGCGCCCGGCTCGGCGTCTTCCTCGCTCCAGCGGCCGCGCTCGTCCCGAGCGGGCTCAGTGCGAGCGGGCGGCGAGCGCCGGCGCTGCCTCCTCCTTCGCGCCGCCGCCCGCTGCCAACCTGCCGCGGCGGATGACGAGGTCGGCGACCAGGCCCGTCCAGCCGGTCTGGTGCGAGGCGCCGAGGCCGGCGCCCGTGTCGGCGTGGAAGTACTCGTGGAAGAGGATCAGGTCGTGCCAGGCCGGGTTCTCCTGGAACATGCGCACCTCGCCGAACACGGGCCGGCGACCCTCCTCGTCCTCGAGGAAGATGCCGAGGAGCCGGCGCGAGAGCTCGTCGGCGACCTCGGCGAGGGTGAGCTCGACGCCCGAGCCGGTCGGGCACTCGATGCGGAACGCGTCGCCGAGGAAGCGGTGGTAGACCCGCAGCACCTCGGCGAGCAGGTAGTTGATCGGCATCCAGACCGGGCCGCGCCAGTTCGAGTTGCCGCCGAAGAGGCCGCTCGTCGACTCGGCCGGCTCGTAGTCCAGCGTGGCGGTGATCCCGGAGCTGTCGACGGTCAGCGGATGGTCGCGGTGATACCGCGAGAGCGCCCTGATGCCGTGCTCGGAGAGGAACTCGTCGGGGTCGAGCATCACCGCGAGGATGCGCCGGAGTCGCTCGACGTCGACGATCGAGAGCATCCTCCAGCCGGAGTGGACCGGCGAGTCGACGTGCTGCACGACGCCCCGGCCCTCCGGTCGGTTCTCGGTGAACCACGTCATCCGGCGCATGAACTCGGGGAGGCGCGCCATCGTCTGCGGGCCGAGCGTCGTCACCGCCGCGAGCGGCAGCAGGCCCACGATCGAGCGGGCGCGCAGGGGCAACACACCGCCGGCGCCGCAGTGGAGGACGTCGTAGTAGAAGCCGTCCTGCTCGTCCCACAGGCCCTTCTCGTTGAGCGCCGTCGCGATCAGCGCGAAGTGCTCGAAGAACTTCGTCGCCAGGTCCTCGTACGTCTCGTCGTGCTCGGCGAGAATGAGGGCGAGCTCCAGGAGGTTCTGGCAGTACATCGCCATCCAGGCCGTGCCGTCGGACTGCTCGAGGCGGTCTCCGGCCGGCACGGCGCTGCGGTCGAACGGCCCGATGTTGTCGAGCCCGAGGAAGCCGCCCTCGAAGACGTTCGAGCCGTCGGCGTCCTTGCGGTTCACCCACCAGGTGAAGTTGAGGAGCAGCTTGTGGAAGATCCGCTCGAGGAACGCCACGTCCCGGCCGCCGTCGATCTCGAACACGCGCAGCGCCGCCCACGCGTGCACGGGCGGGTTGACGTCCCCGAAGGCCCACTCGTACGCGGGCAGCTGGCCGTTCGGGTGCATGTACCACTCGCGGCAGAGGAGCAAGAGCTGCGACTTCGCGAACTCCGGGTCGACGTGCGCGAGCGGGATGCAGTGGAAGGCGAGGTCCCAGGCGGCATACCACGGGTACTCCCACGTGTCCGGCATGGAGATGACGTCTCTGTTGTCGAGGTGCGTCCACGCTGCGTTCCGGCCCAGTCTGCGCTCCGGCGGCGGCTCCGGCCCGTCCGGGTCGCCGTCGAGCCAGCGCCGCACGTCGTAGTGGTAGAACTGCTTCGACCAGAGCATTCCGGCGAGCGCCTGCCGGAGCACGAGCGCCTCGTCCGCCGAGGCCTCCGCGGGGGTGAGCGCGGCGTAGAACTCGTCCGCCTCTGCGCTCCGCGCGGCGAGCACGTCCTCGAAGTCGTCTCCCAGGCCCCCACCCGTGTCGCGGAGTCGGAGGTCGATCGTCGCGGTCTCTCCCGCGCCGACCTCGAGCCCGTAGCGGTAGGCCGCCTTCGTCCCCACGAGAGCAGGGTTGACGGTCGGCGTCCCGTGCACGACGTGGTCGCCGATCCCGTCCTTCGGGTACGGCGTCGCGGACTCCACCCCGAAGAGGCGCTCGGTGTTCGTCTCGTTCTCGCAGAACAGCGCGTCCGGCGCGCCGGACGCGCTGAGCGTCCGCGTGCCGAGCTGCGCGTGCTCGGCGACGAGCGCGCCGTCCTCGAGCCGGATCGACGGACGGCTGGAGTCGAGCCCCCACGACCAGGTGTTCCGGAACCAGAGCGTCGGCAGCACGTCGATCGTCGCAGGCTCCGGCCCCGCGTTCCGCACGTGGATCCGCACGAGCAGGTCCTCCGGCGTGGCCTTCGCGTAGTCGACGGTGACCTGCCAGTAGCGGCCGTCGTCGAAGATGCCGGTGTCGAGCAGCTCGAACTCGGGGTCGAGCGTGCCCCGCGAGCGGTTCTCCTCCAGGAGGCGAGCGTACGGGAACTCCGCCTGGGGATACATGTACCGCCAGCGCATCCACGAATGGGTGGGCGTCGAGTCGAGGTACCACCAGTACTCCTTGGCGTCCTCTCCGTGGTTGCCCTCCGGCCCGGTGAGGCCGAAGATCCGCTCCTTGAGGACCGGGTCGCGCCCGTTCCAGAGGGCGAGCGCGAAGCAGAGCGTCTGGCTGTCGTCGCAGATCCCGGCGAGACCGTCCTCGTTCCAGCGGTAGGCGCGGGAGCGGGCGTGGTCGTGCGGGAAGGAGCTCCAGGCGTCGCCGCCGGGGCTGTAGTCCTCGCGCACGGTTCCCCAGGCGCGCTCGCTCAGGTAGGGGCCCCAGTGCCGCCAGGGGGCGCGGCCGTGGGGCACCTCGAGCAGACGGGAGCGTTCGGTCGTGGTCATGGGCGGGTAGTCCTCGTGTCGCCCGAGACGTTACGCGGGCGCGGCGCAGCGCCGGCCGGTCGCCTGCTCGAGAGGATGCGCTCCGGGGCCGTCGGGTGCGTGAAGGCGGCGAGGTAGAGCGCGCGAGGCGGGTCGAGGTCGGACAGGTTCGCGACCGCGAGCTCCCGCTGAACCGTCTCGAACGTCTCCGGGTCGTCCGTCAGCTCGAGCGAGAAGCGGTCGGCCTGCCGCTCCCACCGGCGTGAGAGCGCCGCTCCGAACGGGGCCGAGAGCACCTCGAGTGCCGCGCCCGCGAAGAACGCGAACGCGACGACCCGCGGGTCCTGGGCACCGGTGAGGCCGAGCGTCGCGCGCAGCCCGGGGAGGGAGAGAGCCGCCCAGAGGGCGACGACGAACGCCGCCGCGCCGGCCATGCCGAGGACGACGCCCTTCTCCAGGTGCCGCAGACGCCGGTGGCCGAGCTCGTGCGCGACCACGAGGCGCACCTCGGGCGGCCTCGGCCTCGCGAGCAGGGTGTCGAACAGGACGAGCCGGCGTGTGCGGCCGAGCCCCGAGACGTACGCGTTCAGCGTGCGCGTTCGCCGGCTCGCGTCGCTGACGAGCACGTCGCGGAGCGGAACCCCGGAGCGCTCGGCAAGCGCCCGCAGCTCCCCGGCGAGCTCCGAGTCCTCGAGGGGTCTCACCCGGCTGAACAGCGGCTCGAGCAGGACGGGCGCCGCCCAGGTCAGGAGGAGCACTGCGAGCGCAGCTCCTGCCGCCGCGAGGATCGGCCAGGCCCCGGGAAGCGCTCGTGCCGTCGCGACGAGGCCGAGCGCCGCCGCTCCCGCGAGCACGATCCCGACCGCGAGGGCCTTCGCCCGGTCGCCTGCCCAGCCGGCGAGTGACTGCGCGGACAGATCCCAGGCCTGCTCGTGCACGTAGCCTGCCCAGAACCCGAGCGGGAGCCGGACGAGCGCGCCGAGTGCCACGATCTCGGCGGCGAACACCGCGGTTGCGGCCCACCAGCTCCACCCCTCGAGCGGGCGGTACACCCGATCGCCGAGCGGAGTGAAGGCCAGGGCCGCGAGCAGCCCCAACCCCAGGACGAGATTTCCGATCGCGGCGGCGTACAGCGGCGCGTGGTAGCGCCGCGCGCGCTCGACCTGCTCGCGGCCGAAGAGGTCGGTTGCATCGCTCATCCCTCGCGAGCGTAGCCCCGCACCCGCGCCGGCGACCGGGTCCGGGTACCCGGCGTGGGCGGCGGTCAGCGGTCGCGGTCCGCACGACGAGGACGGTTGCCGGATCGCGGCTGGCATCGACGCCGAGGCACCATCCGACCCGACCCCTACATTCCGGGCAGTGGCCAGTGTCGAACTCGCCCGCGAGCACATTGCGACACGGAGTGACGCGGCCGCCTACGTCTCCTGGCTACGGGGCGAGCAGCTCTTCCGCGACTGCCTGCAGGATCTCCGCGGCGCGCTCGGACGCGATCACCGCGGTGAGTCCGGTTCGGACGCCCGTCCTGCACAGCTCCCCGATCGCGCCTCCGACGCGGGCCGCTCGGAGCGGCTTCTCGAGTCGGTGCGACGGCTCTCGAGTGTCCTTCCGCCCTCGGTCCGCGGCCTCTGGTCGCTGTTCCTCGACGAGACCTCGGACCTCGTCGTCGGCCCGGGCGAATCGCTCACGGAGCGGGAGTGGGAAGGGCTGACGAGGGCCGTCCGCGCGCGTCTGCTGGACGACCTCGCAGGCCCCGCTCCGGACGACGGCGACATCTCCGACGAGGCCTTCCTCGAGCGCACGTTGTGGAAGATCGACCCCGCGGCGCCCGTGCTCATGCCGGCGGCCTGGGTGGGGGCGAGCGACCTCACGGTCGCGCGGGGCCGCTTCGCCGACGGCCGATAAGCGCCGAGAGCTCGGGATCGCGTGTCCCCTGCGCGTGACGGCTCCGGGTCTGCCGAGAGGAGGCGCTGCCGCTCGTTCGGCCGCCACGAGGGCTCTGCGAGCCGAGACCTAGCTGATATGGAGTGAGGTTTGTCAAGGTGCACGCGAAGGAGGCCTGCGTTTGCAGGCCTTTTTCGTCGGCGGGGAGAGCGCCCGGCAGCTCGTCGACGCGGTGGTCGCGGCTGATATGCGCGGGTC
>Ga0233416_10000522_pt1 | contig 11880 bp, 15 predicted proteins | sample Sediment_Towuti__2_FD_188638 | JGI IMG/M metagenome (GOLD analysis project Ga0233416, IMG submission 188638) | Sediment microbial communities from Lake Towuti, South Sulawesi, Indonesia - Sediment_Towuti_2014_0_MG | ecosystem: Environmental > Aquatic > Freshwater > Lake > Sediment | place... | reverse complement strand
TCGGCGACAACCACCGCTCCACGTCCCGCAGGTCCATCCGCTTGCGCAAATGGTAATCGAGGACCTGATCCCGCCCGAGCTTGCCCACCGCAAAGTATTTCGCCTGGGGATGAGCGAAATAGAGCCCGCTCACTGAGCTGGCGGGATACATCGCAAAACTCTCGGTCAGACGGATGCCCGCGTTCTTTTCCACCTCCAGGAGATCGAACAGCACCCGCTTCTCGGTGTGATCCGGACAGGCCGGATACCCAGGAGCGGGGCGGATGCCCCGGTACCGTTCCCGGATCAGCTCTTCGTTGGACAGTGCTTCTCCGGCGCCATATCCCCAGTCCTCGCGGGCCTTTTTGTGCAGCCACTCGGCGAACGCCTCCGCCAGCCGATCGGCGAGGGCCTTGGTCATGATCGAGTTGTAATCATCGTGTTCCTTCTCGAACCGCTCGCACAGGGCTTCGACGCCGAAGCCGGTCGTGACCGCGAATGCGCCCAGGTAGTCGGCCAGACGGGTCGCCCGCGGTGCGATGAAATCGGCGAGCGCCTGATTGAACTGCCCCTCCGGCCTCTCCGCCTGCTGACGAAGCGTGTGGAAGGTCGTGAGCACCGCCGAGCGTGACTCGTCCGCGTACAGCTCGATGTCGTCCCCGACGCTGTTGGCCGGAAAGAACCCGTACACTCCGCGGGCGGTCAGCAGTTTGCGACCCACGATTTCATCCAGCAATCGCCGCGCGTCGTCGAACAGCTCCCTCGCCTTGCCGCCGACTCGCGCATCCTCGAGGATGTCCGGGTAGTGGCCGCGCAGCTCCCAGGTGTGAAAGAAGGGCGACCAATCGATGTACGGCACGAGCCGGTCCAACGGCAATCGGTCGAGCACCCGGAGGCCGGTGAAGGCCGGCTTGGGGAGGTCCGCCGCGCGCCAGTCGATTGGCCGCTTCCGCGCCCGCGCCTCCTCCAGTGTCAAGAGCGGTTTCTGGCCCTTGCGGCCTTCGTGGGCCTGCCGAATCCGCTCCTGGTCGAGGCGGTTGGCATCGGCGAAGGCGGATGTCTGCTCGCGGTTGAGGAGCGTCCCCACCACGTTCACCGCGCGTGAGGCGTCCACCACATGGACCACCGGCTGCCCGAAGGCGGGGGCGATCTTCACGGCCGTGTGAGCCTTGCTCGTGGTCGCACCGCCGATCAGGAGGGGCACCCGGAAGTCTTCGCGGGCCATCTCACGCGCCACGTGCACCATCTCATCGAGCGAGGGGGTGATGAGTCCGCTCAATCCGATCATGTCGACCTTGGCCTCCCGGGCGGTCTTGAGGATCTTGCCGGACGGGACCATGACCCCCAGGTCGATCACCTCGTAGTTATTGCAGCCGAGCACGACCCCGACGATGTTCTTGCCGATGTCATGCACGTCTCCCTTCACCGTGGCCAGGAGAATCTTCCCCTTGGCCCGGGCTTCACCGAGGGCATCCTTTTCCGCTTCCAGGAAGGGCAGCAGGCAGGCCACCGCCTTCTTCATGACGCGCGCGCTTTTCACCACCTGAGGCAGAAACATCTTCCCGGCGCCGAAGAGGTCTCCGACGACGTTCATCCCCGCCATCAGGGGGCCCTCGATGACCCGGAGGGGCTTCCCGTATTTCTGTCTCGCCTCCTCGACGTCTGCCTCGACATGATCCACCAGGCCCTTGACCAGCGCGTGCGAGAGCCGCTCCTCGACCGTGCCGCGCCGCCACACCTGATCGTCGACGGTCTCCTTGCCCTTCTGCTTGACCGTCTCCGCGAACGCGACCAGCCGCTCGGTGGCGTCGGGTCGCCGGTTCAGGAGCACGTCTTCCACCAGTTCGAGCAGGTCCTTGGGGATCTCCTCATACACCGCGAGTTGGCCGGCATTCACGATCCCCATGTCCAGGCCGGCGCGTATGGCATGGTAGAGAAAGGCGGAATGCATGGCCTCGCGTACCGCATTGTTCCCGCGGAACGAGAAGGAAATATTGCTGATTCCCCCGCTGACCTTGCATGAGGGGAGGCTGGCCTTGATCCGTCTCGTGGCCTCGATGAAATTGACCGCGTAGCTGTTGTGCTCCTCGATCCCCGTCGCCACGGTCAGCACGTTGGGGTCGAAGATGATGTCCTGCGGAGGGAAGCCGACCTCCTCAGTGAGGATCCGGTAGGCGCGCCGGCAGACCTCCACCTTGCGTTCCAGAGTATCGGCCTGCCCCGACTCATCGAAGGCCATGACGACGACCGCGGCCCCGTACCGTCTGATCAGCCGGGCATAGCGCGTGAACACCTGCTCGCCCTCTTTCAGGCTGATCGAGTTCACGACGGGCTTGCCCTGCACGCACTTCAGGCCGGCCTCGATCACGGACCACTTGGAGCTGTCGATCATGAGGGGCACGCGGGCGATATCCGGCTCCGAGGCGATCAGGCTGAGGAACTTTACCATCGCCTCTTTCGAGTCCAGCATGGCCTCGTCCAGGTTGACGTCGATGAGCTGCGCGCCGCCCTCGACCTGTTGCCGCGCGACAGACAGGGCTCCCTCGTAGTCGCCGCCCAGCACCAGCTTCGCGAACGCGGGGGACCCCGTGATGTTGGTACGCTCCCCGATGTTGACGAAGTTGGTGTCCGGGCGGATCGTCAACGGCTCGAGACCGCTCAAGCGCGTGTATGGCTCGGGGCGAGCCTGGACCCGCGGCTTGCGGTCACGGACGGCGTCCGCGATCGCCGCGATGTGGGCCGGCGTGGTTCCGCAGCATCCCCCGACGATGTTCAGCCAGCCGTTCGCCGCGAAGTCCCCGAGGTCCTCGGCCATGATCTCCGGTGTCTCGTCGAACCCGCCGAACGCGTTGGGCAGCCCGGCGTTGGGGTAACAGCTGATGGACACCGGGGCAATCTGCGACAGCTCCTCCAGGTACGGCCGCATCTGCTTCGCCCCGAGGGCGCAGTTGATCCCCACGCTCAACAGCGGCATGTGTGAGATGGAATTCCAGAAGGCTTCCACGGTCTGTCCTGAGAGCGTGCGCCCGCTCCGGTCCGTGATCGTCACGGAGACCATCACCGGCACGCGCCGGCCCCGCTCCTCGAAATACCGGTCGATCGCGAACAGCGCCGCCTTGCAATTCAAGGTGTCGAACACCGTTTCGACCAGGAGCAGGTCCACCCCGCCGTCGAGTAGTCCGCGGACCTGTTCGGTATAGGCGGCGACGAGCTGATCGTAGGTGACGGCCCGGAATGCCGGATTGTTCACATCGGGCGACATTGACGCGGTGCGGTTCGTCGGGCCCATCGCGCCGGCGACGAACCGAGGACGCGTCGGGTCCTTCGCCACCGCCGCCTCGACGGCCTTGCGTGCGACCCTGGCTCCGGCCAGGTTCAGGTCATACACCAGGTGCTCCAACTTGTAGTCCGCCATCGAGATCGAGGTCGAGTTGAACGTGTTCGTCTCGATGATATCGGCCCCGGCCTCCAGGTATTGACGATGAATCCCCTCGACGATCTGCGGCTGCGTGATGCAGAGCAGATCATTGCAGCCCTTCAGGTCGGACGGGTGGCGGGCGAATCGCTCCCCGCGAAACGCCGCCTCGTCGAGCTTGTGGACCTGGATCATCGTGCCCATCGCCCCATCGAGAATGGCGATGCGACGGCGCAGGATGTCCTTCAGCTCAGTGGACTTGTCCGACTCACGGCTCATGGTCGAGGTTTCGGGCCTCCGGCCCATCCATCCCCTTGGTTTTTCATGAGAAACGCTGCAGGTCACTATACTGGATCGCATGGGGCCAAGCAAGTTTGGCCAAGAACGGCGTGGTTGACTTTGGACGGACCCTGGGCTTACGATGGCTCCACTCGTTGGGGAGCACCTTGACTCATCAGAGCCTGTTGATCAGGCTGATCTCTGTTTCTCTCTTACTCCTTCCCTCGACGCTGCCGACCCTCCTGTGGCCAAGCCCTGCACGGTCCGGCGCCTATTTCGAAGACGGCTTTCTGGGCCTCTCGCAGGCCGAATTGCGCGAGAAACTCGGGACCCCGTATGCCGTCCGAGACCGGAAAGCGGCGCTGCGGGTGTTCAACTACTATTCGTTCAAAGACTGGGAAAATTACTACAAGAAGCTGATCTCGCCGCAAAACGGGGAGGACGTCTACAATTTCAAGCGCGGCGGAGTCGACGTGCGGTACTCATTCGGCTACGTTCCGGACCCGAACGACACCTCTGAATTTCCGGCTCTCTACGTCAGTCTGGTGGACATCGAATTTTCCCCCTCGGTCCCCATCGAACAGGTGCCTTCGTTGGTCCCCGAGTTCCAACCGCCCACGGACCCGACCGCTCCCGCATTCCGGTCGAACCTCTGGGTGCTGGTGTTCAAGGGGCCGCCGTCGCCTCAGGCTCAGTTGATCGTCCGGGAGAGAGGTAAGGAGCGGCTGGACTGGTCGCTGGCGTTTCAGATGTTCGCGCTGCAGGGACTACCCGAATTCCTGACTGTGCAGGCGAAAATCGATCGCATGGAGATCAGCGCACAGAGCATCGAGATGGTAAAGCAGCGCCAACGGTTGACCCACGAGCCCATCCTGAACCCGTTCTCAAAAGAATTTTCGCGCCAACCCTCCCCACCGCCGCCTCCCACCAAGAAGATTCCCGTGCCGAAGTACGCCGATTAGGCCGTCAGGGCTCTCTCCCCGTCGGTTCCATCTGCTGAATCTGCTGCGATTTTTGCTGCTGCGTCTGCTGCATCTCTCGAGCCGTGCCGCCTGCTTTTTGCGCCAGGCCCCCTTCGGAGAAATACATCGTCGCGGTCGTGCCGATCGCGAGGAGCACCAGCAGCCAGCGCATGAGGAATCGCAAGGCCGGGTTGCCGCTCAGGAGCATCACCCCGCCCATGACCGCCGCGGCTACGAACGCAAGGCTGAGGACTCTCGACTGGTAGGGACTGAGTCCGGCGATGGTGAAGGGGGACTCCGAAGCGGCGCCCGTGACCGTGCCGGCGATCTTGTCGGTGACCTGCTCAACCGCCGCCGCGCCCTGTTCGATCAACGCCCCCGCGCCTTTCGGGCTTTCCCTTTCCTCCCGTACCTTGACTCGCGCGCGATACCGCGGCGGGATGCTGTTCTTGTCGTCTGTGAACACCACCGTTCCCCTGTCATCCACGTAGGTGTAGGTGGTCGCCAGAGCCTGATCGATAGGGCCCGCCACAAGACAGCCAATCCACAGGACCAGGAGGACGACGGCGAGGAGTCTACCACTCGGCCCTCCGAACAATCGTCCCGGTCCTACACCTAGTCCGGTCTGCATCGATGACCTCGCCGGTCTACGCATCATGATTCTTCATAGACCAGATCGGTGGTGTCGGCAAGCGAAAGATGTGTTTCACCCCATTGATTCCGGCTTTCCAGGCTCCAGTCCTCCGCCAGCGAGACCGGCTTCAGGCGGATACCCCAGAGGCCTCCAAAAACGAGATGAGTGAGCCCGGCCCCAGAATCCTCAACCGTCTGCGCATAGGCTGGACAGCGCGGATGCGCCGGATCGTCGCTCCACCCAGTCACCCAACACCACTCCCCCCGGGCATTTCTCTCGAAGCTCTTGACCCGGACCACCCGTCTCGCCGGCCCGACCTCCTTAAACCGGGCGTACAACGAGCTCTCGCAGTTGGGATTACTCTCAACCTCGACGATCATCTTTCGGCTCAACCCTCAGCAGATTTGGCCCCAGGGTGTACCAGGAGCCAGAGCGGACTTCACCGAAGGAGCGGGGCACCCACCGAGGCTCCGCCGAGATGGAAAGCCGGAACTGACCAAGGCAGCGTGGTCATCTTCCGTTGCATCTCCGGAGCAACGGGTCCCCGGACCACCGCCGCGGGAATTCCGGAAGGTTTCCGCTCGGCGGAGCCCGAAAGGGTCGCTCCGAGAGGTGCGGGAGCGATGGCACCTGGTACACCCGACCCCACTCCTTGACTCCCCCACCGACCCATTGTTACAGTACCTCCACCCCGTAATGCCCACGCACGCCATGACTCACGCGAACCCGCCAACTCGAAGTCCCCACGCGCCGGAGGAGCCGCTCCAGCCCGAGCCCAAGCCGTTTCTGTGCCGACGCCCGGTCCGGCTGTCCATCTACGCGCTCCTGGCGCTGATCCTCCTCCTCATGCTCGGGTGGCGGTTCCTGCCGGGCCTGCTGGACCCGACCTTCGAGAAGCACATCCAGAGCAAGCGCGTGGTCGCCGGAATGACGCGCGCGCAGGTCCTCAAGGCCTGGGGGTCCCCCTACACGATGAACGTGAGCTACACCAAGGACGGAATCCGGCGCGAGGAATGGATCTTCGAGGACTGGGTCGACTCGGCCACCGTGAAACACCGATACCTCTACTTCGAAGAGGATATCCTGGTCGGCGGCTGGTACTATCAATAGGCCTCAACCCGCTTCATCGGTTCGCGTCTCCGCGGTCAGTTCCCCGAGCAAGGTCTCTGCCCGCCCGATATCCGATTCCTCCACCATCACCACGCGGGCGTTGAACGGCAGCGCCAATCCCGGGTACAGACTGCCGAAGTGCTCGTTTTGGACGAAATACGGGATGTCGTTCCCCTCAAGCAGGCTCTTGATGAGGGCCAGCTCGCCTTCATCCTGCGGCTCGATGAGTTTGACCATTCCCACCAGTGGGGATCCTCTGTCAGGGTCAGCTCGACGGTCCTATTCTACACTGTTCCGTTGCTTTTTCCGATCCCGCCCCCTAGACTGTGAGCGCACATCGGTGAAAGCCCGCATCCAGCCGGAAACGGCGGACATCGGCTGCCGCGGAATGGGAGAAAGGGAGTCTTGAGGCTGCGCAGGAAGGGCAGCAAATCAGGGAGTCTCGGTGATCTGGACGCGCCGCTCTTTCCCCGGGCCGCCGGAGATGGTCAGCACCCGTTTCCACTCCCGGACCTGGTAGATGCCCCAAGCGTTCGGCTTCCCCTGATAGAACGCGTCCGGGTCCTCGCCGCTGGCGTTCAGGTAGATCGGCTCGGTGAATCCCTCGTCCAGGACGTAGTCCAGGAGGCAGTCGGTCGTAAACCCCTTCCCGCGCAGGGAGACCTCCGCCAGCAGGTTCAGGATGTCGTCCGATTTCTGAATCGTGATCGGGTCCATGGGCGCACGCGTCGGAGCGGCGGCGCTATTGTAGCGGAACCCTTCGAGAGGGTGCAACGGTGAAGCCGCTCACGACTGAGCAGTTCCGGGAACGATTGCTCGGCATCATGGACCGCAAGAATCACTGGGCCTGGCCGCATTTCAGCACAGGCGCGATCTCCAAGGACCAGCACAAGATCCACTTTCAGCAGGAGTACGCGGTGTACGTGCGGGACTTCCCGGTCTTCCTGGCCCGCATCCACGGCAAGAACCCGCCGCCGGAGGTACGAAGCCTGCTGGCCGCCAACATCTATGAGGAAGAGACCGGGGGGCTCTCGCTCGGGCGGTCCCACCCCGAGCTGTTCCTCACGATGATGAAGGGGTTCGGCTTCGACTCCGCCGAGTTCCGCGACGTGGCGCTGCTACCCGCCAGCCGCACCTACCGGAACTGGCTGGACAGGGTCTCGAGCGGGCACGACTGGGTCGTCGGCGCAGCGGTCCTGACGATTTTCGTGGAGGGGAGCCTCAACGACCGCCGCGAAATCGAGGCACCTGCCAAGCCCAAGACCAAGGCCGAGATCGAGGAATTCGTCCGGCAGCATCCCCTCGTGCGCAACCACGGAATCACACCGGAGTACCTGGACCTCGTGCGCGCCCATCAGATGGTCGAGGCCGGGCACCGCCAGGACGCCTACGCGATCACGCTCGCGCACGCGACCACGCGAAAGCAGCAGGAAGCGGTCCTGGCCGGCCTGTCGAAGAGCCGCGACCTCTGGCTGCGCTTCCGGGACGGCGTCGCCCGCGCCTGCGGCTTCAAAAAAGCCTAACCTCACCCCATCTTAAGATTGAGTGGCTATGGCGAAGGCTTGGCTTCGGCGAGGCGTTTGTCGAAGAGCGTGCGCAGGCTGAGCACGGCCTGATGATCGGCGGGCAACACACCGGCGTCGACCAGCACCGCCAAGCGCGGAGACGGGTCGAGCCGGATGAGCGCTGCCCTGTCAACTTGCACAGTCTCGAGGATCTTCTGATAGGTGCCAAGCCATGCCTCGGTGATGGCGCGCAGGCCGGGATCGGAGGCCTTCATGCGCCCCAGCCTGACCTGTTGAAGCAGCTTGACGATGGGGTCTGACTGGGAGAGCGTGCTGATGGCCTGGTCGAGGGTCATGAAACGTTGGATGAAGCCCGATGCCCGTTAGTTCATCGAGCAGGAACCGGGACCGCGTGGATCGCCGCAGGTCCCGCAGGGCTCAGGTCCGCTCGGTGCGGCCCAATCCGCAGTGGTCCCTACGCCGAACGGCGAGAACTGCTTTTGCAGCTTGGTGGCCTTGCAGGAGGGACATGCAGGGACGGTCGAGCCCTGGACGAGCAGTTCGAACCGATGGTGGCATTCCTGACAGATGTACTCGAAGATGGGCATGCCCTTGATCTCCCCGGATGCTATTATAGGTCCTCGCGCCGCTGCTCGCAACGGCGGGCCGGCATCCCAGGGAGGAGGGCATGTTCCAGGAAGAGAAGGGGTTTAATCTGCGGTTCAGTCTCGAGGCGAATTTCCCGGAGGACTATGAAGGCGCTGAAGATGAGTACGCCTGGCTCAAGGAGTGGGAAACACGGGTCAAGCCTGAGCTCCTGAAGACGATCTTTGACTCCTTGCGGCGTCACCCGGCCTGGACCGTGCACGTCCGGAACCGCGGCCTGTCTCCCGCCGACGAGATCGAGATTGCCATGGTCAAGGATTTCACCCAGGGCCCCCTCCCCTTACATTAACCAGGTGGAAACTCGAGAAAATGGGCGTCGGCCTCTACATCCATGTCCCCTTCTGCCGGACCCGGTGCCATTTCTGCGCCTTCTACCTCCGCATCCACCGGGAGGACCAGGCACGGCGATACGTGGAGTCGCTTGCGCGAGAGATTCAGCTTTATGCAGGCTTGGACAGCCTTGGCGGTCGCCAGCTTGATTCGGTCTATCTCGGCGGTGGCACCCCCACCACGCTCACACCCGACCAGCTCTGCGCGATCCTGGACACGGTTGGGACCTCCTTGGGAGTCCAGGAGGGCGCCGAGGTGACGTTGGAGGCGCATCCGGACACCGTGACGCTGGAAGGGCTCCGGCGCCTCGCCTCCGCCGGGTTCAACCGGATCAGCTTCGGCGTCCAGTCCCTCGACGACGGAGAGCTGGTCCGTATCGGACGACGGACGCTGGGCGCGTCGGCGCGCGGCGCCGTCGGGCTCGCTCGGGCAGCCGGGTTCGTCAACATCAACCTGGATCTGATCTACGGACTGCCCGGGCAGACCCTCGAGGGCTGGCGCTCGACCCTGGAGGAAGCCATCGCGTTGGAACCGACCCATCTCTCCTGTTACGCGCTCACGATCGAGGACGGGACGCGGTTGCAGGTGGATGTCCGGCGTGGTGAGCCGGTCGAACCCGACCCTGCGCTCCAGAACGCGATGGAGGAGGCGGCGGTCCCTCGCCTGGCCAGGGCGGGGTTTGAACGGTACGAGATCTCCAATTTCAGCCTAGCCGGTTATGCCTGCCGGCACAACCTCCACTACTGGCGGGGCGAAGACTACCTGGGATTGGGACCCAGCGCGCAGTCCTATCTGAACGGGTGCCGCTTCGGAAACGTGGATGAACTTGACGCCTACCACCGGGCGCTCGAAGCCGGTCGTGCGCCGGTGGCGGAGAGCACGCCGCTCAGCCCGGAGCAGCGCCGGCGCGAAGCGGTCGTGTTTGGCTTACGCCTGATCGAGGGGATCGACGCGTCAGCCCTTCGACCCCGGACGACAGCGGGGACAGCGGAGGACGAATGGCAGCGGACCGTCCACCGGCTGCTGGATCAAGGGCTGTTGGAAGAACGCACCGCGCGGATCAGGCTGACCGATCTGGGCCTTCGGTTTGCTGACTCCGTGGCAGTGGAGCTGATGTGATCAGCGGGTCAGCACATAGTGGAGTGCCGTATCTGCCAGGATTGCCGCCAGGGCTGACATATTGAGCAACACCAGCCGGCGGTGCCCGCGCCCCCAGATATGAACCAAGGCCAGCGCGATGGCGAGCTGGGTCAGGAGCGAAAAGGGACGATGAACGTTGGCGGAAAGAGTGCCTCGCTCGCTGGCGATGGCTGCGACGGCAGCCAGCAGATAACAGCCCAGCGCGACCCCTTGCAGCCAGACGGCCGTGGCCCCGCCTGCCCGCCGGACGGCATACACCAACGCCCAGGTCAGGCACACCACCACGATCAACAGCAGGAGCGGAAAGAGCGGCCAGAGCACCTTCGCACTGAGCGTCATGAGTCCCCGTGATCGCTCACGACTCCATCAGGAGGGCGGACGAGCGGGGCAAATCTAACAGCCGGACTGGAGCGAGTCAACAGGCCGGGGAGGGCCGCAGAGGGAAGGCTCGGGCCGGGCCTTGACAAACCCCGCCGGACGGCAGTAGGAACACCCTAGAGAATCACCTCTCACGTCACGCGGAGGGAACCGTCGTGCCAGTGAACATGGATCCCAAGAAGCGACGCAAGCGGATCAGGGAGGAAGACGCGCAGACGAAAGCCGGTCCTTCCCCGAAGGCCTCCGACAAGGCCGCGTCCAAGAATCCTGATGAGCCGGACGAGGCCGACCTTGCCGAGAAGGAATCCAAGCACCTCTGGGACGCCACCGAAGTCATCGACATGGATCGGTGGTGAGACCAGCCCTCACGGACCGCCGCGCCCTCTACTATCCCTTTCATCTCTGCCCTGAACGGACCCTGCACCGCCTCCTGGACGAGTACTCGTCCGTCCACTTCAGGGATTACATGGCGCTCCAGCTCACACAGATGAGCGGGACTACCGCCTACATGGATCGGATGGGAGGGTTTCATCCGGAACTGGTCAGGTCAGGGAGGATCGTGCAGGGATACTCGGTGAGCGGCCCGCTGGACGGGGACGCGATCGCGGCGGTGGACCGGGACCTGGCCGACGGGAGCTGGCGGGCGGTCTTCCGTCGCGCTCTGATGGAGGACCGCCGTTTCCAGCGAGGGCTCTTCGACCTGGCGCACGGCGTGCGCATCGGAGCGACGACCGTGCCCGGACCCGCCGCGTTGCTGCGCCTCTTAGACGAGTCACGGGCGCACAGGCATTGCACGGTAAAGGATCTGCAGCGCATGAGCCAGGCGCGGCTTTCGCTCGAAGAGGGATATGACTACGAGTATGCGCTGGCCCTGGTGAAGACCGCCGCGGCGCTGCTGTACACAGTTCGACTGTGTCACAGACACGGGCTGGATGCGGTTACCGACTCACCAGCCCACTTTCAATTGCTCGAGCGCACCTGCGCCCGGGAGGGGCTCACCTTGAGCAACCGGTGTCTGGCCTTGGAAGCGCCGTGAGCGAGGTGGCCAGCGTCGGCGAACGAGGGTTGGCATCGGGCTATTCTGCCTGCTAAAATACCCCGCATGCCGAAGTCTCCACCAACAGTCGTGCTGCCGGACGTGATCGAAGACCAGAGTACCGCCACGACCGACGGCCTGGAAGCTCGCGTTATCGTCTACAACTGTAACTGCCACACGTACCAGCAAGTCATCGACCTGTTCTGCCAAGCGATTCCGGGCATGAATCCGACCCGCGCGTTTGAGCTGGCGTGGCGGATCGACCATGAAGGGAGCGCCACGGTGTACTCCGGGGAGCGGAACACGGCGGAAGGCATCGGGAAACACCTTGTGGCGGGCGGATTACGAGTGGCGGTCCAATGACGCGGGCAGACCTGCCTTGAAGCGTCAAGCTACGGGCTGACCGGCGGGATCACACCTGATCTGATACGGGGGAGGCTAGCGTC
>Ga0233416_10000521_pt1 | contig 11883 bp, 14 predicted proteins | sample Sediment_Towuti__2_FD_188638 | JGI IMG/M metagenome (GOLD analysis project Ga0233416, IMG submission 188638) | Sediment microbial communities from Lake Towuti, South Sulawesi, Indonesia - Sediment_Towuti_2014_0_MG | ecosystem: Environmental > Aquatic > Freshwater > Lake > Sediment | place... | reverse complement strand
GATCCCCAATACGAGCCTTAACGTACGGACAGTGATTGCAAATAAACACAATCAATAGGCACTTACTTTTGAAATCTTCAATTGAATAGAATTTGTCGTCAGTGCCCTTAAGTTTGAAAGAAGGAGCGTTGTCATTTTTCTTGAGTGTTCGACTAGATAATGTCTTTGCCATATTCATAATTTTTCTATATGCCTAATAAATTGTTCAATTTTTTAGTATTATCGAAAAATTATCATGAATAAGATATCCGATTAAGTCAACACGAAATGGCTTCATCAGTTTTCTTGATTATTTAATTTATAGATGATAGATTTTCACTGGCAAAAATTATGTTAGTTTCTTCTATTACAAACATATGATATTATCAATGGAAATGAATTAGTTCCAAGGAAATAGGTACGTGACAATAGATAAATATTAATACAATATCATTTCTTTCAAAATTATTTGGAGGCTGAAAAGGTGATTAATCATACCAAAGACGAAACTTCGTTTGAAAAAATTTTAGTTGTAGGTTTGGGGCAATTAGGCCTTCCTGTTGCAAAATATGTAAAAGAAAAGGGCTTTGACGTTTATGGTTATGACAATAATCCGCTTGTCATGGAAAACGCTGAGAAGCAATATGGAATAAAAAAACTAGACAATTTCAGAGATATTGACGTGTTTATGATATGTATATCTACCCACAGACAGGATGATATCTCCTCTCCTCAGATTGACGGACTGACAGCCATCACAAGGAAAATAGCTAAAGAAGCGACAAATGGAAAGCTCGTATCTATCGAAAGTACTATCCCCAGAGGCACAACACGCAAAATGTTTGAAATACTCGAACATCGATTCCATGTGGTTCATGCGCCCCATAGATGGTTTGCGCTTGAAGAAGACGTTCATGGCGTAAATCAGCTTAGAGTAATTGGCGGTGTCTGTGACTGTTGTCTTAGAACAGGTATTAGATTTTATGATGGTGTAGATCATGCGGAAGAAAAACAAGACTTGGAATATTATAGTGGGAAAAAATCATACAAGAGTCTTGGAATACCAATGTATTCGGTTTCAACCGTTGAAATTGCAGAGTTATGCAAAATCGTTGAAAATGCTGACAGGTACATGCAAATTGCATTTGCTGAAGATTTGTATATGTTCTGTAAAGCAAATAGTATTTCATTTTCAGAATTGAGAGATGCAGTTAATACCAAATGGAATGTAAACATTTTAGAACCGAGAGATGGTATCGGGGGTCATTGTATTCCGAAAGATACACGAATGTTCTTGGAATCATCTGAAATCAAAAGTAAAATACTGATAGCTGCACAGGAAGTAGACAGGGACTATCGAAAATACATTCAAGGAATGATTAAAGACATTAAAGAAATAAACCACTAACCTTTTTTGTTGATCATAATTCAAATTATTGGCCGTTTTTTAGCAAGTAATTTTTGAGTCTAGTTATCAAATGATTTAGATGTGAGAGTCTAAATTCAATTTAAATATTAATAATATTTGTGTATTAGCATGAGTTTTGATAAAGTTAGGAATACTCATAAAGAGTATCAGGACAATTCAGATGAAAATACAACACCTACCATGTATCTGAATTTTTCATTTTATAAAGTTGATTCCAAATGGAGATGGCTTAACGATATCGGAAAGGAGGAAGCAGCAAAAGAGTTTTCATCACTAATTGAAGTTGCCAATACGAAAATGAAAGTGAGAACATATTCCACACTTGGCCTTAGAAAAGAATCAGACTTTATGATATGGAGCATCTCCGAGTCGTTAGAAAAGATTCAGGTGTTAACGTCAAAGGTCTACAGCACTGTGCTTGGAAAATATATTGAAGCTTCAGAAGTATATTTATCGACATCACGTCCGTCAGTTTATTCAAATCAAGTTACACCCAGTTTCATGAAAAACGAAGAACCTTTGAAATACAATATTGTGTATCCATTCACCAAGTCCAGAGAATGGTACCTTCTCCCATTCGAAAAAAGGAGCGAAATGATGAAGGAACACATTAACGTTGGTAAGAAATTTCCCCAAATACGATTGAATACATCTTATTCATTTGGAATAAGTGATCAAGACTTTATGCTAGCTTTTGAAACTGACAATTTGATGGATTTTCAGGATTTGATTATCAAACTTCGTGAAACACAGGTAAGTAGGCATGTTCTAAAAGATACGCCGATGATAGTTTGCGTTCATAAGAATATCTTTGACATAGTCAAGAGTTTTGGTTAGTTATGCTTGCTCTAAAAGAATGGCATATCGTTTGTAAGGCATTAGAGGATGGCAATCAAACAATCTTGCTAAGGAAGGGAGGTATTTTGGAATATAAAAAAGGATTTGAGATAAGCCAGAAATCATTTTTGCTATATCCTACATTAGAGCACCAGGCTGCAGAATATTTGCAACCAAAATATTTGCAAACATATGAATTAATTTTAAGAGGGGATGAGTCTGGAGAAATTCAGAATAATACAAACACTTTAAGATGCATTGTACGAATTGAGGCGATTCAACAATTTGATGATCATGAAATTCTACCCGAATTAGAAAAGTATCATATATGGAATGAAAAGTACGTTAATATGAGAATGAACTATAATCCAAAAAAACCAATGAATGCACTCTTGCTTAGGGTTTACAAGCTGCCTCAACCTATTACAATAGATGTAAATCCTGAATGGGCAGGATGCAGGTCTTGGATTGATATTGATGGGTCTGAAAAATATGGAAATCAATTTGGGAACATGCCTGAAATATTTGACCAAAGTGAGCCAGTTATAAAAGACAAGGAATTTCAAAGAATATTTAAGAATTTTATGGAGATTTGGAATTGAAATATAGGCGATTAGGCAAAAGTGATATCAAAGTGAGCGAAATCGGGTTTGGGGCCTGGACTATAGGTCTGAATTGGTGGGGTAAGAATATTGAAGATGATGAAGCAATCAGAATGTTAAAAAGAGCTTATGATTTAGGAATCAACTTTTACGATACAGGTGACGTCTATGGGAAGGGAAAAAGTGAGAAGCTAATAGGCATCGCATTTAAGGATATGAGAAGCGAAATAGTTTATTCTACAAAATGGGGATATGATATGTATAACGCTAAACAAATTGGGCATAATGAGTTACCACAGAAACATAACACTGAGTATTTGCAATATGCATTGAGTCAGAGTTTAGATAGACTGCAGACAGAATATATCGACGTGTATAGCATGCACAACCCAAAAATGCAGGCAGTTACAGATAAAGAATTGTTCAAGTCTCTGGAGACACTGGTTACCAATGGAAAGATTAAAAGTCATGGTGTCGCCCTCGGTCCAGCAATTGGATGGAAGGAGGAAGGTCTGCACGCTATTAGTGAACACAATATCACTTGCCTTCAAACAGTTTTCAATATACTTGAGCAAGATCCAGGGAATGCCTTACTTGAAGCGGCTAAAGAAAAAAATGTTGGAATAATGGCACGAGTTCCTGATGCATCTGGAGTGTTAACAGGGAAAGTTAATGAAAAAACCACATTTGACAAAAATGATCATAGGAGCGCTAGAAAGAGAGAATGGATATCAGAGGCTCTAAAAAAGGTGGAAAATATGAAGACAATCTCTGACAAGAAAGGGTGGGACATTACAGAACTAGCAATCAAATTTATTCTATCTCACGAACAAATATCAGTCATCTTACCAACGATGATTAGTGTTGAAGAAATAGAGAGGTTTTCACAGATATCAGACGGAAAATATTTGGATTCCCAAGAAATGAAACAAATTTCCGAGATGTACAACAACAATTTCTATGTTGAGACATGTGCAACCAGTTGAAATGCTGCCTTTATCCCCTTATCTCGTAACCATAGATTGTTACACGTCATGATGGTGAAATATTAAGTAAAAAATATTTCTCATATTTTTGAAAAGTTATTTTCAATTTGATATACAAAGATACGAAAAGAATCTGAAGTCATGAGATGTTAATATCCAACAATATTAGATTTGCAATTTAAGAAATAACTTTCGTCTCAATTGCATTCTTCTAGAAGATATTTCGGTTATATTTGGTTATAGTGATCTTCGTACTAACATTATACTTTAAATTATGTACTATTGATTTTACCTTGATTTTCATACTGCGATTCGTTACCTAATCCAAATATACTTGAAAACAGCTAGTTTGCATTACTGTTAAGTCGTGGTAGGTAGAATTATTGCCCTTATTGCAATTAGTAGTATAATTTTTCTAGTGTCTGCTATTCATGGCAATGTGTACGGGAGTTTTATCACAGCAGAAAATGAACTGAATGTAAATCAAATTCAGCGATACTATACAATCGCTAGTCTTATCGACAATCAAAGCTCAAATAAGGAGGTCATGAATGTGTTAAAATCGCAATTAGAGAATTCGGATCCCTTTAAATCGCGTAGTGATAATGAAGGTAACGCACTTAATTTATCTTCGACAGTACATGGCGGTCCATTTGACAGACGTTCAAACGACGCGAGTTCAAATAACAATAATAGCGAATGCGAATTCAATTGTGTCGAATCAACGTATATGAGAGACAATATCCCTTTTGAACTACCAAGTATTCCATTTCCTTAGGTATCAACTATTATTGTTATAGTTTATTCTAGACTGAACTAGGGGCATTCACTAAATCAAGGCAAAAAATTATAAAAAACAAAAATAAGGGGAATATGATAGATTACAATGCATATGGGTCATGAAGGTATGGTTTTTCTTGGTTTTTCTGGGTTGCTTTTAGCTCTAATGATTTTCACTAGCATAGACTCTGAAAGCGTATACGGAATCTCAATAAAGATAGATTCTCCTGTGAGCAATCAGCAGGTTCCGGTTGGTGAACTTACCATAACTGGAACTTCTTCTGATAATTCATCGGCACAATGTCAGGTCTACGTAGATTGGAATAATCTAAAACCCTATCAACTAGCCACAGCAACCGGTTCAAACGGCACTTCTGACTTTTCAACATGGAGTTATACGTATACATCCAAATACCATCTTATTCAAACAGGACTAAATGACCTGACTTCAAAGATAACTTGCTTGGTTCCACCAGGTGGTCCGACTGTTACTAAATGGTATAGTATAAATGTTACAGGATCTACTTCACCTGCTCAATCAACTACTCAAACATCTAGTCAATCAACAAATCAATCAAGCAATGTACAATTACCGTTACCAACTGCGAGTGACAAGACTTCAACTGCAGGTGCCCAAACTACGTCCCCTCCAGCAGAAATACCAATTGATACAACTGACGCATCATCAAACTCAGGTAAAATTACACTCGATCTTAATGTCGAACATAATCCGATTTCTGCGGGAGAAAGACAAACGGTGACACTTACCGCATCAGATCCTGCCACTGGTAATCCACTCGACAAGGTTTTTCTACGATTGACTATCAAAGATCCTTCGGGCAACATCATAAAGGATTATACGGACAATGATGGAAATATGTCTCCTTCATTTAGACTCAGCGAAGACATTACCGGATCATTTTCAGTTTTAGCAAGCGCCTCGCAGGCAGGAATTGAAGCTACAAAGTCTATGTCATTTGTCGTCGAGTAACTTCATTCCGAGTGTCATAATAAAAAATTCTGTTGAAACAATGTTTAGATAAATTTATTTTTTAATTCAATTCGCACTATTAAAGTTCCACAAAACACTTTCACTTGTTGTCCACATTCTAGTAAGACTGGCATCACTTTTTGGTAAGAACTCTGAGAATCAATTTATTCTAACCTTAACAATAATCTTTGTGACCGCTCTAATGTAATATTTGCAAAAAATATTTTCTTATTTAAGTAGTATCATGTGATTGAGGATCAATCGGATTTCCTCTTACATCAAATAAGCCCATCCAACCTAAATCCGTAAACTCCGTTTGATGAGCGTGGAACATATATGTTCCAGGGTAAGCGTATGTAAATTCCAGAATGCCGCGGTCTCCTTGCGATAGCGTTACTATATCAGTGTAGTAATCTGGAGTTTCATCTGTACCGGCGGTGTAATAGTTAAACATAGCGCCATGCAAGTGAAATGAATTGACCAAGTCAAATTCAAGCATATTTACAAGGTAAATGCGATATGGTTTGCCTGTTTGTAATACGATGGGATTCATCATAAAGTCAAATGCTTTTCCATTAACTGTGTAAATTTCGTTAACTCTATCTCCGCTATCCTCATCTGATGATTCATCATCTCCACTGTCATCTTGCTCATCTGCACTTTGCATGTCAGCTGAAACCAATGTCATGTTGGCCTCAGTGCTAGTTTCGTTATTTGTCATGCCCTCTGTCATGTTGGCCTCAGTGCTAGTTTCGTTATTTGTCATGCCCTCTGTCATGTCAGAATCTTTGACAGTTTGGAATAAGGCAGCTGGTGGGATCTTAGTTGGCCCTTCCAGATCAAGATCCAAGTCGTATCCATTTAAGAGCATGGCCATTTCAATCATTTGCGGTCGTGGTTCCAATGGATCTATTATCATCATTCCATATAATCCCCTGTTGATGTGATCAGCAATAGGATCTACGTGGCAATGATACGGATAGACCCCGTATGGCTGTGCAATAAATTCATAAGTGAAACTTCTGCCAGGTGAAATCGCTCCTCCAGGATATCCTCCCATCGAAACACCATCATTCTTACCATAGTGAACAGAATGAGTATGAAGTGAATGTGGGTTTGAATTCTCATTACTGTTAATCACCCTAATGCGGACAAGATCGCCTTCTGTGACCCTTATTGTAGGTCCGGGAATTGTACCATTATAGGTCCATGCGTCCAGAATATGACCTTCATAGGTCACAGGTATCTTTTGATTTTCTTCAACTATTAATGTAAATTGTCTTATAGTCTTGCCACTTTCATCCTTTGAGACGTGTCCGCAGTTAAAGTATGTAAGATATTCTACCGGCGTAGGTTTTTTACTCAAATCAGTAGCACAGTTCTTAATTTTATCATATTGCTCTTGAGAAATCCGAGTTCCATGTACTTGGGCAGATACCGGAGTATTTAAGAAAGGATAATTGAATGATGAAAATATCAAAATAATTGACAAAACCAATGCAAAAAAATATGCATTTTGCCCAAACACAATCAATCAAAGATATTCTTTGATATAAATATGTTAATCATTTTCAGAATTCTACGAAGAACTTAAACAGGCAACAAATTAATTGAATATCTTGTTACTCCAAATAAGAAATTTCAACAATAATACTAACAATAAAAGAAAATCCTATTTTCATCATAGTTGCCAAATGGTATAGCAAAGAGTTGAAATATTCCCAGAATTGCAGTCAAGCAAAAATCTTCCTTGAAAAATTAAGAAAGTTTTTCAAACCGTGCAGATAATGACTAATCACAATTTGAAAAACGTTGATGATTTCTAAAACCAATAAATAGGAACCAAATATTAGTAAAAGATAACAGAACATGATTCAGAATTTTCTTACCTAGCCCTTAAAAGATACAATCCTATAATTAAATCCAATGGAAAAGTCAAATGGAATAAAAGCAGGTTTAATTGTGGCAATATTCAGTCTGTTCTTTTGCTCATCAGTCATTATTCAGATATCATTTGCAGAAGAAATTGAACTAAAAAGTGTTGGAAGGGGAGATATTTCTTGCCAAGGTGGCGAAGAAATAAAAAATGCGAGAATAAATTTTTTCGTGTCATATGATAAGGGAACGTCGTTTGCTGAATGGAATATCGATCATGAAAAATTTGGCTCAGCTGGGGGAATCATCACGGGCATTCAAGCTTCATCCGAAAGCTTTTCTCTGAAAGGTTTTGAAGCCTTTGATAGCATATGTGATAATGAAACACCATCTGACATTAAACTTTCAGGACATTGTGGACATGGAACAGTAAAATTGGTATCGGATAATGGTAACAAAGGTACTTTTACTTCTAATGTAAAATGTGGATAAATGAAGTAGAATTATAAAAAATATAAAATCAAGATCCAAAATCCGGTGCGATCCTTGTCAAGATGGTTAAAAGATAATAAATAGACAGTCATAAACAACAATAGAATTTGAAAATTTCTTCTATAAGGAAGTGGCTTCCGATAGTTGGTCTAGCCGCCTTAATCCCCATTATTCTCAGTCTTGTTCTAGGAGTTCCAATAATACAATCGCTGGTAGCTTCCGGTCTTACTGTCTTGCTTGTGCTTAGTGGATTTTTCTTTAGATCATTCGGTAGGGATAAGAAACCTTCTGATTATCAAAATCCGTGAGTAATATGTGAACGCGGTTATTAGGGCAATTTTGCAATGGGAGATTCTACTCTGATCGAATTTTCGTCTAATATACTGAGCATCATGTTATAGTACTGCAGAAATGATCTGCCTTTCTCGGTTGCGCGATAGGTTAGTACACCATCATCAAGATTCTGCGTTATTAGCTCTTTTTCCAAAAGCTCATACAAGTATCTATTGATTTGCTCATAACTCAAGTTCCCTTTGTACATAATGTGGGTTTTTCTTATTCCTGCTTTGCATAGGTCTACTATGTCTGCCATAATTTGGATTTTTCCTCTATTATTTTCATTCTTGCAGAGAGTTTTGCTCATTCCGGTTTTATGAAAGATTCCTAAGTAATTAAGGGGAGCCATGAAATTTCACTTTGGAACGGTCGTTTCATCTCGAAAATGGCATAGGAATTACTCTAATCTTAAGCAAAATGGACAAATCCTAGTCTCAAAATATCATCAGATTTTAAGAATCTATATAATAATACTATGAATAACTACCATTCCCATTCATGAAGAAAAAGTTCAGAACTGTAATTATCAGGTTGGATGAAAAAAGACCCGATGAAAAAATCTTAAGTAATGCGTCAGAATTAATTCGTAGTGGAGAAGTTGTTGCCTTCCCAACAGAAACAGTATATGGGCTGGGAGGAAATGCACTGGATCCATCAGCCGTATCAAAAATCTTTGAAATCAAAGGAAGACCTCCAGATAATCCGCTAATTGTCCACGTAGCAGATATGAGAATGCTTGAAGCTCTTGTTATTCAAATTCCTCCAAAGGCTCAAAGAATTATCAAAAAATTTTGGCCCGGTCCGATAACGCTTGTTCTTAAAAAATCAAAGATAGTACCTGAGATTACCACGGGAGGCTTAAACACAGTGGCAGTCCGTATGCCAAAGAATAAGATTGCCAGGGGACTAATAAAAAAATCTGGATTTCCCATTGCAGCTCCATCTGCAAATATTTCTGGAAGACCTAGTCCTACTGCTGCAATTCATGTAAAAGATGATCTTTCTGGGAAAATAAGATTAATTTTGGATGGGGGAAGAACAAGAATTGGTATTGAATCAACTGTAATTGATATGACTCGACGCATTCCGGTTATACTAAGACCTGGTGTTATTTCCAAAGAGTCAATAGAAAATGAAATAGGCAAAGTATGTTTTCATAATTCTCTACTTGGTAACGATGTTAGGAAGATGACCGCACAGAGATCTCCAGGTATGAAATATGAACATTATTCACCAAAGGCAAGAGTAATGTTGATTGAAGGTCCAGAAAATCATGTTAAAACTAGGATAATTCAGTTGAGTGAAAAATTAGAGGCGGAAGGTAAGAAGGTAAGAATCATGACCTCAAGCAAATCGCTAAAAGTTAGTCCAAAAAAAATTCAATATTTGGGAAGTACATTGGAAACAATAGCAAGAAATCTATTTGCAAATTTGCGGCAAGCTGACATAGATAATGTAGACATCATCATAGTTCAAGGTATTCGATATAGGAATACAGGTTTTGCAATTATGAACAGGCTAAAGAAGGCGGCCAGCACAAAAATTAAAGTCTGATCTAAAATGAAGTGAATATTAATTCAGAGTTAACCCTGATATTATTTTCTTGATAGTTGAAGCTCTTCCAAGATACATTCCAACATTTTTGAAACTACAGTCATCCATAAAAGGGATGACAGATATTGTGCTAGTATCAGTCAATTTTTCAATATACTTTGGGGTCATCGATTCTACGATGCTTGGGTTCTTTGGCATCTGATTGAAAATTATTCCGAGAATAGGTATTTTCTTTGCTTTACATTCGTTTATAGTCATGATTGTGTGATTGATTGAGCCTAAGCGAGGGCTTGATACAATGATACTTGGAAGTTTCATTCCTTTCATAACATCTAATAATGAAATTTTTCTTGTGATTGGAACCATTACACCTCCAATTCCCTCAACCAAAGTAAAGTCATACTTTTTTTTGAGAATATCGAAATTTTTGGATATTGCTTTTATGTCCACGGTCTTGTGTAAGATTTCTGCTGCCATTAAAGGTGAAGCGGGTAATCGAAAGTAAATTGGATTCAATATTTCATCAGATTCTTTAATATCTGCGGCCTCTGCGAGTAAAGCTGTATCACTGGATCTGTAGCGATTTGAGTATATGTATGAAGAAGTCGCAAATGGTTTCATGACTCCAACTTTAATTCCATTTTTTCGAAGCAACCAAGCCAAACCACATGTTATTGTTGTTTTTCCAATTTCAGTATCAGTACCGGTAATAAATACACCTTGTAACTTTTTGGATCTTCTAATAGATTTTGTTTTCGTAAATAAGCGTAAATTTACTATTATTTAGATTTTTTATCCACATTTTAAGAGTAAGATGATGCAGATGGATCGACCTAGATAGAATAGTACATAGTCATCATCTATTATCCTAACCTCATTTGTTTCAAAAGTAAAACTAAAATTGAATCAAACCGTAGCGTTTCTTAATTTGGATACAAAGACAGGAACAATATTCATTACTTGTACCATTATTTATTTGATCTCGACTTCTCAAATACAGGCGCTTGATCCGCAAAGCAATAATAAGACATCCTCTGCTGATGCAGATTTTTTTACCAATTATCAAAAAACATACATCTCAATTAATGGCTATAATGTAACCATGGCAATAGCATCTACGGATGAACAGAGAATCAGAGGGCTCTCCGGAGCAGAAAAATTGAATGAAAATCAAGGGATGTTATTCTTGTTTGACAAGCCATCAAAGCAGGGTTTTTGGATGAACAAAATGAATTTTCCTATTGATATTATTTGGCTGAATTCGAACAATATGGTCGTCCACATCGAAAAGCAATTGGAACCCTGTAAAATATTTCTCGCATGTCCTGTCTATAATCCCCAAGTTGATGCACTATACGTAATAGAACTTCGATCTGGTTTTGCTGAATCCCATTCTATCAAAAATGAAATGATAATTAATTTCGATTTGCCAGCTGCTTAGGTTTTTCAACCTGTTTGACTGAAACTTATTTTATGGATGTTGCTCAATCAGAGGTAATGGCAGAAGATGAAAATGAGGTCGAAAATGCGCAAAAGGATGTACGAGATATCGGAAAGGATGACAACACAAGTATTTCAGATTCAGAAGAAGACCTACATGCTGCATCAGAAAACTTGCGCCAAGCAGAAAAAAATGATGGAAGAAAAGAAATCTCCTGATACTATACCAGACAACATTACAAAACTTGAAACTACAGCTGATGATAGAGTCTGAAAAAATTCAGTGGAAGTAGAAAACATAAGAACTGGTACGGCTGTATTTTCACGCGTACCAATAGTAGTAATACTAATCATCGGTCTGATAATTTTGGGTAATTTCCTGCTTTATACACAGTTTCAATCAAGTAACCAATCCTATAAAATTGAGAACTTTAATGCACTTTGGAATGAATCTTTAGCGGATCTCCGGAGTGGAAACGCAATAGTTGATGAGGATATATTAGATCCATTCTACTTGATACCATAAAGGTACAATTGTGGACAACAGATGATGCTAAGTACCCAATACTTTTTAGTTATTTG
>Ga0233416_10000520_pt1 | contig 11887 bp, 10 predicted proteins | sample Sediment_Towuti__2_FD_188638 | JGI IMG/M metagenome (GOLD analysis project Ga0233416, IMG submission 188638) | Sediment microbial communities from Lake Towuti, South Sulawesi, Indonesia - Sediment_Towuti_2014_0_MG | ecosystem: Environmental > Aquatic > Freshwater > Lake > Sediment | place... | reverse complement strand
CGAAACGGGCCTGCAACGCCCACATGCCCGGCGCCAGCGGCCGCAATTCGAGCCGTTCGCTCTCGGCCACATAGGGCACCCCGGCGGTAGCGACATGCAAAAAAACGATCTGCCGGTGCATCACCTTGAAATGTTTGATGTTGTGGAACAGCGCGCCGGGGACGACGGTGGGGTCGGCGGAAAGATAGATGGCAGTTCCGGGAACGCGCGGCACCTCATGCCAATCCTTGGTCACAAACTCGGCGAGCGGGATCTCCAGCCGCCGCCGCTCCTCGGCCACCAGCGAGGTGCCGCGCTTCCAGGTCGAAAGCAGCAGGAAAATGGTGAGCCCGAGCAACAGCGGCATCCAGCCGCCGCTGGCGACCTTGCTCAAATTGGAGACCAGAAAGAGGCTCTCCAGCAGCAGGATCAGGGCGAGCAACAGCGGCAGCAGGCGGTGGCGCCCGGGGGAGATCATTGCCACCGCAATGGTCAGCAGGGTGGTAATGATCATCGTGCCGGAGACGGCAATGCCGTAGGCCGATGCGAGCGATGCGGAGGAGCCAAACTCCAGCACCAGAATGAGCACCCCGACCAGCATCATCCAGTTCATCGCCGGGATGTAGATCTGGCCGCGCTGCGCATCGGAGGTGTGGCGCACGAAGAGGCGCGGCAGGTAGCCCAGACGTATCGCCTGCAGGGTCAGCGAATAGGCGCCGGTGATGGTGGCCTGCGAGGCGATCACCGTGGCGGCGGTGGCCAGAATCACCAGCGGCCAGAGAAACCACTCCGGTGCCAGCAGATAGAAGGGGTTGCCCATCGCCTCGGGGGTGCGCAGCAGCAGCGCCCCCTGCCCGAAGTAGTTGATCAGCAGAGCCGGGCAGACCAGTGCGAACCAGACCATGCGGATCGGGCGCGCACCAAGATGACCCATATCGGCATAGAGCGCCTCGCCGCCGGTCAGGGCCAGAAAGATGGCCGAAAGCAGCAGGAACATGGCCAGCGGGTGGTGCAGGGCAAAGGTCAGGGCATAGCGCGGATCGAGCGCCGCCAGCACCGTTGGCGTCTGCACGACGCTGTGCAGGCCGAGCAGCGCCAGCGAGACAAACCAGAGCAGCGTGATCGGGCCGAAGTAGCGACCGATGCTGCCGGTGCCGCGACGCTGGATGACAAACAGCCCGACCAGCACCCCGATCACGATCGGCTCCACCAGATGCGTCAGCGATGGCGCTGCGACACTGAGCCCCTCGACCGCCGAGAGCACCGAGATGGCCGGGGTGATCAGGGCATCGCCATAGAAGAGCGAGGCGGCAAAGATGCCGACGGCGATGATGATGCGCCGCCAGCGCTCATCGCCGCGCCAGAGGCGGCTGGTCAGCGCGGTCAGCGCCAGCACACCCCCTTCGCCCTCGTTGTCGAAGCGCAGCATCACCCAGACATACTTGAGCGAGATCATCAGCATCATTGCCCAGAAGAGGGCCGAGAGCACCGCCAGCACATTTTCCTGCATCGGCATCAAGCCATGCGGACCGGCGAAGGCCTCCTTGAAGGCGTAGAGCGGCGAGGTGCCGATGTCGCCGTAGACCACCCCGAGGGCGGTGAGCAGCACCAGACTGCTGCCACTGTTCCGATCGTGCATGGCCACTTCCTCCCGGGAGGCAAACGAATTCGTCAATCTGAATGCCGGAGAGCTGCGCCTACTCGAGCGGCTCCGTCGCCAACTTTTCGCGTCGGCGTGTCATGAAGCGGCGCAGCAGCAAATAACCGATCAGCACCAGCGTGCCGACCATGGCGCCGGCCACCCAGAGGCCGCCGCTGCCGAAACGGTCGAAGATGCGCATGATGCCGATGCCGACCAGATGGCCGAAGCCATAGACGACGAACGACCAGGTGATGCAGTTGATCACCTGCAACAGGGCGAAGCGCGGGAAGGTGATGGTGGAGCAGCCGAACATGATCGCCGCCACCAGCCGCGTGCCGTAGAGATACTGGAAGATGAAGACCGACCAGTGGGCGTAGTGGTCGAGCACCTTGTTGGCTTTCGGATAGTGGCTGCGCAGGAAGGGGATGGCATTGATGATCTGAATGCCGCGCCAGCGACCGACGGCGAAGAAGAAGAGGTGGCCGGCATAGGCGCCGAGTGCGGCGGTGACGATCACTGCCCACGGATCGAGAAAGCCGGCGGCGGCCAGAGCGCCGGCAGCGGCCAACACCGCCTCACCCTCGGAAAAGGAGCCGATGAAGACCGCCCAGTAGCCGTACTGCTCGATGATCTCCTTGGCCCACTCCACAGCGTTATGCCTTCAGCCGCCGCACCGGAATGCCGCGCGCCGCCAGATATTCCTTCGCTTCACCGATGGAATATTCGCCGAAGTGGAAGATCGAGGCGGCCAGCACCGCATCGGCCTTGCCGCCGGTAAGCCCATCGGCCAGATGCTGCAAATTGCCGGCGCCGCCGGAGGCGATCACGTTGGCGGTGACTGCCTCGCTGACGGCGCGCGTCAGTGCCAGGTCATACCCCGCCTTGGTGCCGTCGGCGTCCATGCTGGTGAGCAGAATTTCGCCGGCGCCGTAGTCGCTCATCCGTTTGGCCCACTCCACCGCATCGATGCCGGTCGGCTTGCGGCCGCCGTGGGTGAAACACTCCCAGTGCCCATCTGAACCAGCCCCGACCCTTTTGGCATCGACCGCCACCACGATGGTGGAGGAGCCGAAACGCTCGGCCGCCTGCTTGACGAACTCGGGATTGAAGATGGCGGCAGTGTTGATCGAGACCTTGTCGGCGCCGGCATGCAGCAGATTCTCGATATCGGCCAGCTCCTTGACGCCGCCGCCGACGGTGAGCGGCATAAAGACATGTTCGGCTACCTCGGTGACCATGTGGTAGAGGGTGTCGCGATTTTCGTGGCTGGCGCGGATATCGAGGAAGGTAAGTTCGTCGGCCCCCTGCGCGTCGTAGCGGATCGCCGCCTCGACCGGATCGCCGGCATCGATAATGTCGACAAACTTGACGCCCTTGACCACACGCCCGTGCGCCACATCGAGACAGGGAATGATGCGCTTGCTCAGCATGCGACGGACCTCGGGATAAAGGGGCTCACCACAGAGGGCACAGGGGGCACAGAGGAAAAGGCAGCTGCTTTTACTGCTCTCTGTGGGTCGGGCTTCAGCCCGACAGAGTACTGGCGCAAATTACCGGAAAGAGAGTCGCGTTGAAGCACGACCCACGAAAGAGCGCATCGCCGCAGAGATTCTCTGTGTCCCCTGTGCTCTCTGTGGTGAATGCTCTTCATCCGGCTCATCCCAGCTCCTGCATGGCGGCGGCGAAGTCGAGGGTACCTTCGTAGATGGCGCGGCCGGTGATGGCGCCGGCGATGCCGTTTCGGCGATGGGCGGCGCAGGCGCGCAGGTCATCGATCGAGGCGATGCCGCCGGAGACGATCACCGGGATCGAGACGGCGCGGGCAAGGCTCACCGTCTCCTCGATGTTGGGGCCGGAGAGCATGCCGTCCCTGGCGATGTCGGTGTAGATGATGGCTGCCACACCATCGTCCTCAAAACGCTTGGCCAGATCGACGGCGCGCACATCGGTGACCTTGTCCCAACCATGCACCGCCACCATGCCGCCCTTGGCATCGATGCCGACACAGACCTGACCGGGGAAGGCGCGGCAGGCTTCGCTGACCAATGCCGGATTGGAGACGGCGACCGAGCCGAGAATGACGCGCTGCACACCGAGCCCCAGCATCCCTTCGATCATGGTCAGATCGCGCAATCCGCCGCCGAGCTGCACCGGAATGGAGAGGGCGGCACAGATGGCAGAGATTGCAGCGCGGTTGGCCGGCTTCCCGGCGAAGGCGCCATCGAGATCGACCACATGCAGACGCTTGGCGCCCAGACTCTGCCAGTGCAGCGCCATCGCCGCCGGATCGGAGCCATAGACGGTGGCCTCATCCATCCGCCCCTGCTTGAGGCGCACACACTCGCCCCCCTTCAGGTCGATGGCGGGGATCGGTTCGAAACTCATGGTCGCCATTGAACAAAGGCCTCCAGCATCGCCAGACCGGCGCGTTGCGACTTCTCCGGATGGAACTGCACGCCGACGATGTTGTCGCGGCCGATGCAGGCGGCAAAGGGGAGATCGCCATAAGCGCAGGCGGCGAGGATATGGTCGGGGTTGTCGGGCAGGCAGTAGTAGGAGTGAACGTAATAGACCTGCTCGCCCGCCAGCGGGGCCAGCACCGGATGCCGCTCGTGCCCGCCGGCAAAGATCGCGTCGTTCCAGCCCATGTGCGGAATCTTCAGCCCGCGCGACGGATAATCTTCGGGGAAGGGCTTGACCATGCCGGGGATCAATCCCAATCCGCGATGGCGACCAAACTCCAGCGAAACGCTCATGAAGGCCTGCATGCCGAGGCATACGCCGAGCAGCGGCGTGCCCGACTGCGCCTCGGCGATCAGCGCCTCGTCCATGCCGCAGGCATCGAGCGCCGCCACGCAGTCGCGGAAGGCGCCGACGCCGGGCAGCACGATGCGTTCGGCGCCGCGCAGCTCCTCGGGTGTTCTCACCAGCCGCACATCGGCACCGCCGGCCGTTTCCAGCGCCTTGGCCACCGAGTGCAGGTTGCCCATGCCGTAGTCGATCAGCGCGATCATGCGGCACCCCGGAAAAGAGAAAGATGACTCACCACAGAGGACACAGAGCACACAGAGAAAAGGCCATCTTCTCTGTGCCCTCTGTGAACTCTGTGGTGAATATTCTTGATGTATTCGCTCACAGCGAACCCTTGGTGGAGGGGATGCCGCTCTGGCGGGCGTCGGGAGCTACTGCCATGCGCAGGGCGCGGCCGAAGGCCTTGAAGACGCTCTCGATGATGTGGTGGTTGTTGCTGCCGCGAATGGCGTCGATGTGCAGCGTGATGCGGCCGTGGTTGGAAACCGCCTGAAAGAACTCCTTGAACAGATCGACTTCGAAATCGCCGACCCGCTCCTTGGGGAATGCCACGTGATATTCGAGACCCGGCCGACCGGAGAGATCGAGCACGACGCGAGAGAGCGCCTCGTCGAGCGGCACATCGGCGTGGCCGTAGCGGACGATGCCCGCCTTGTCGCCGGCCGCCTTGTGCAAGGCCTCGCCCAGACAGATGCCGATATCCTCCACCGTGTGGTGGTCGTCGATCTGGCGGTCGCCCTCGGCGATGACGGTCAGGTCGATCAGGCCGTGGCGGGCGATCTGCTCCAGCATGTGATCGAGGAAGGGGATCGAGGTGGCCAGCTCCGACTTGCCGCTGCCGTCGAGGTCGAGCGAGAGGCGGATCGAGGTCTCCTTGGTGGTGCGGGCAATCGAAGCGGTGCGGCTCATGCGAGGATCTCCTTGAGCGCGGCGATCAGGGCCGCATTCTCGTCCGGGGTGCCGATGGTCAATCGCAGGCAGCTCCTGAGCTGCTCCAGCCCGCCGTCGAGGTTCTTCACCAGAATGCCACGCGACTTCAGCCCGTTCCAGACTTCGCTCGCCTGCGGCAGGCGCACCAGAATGAAGTTGGCCTGCGACGGAAAGGGCTCCGCCCCCGGCAACTCGGCCAGCGCTGCGGCCAGCAGGGCGCGCTGGGCGCGAATCTCGGCCGCCTGCGCCTCGAACAGCTCGAAGCGGTCGAGGAAAAAGAGGGCCGAGGCCTGGGTCAGGGCGTTGATGTTGTAGGGCATGCGCACCTTGTTCAGGTGCTCGATGGTGGCGGCATCGCCGAGCAGATAGCCCAGACGCAATCCCGCCCAGCCGAGCTTGGAGAAGGTGCGCAGCACCACCACATTCGGGGCGATCAGGTGGGTGTGCGTGCGCTCGGCGAAGGGGCGATAGGCCTCGTCGATCACCACAATGCCGCGAAAATTGGCGGCGATTTCGCGAATCGTCTCTTCCGGCCAGAGGTTGCCGGAGGGGTTATTCGGGCAGGAGAGGAAGACGATGGCCGCCTTCTCGCGCGAGCAGGTCTCCAGCACCTTCCTGGCATCGAGCGCGAAATCGCGCCCCAGCGGCACCGAGGCAACCGGCCGCTTCAGCCATTTGGCGGCGATGCCATACATGACGAAGGTCGGCTCGGGCACCACGCAGGGGCCGTTGTCGGCGGCGATCAGCAGCATCTGGATCAGCTCATCCGAGCCGTTGCCGAGCAGCACCTGCTCCGGCTTGAGCCGCTCGCGCTCGGCGATGCGACTGCGCAACGGCAGACAGCCGGCATCGGGGTAGCGATTGATCGCCAGCCCGGCCAGATGCGCGCCCCATTGGTGGCGCAATTCGTCCGGCAGCGGGTAGGGATTCTCCATCGCATCGAGTTTGATCATGTTGCCGCTCTCGGCCACATGGTAGGCCGAGAGGGCGCGAATGTCGGGACGAATCATGCCTGTTCCTTGCTTCCCTTGCCGGCCAGACGCAGTTCGAGCGTCAGCGCATGCGCCTGTAGCCCTTCGCGGTGCGCCAGATGGGCCGCCGCCGGGCCGATCGCCCCGATCGAATCGGGGCGGGCGCGAATGACGCTGCTCCGCTTCTGGAAGTCGTACACTCCGAGCGGGCTGGAGAAGCGGGCGGTGCGGTTGGTCGGCAGCACATGGTTGGGGCCGGCCACATAGTCGCCGAGCGCCTCGGGCACGAAGTGGCCGACGAAGATGGCGCCGGCATGCTTGATGTAGGGGAGGAGCACATCCGGATCGTGCAGCGCCAGCTCCAGATGCTCCGGGGCGATGCGGTTGACGCTGTCGGCGGCGGTGGCCAGATCGTGCACCAGAATCAGGGCGCCGTGGCTCTCCACCGACTTGCGGGCGATGGCGGCGCGCGGCAACACCTTCAGATGGTTCTCGATCTCGATCGCCACCGCATCGAGCAGGGCGGCGTTGGTCGAAACAAGGATCGATTGGGCCGCTTCGTCGTGCTCGGCCTGCGACAGGAAATCGGCGGCAATCCAGACCGGATCGCCGTCGTCGGCGACAATGGCGATCTCCGAGGGGCCGGCGATCATGTCGATGCCGCAGGTGCCGAAGACCTGACGTTTGGCGGCGGCGACATACTTGTTGCCGGGGCCGACGATCTTGTCGCAGGCGGGGATGGTTTCGGTGCCGTGCGCCAATGCCGCCACCGCCTGCGCGCCGCCGACGCGGAAGACGCGCTGCACGCCGGAGATGTAAGCGGCCGCCAGCACCAGTTCGTTGATCGCGTTATCGGGGGTGGGGACGACCATGACGATCTCCTCGACCCCGGCCACCCTGGCCGGCACCGCATTCATCAAGACCGACGACGGGTAGGCGGCGGTGCCGCCGGGGACATAGAGGCCGACGCGATCGAGCGGTGTGATGCGCTGGCCGAGCGTCATGCCCGCCTCGTCGGTGAACTCCCAGTTCCCCTGCAACTGATGCTCGTGATAGCTGCGGATGCGGCGGGCGGCGAGTTCCAGCGCATCGCGATCGGCCTGCGAGACGTTATGCCAGGCTGCTTCCAGACGGGCGTGCGGCAGCTCCAGATCGGCCTGCGTGCAGTTCCAGCGGTCGAAGCGGCTGGTGTAGTCGCACAGCGCCGCATCGCCGCGCCGGCGCACATCCTCGACGATGCCGGCCACCAGCGACTGCACATCGGCGCCGGTGTCGGTTTCGCGCGAAAGCAGGGCATCGAGCTGCTGCCAGTAGTCGCTTTGGCGGGAGTCGAGACGCTTGATCATGCTGCACTCTCCATGCTGACGACTGCCTGCCGCAGTCGTTCGATAATCGGTTTGATCTCACTGCCGCGCACGGCAAAGCTGGCCGGATTGGCAATCAGGCGGCTGCTGATCTCCAGCAGCGTCTCTTCGACGACGAGCCCGTTGGCTTTCAGCGTGCTGCCGGTCTCCACCAGATCGACGATACGCTCGGCCATCCCCACCAGCGGCGCCAGCTCCATCGAGCCGTAGAGATGAATGATGTCGGCCTGCACGCCGTGCGTGCGGTAGTGGTCGGCGGTCAGTTTGTCGTACTTGGTGGCCACCCGAATGCGGCTGCCACGCTTGGGCGTCCCCTGCGCCACCAATTCGGCCGGGCCGCAGACGCAGAGTCGGCAGCGGCCGATGCGCAGATCGAGCGGCTCATAGACCTGCGGCGCCGATTCGAGCAACACATCGCGGCCGACGATGCCGAGATCCGCCGCCCCCTGCTCGACATAGGTGCAGACATCGGCGGCGCGGATGATCAGGAAGCGCACCCCGTTCGCTCCATGGGCGGGGCCATCCACCATCAGCTTGCGCGTCTTCTGCACATCCTCCAGCGGCGTTAAGCCCGCATGCGCCAAGAGCGGCAGCGTCTGCTCAAGGATGCGCCCCTTGGCGAGCGCGATGGTCAGCGGGCGATCGCCCGTCGTCTCAGTGCTCATGGCCGCCGCCCCGACGGGTGATGGTGGCCCCCAGCTTGCGCAGCTTCTCTTCGATGCGCTCGTAGCCGCGATCGAGGTGATAGACGCGCGAAATCTCGGTCTGCCCCTCGGCGGCCAGCCCAGCCAGCACGAGGCTGGCCGAGGCGCGCAGATCGGTGGCCATCACCGGCGCCCCGGAGAGCTGGCGCACGCCGCGCACCATGGCGGTGTGGCCGTCGAGATGGATGTTGGCCCCCATACGCATCAGCTCCTGCACATGCATGAAGCGGTTCTCGAAGATGGTTTCGCCGATCAGGCTCGCCCCCTCCGCCACGCACATCATGGCCATGAACTGCGCCTGCAGGTCGGTGGGGAAGCCGGGGTGCGGCAGGGTGTGAATGTCGGTCGCCTGCAAGCGGCCGTTGGCCTTGCAGCGAATCCAGTCGGTGCCGGTTTCCACCGTCGCCCCCGTCTCGCGGGTGCGGGCGAGGAACGCCTCCAGCGCATGCGGATCGCAGTCGGTCACCGTCACATCGCCGCCGGTGATCAGGCCGGCCGCGAGAAAGGTGCCGGCCTCGATGCGATCGGCAATGCAGCGCATCTCGCCGCCCGAGAGCCGCGCCATCCCCTGAATGTGGATCGAATCGGTGCCGTCGCCATTGATGATGGCGCCAAGGGAGCGCAGGGCATCGGCCAGATTGACCACCTCCGGCTCGCGCGCCGCGTTCTCCAGCACCGTTTCGCCTTTGGCCAGCGCCGCCGCCATCATCAGATTTTCGGTGCCGGTCACCGTCACCTTGTCGAAGACGATGCGGGCGCCATGCAAACCCTTGGGGGCGCGCCCGACCAGATTGCCGTGCTCCATGGCAAATTCGGCCCCCATCGCCTGCAGCGCCTTGATATGCAGATCGATCGGGCGGGCGCCGATGGCGCAACCGCCCGGCATGCTCACCGTGGCATGGCCGAAACGAGCGAGCAGCGGACCGAGCACCAGCGAGGAGGCGCGCATGGTCTTCACCAGCTCGTAGGGGGCCTCCGATTTGTCGGCGGAGGTAGGATCGATATGCAGGCGGTTCTTGTCGTCGAAGGCGACCTTCGCCCCCTGATAACCGAGCAGATTGATCATCGTGCTGATGTCGCGCAGATGCGGGATGCGGTGCAGCACCACCGGCCCGTCGGCAACAATGGTGGCCGCCAGCAACGGCAGCGCCGCATTCTTGGCGCCGCTGGTTTCGACCTTGCCGACGAGCGGCGCGCCGCCTTCGATGATGATGCTGTCCATGGGTATCCTGCGTCGGGGGAGAGTTTGGGCGCAGAAAAGCTACTCAATGGCCCGACGGCAAACAACGACGGGCTCGCCTCAGCGCCTGAGCTGCTTGATCAATTACGCGCCTATAGCTTCGATTTCGCTGTTGCCCGCCTTGGTCGGGTTCACCGTCATTGTGCCGGGTACCACCATGCGCATCCTCTCATCGACGCAGGCATCATTGCCCTTCAAAGATGCGCCAAAGCCACTGAAGATCATCCACAGGTCAAGCCCTCTGTGCTCCAGAAAGCCCGAAACTACCGCTCCATCTCGGAGATCACATAGTCTGTCACCGCTTCGATCTCGGACTGGGAAAGCTCAATTCGCTCCATCTCCATGCTCCCGGTGACGGCCAATCGAACCTGATCGGCAACATAGGGTTTGGGATAGGGAAAACCTGTATCCGGGTTAATTATGCTTGGCCCCATCCCGATCAGCCCACCCTTCTGTCCCATACCAAGATGATGACATTTGGCGCAGCGCTGGAGAAATATCTGGGCGCCATCGGATTCGGGCGCGCCCGCAACTGCGGGAACTACCCTTTGCACCACTTGCACCGGCTGCACTTTTCGCTCGCTTCCATCGCGATGCTTCTCTGGAACCTTGGTCGGATCGTCGGTCACATGGGTCTGCCCGAACTCGTCGCGCCACTGATAAAACGCCGCCTCGGCCGACATTTGAAGCGCGATCAGGAGCAGCAAGGAAGCGAAAAGACGCATCAACGCAACTCCTGCCAGTAGTTTCTGCTGGCCTTGGTGGTCGACTTCGTCGTCGGCAAGCGATCAAGAGAGATGTCGTCGTAGACGATGATCGTGATGGCCCCCTTTTCTTCAAAAAACGCGCCATAACCGGTCACGACGACTCCATTGATATATTGATGGGCAGTGGCCGATTTCTGCTCGAGTTCCAGCGGCCCCGGGGTGTAGACAAGACCACTGATGTTGGACTGCTCGTGCATATCGAAGACACCTCCGGCATACATCTCTGCCGGCATGTCGGCGAAATCCTTGTCGATATAGACTTTAGTCCCGATACGCTTCACATTAAAATAGCGGGAACGGCTGTTGTAGTAGGGGCTGCTGGTGCCGAGCAACTTTTCGCTCCAGATCGTACCGCTTCCCGATATGTCACCGAGACCGGTCTCGGCAAAGGCCCGCTTCCAGCCATGCACATAGCCCGATGGCAGAAAGACATGGAAGATATCGGCAGCGGAGGGGGCCTTATCCTTCAAATCGGCCGGGCTGTCGATATAGAAACTGGTCGGGGCAGCCTCGATTTTGGCGATGCCATAGTTCACCGCATCGCTGTTGCTCGGATAATACTCAACTTTTGTGGAGTCGGCGGCTCCGGCGGAGGTGCGATAGTAGTAGTCGAGCAGATTGTACATCTTGTCCTTTTCGGTCGAGAGCCATGCCGTCGTTCCGTCGTTCTTCCTGTTGATCCAAGCCCTGAAGTTGGTGAACTTGTAGGTGCTAGCACCATCGTGCACCATCGAACTCCAGTAGGTTGCGACATTTTTTATGTCCCACATCAGATCCATGGCACCGTCGCCTGCACCTAGCTTGTCGGTCGTCTGATCCCAGCTCGGGGCGCCGTTGGGGTAGGAAGAGATCTCGTTATAGTCGGTGTCGGTCGAACCGCTTCTCAGACCCAAACCGTCCATAGCCGGATTGACCATGATCGGCACCGAAATCTTCATATAGGCGGTAAGTGCCTCCTGCACAGTCAGCAACTTCTCGCTGGCAGGATCATAAATCTCGTTGTTGTCTTTGTCGTAGAAGAAATCGATCAGCAGTGCGCCATAGACGATGAGCTTGCGGCCTGTTCCGCTGGTGACCTCGCTGCCCTTGGTTGTGCTAGAGCTTGGAAATTTAAACGAGGGATTGTATCCGGTCACCTTGTAACCGCCCGGGCAGGAGATGTCCTTGCCAGTCTCCAAGGCACTGGGAATCATCACCCGCACCAGCCCATACATCGGGATCCCGTTTTCGATGTTGTAGCGCGCTTCGGACCATTGCAGCGTCCCGGTGCGACCGTAGGTGTTGCCTGTGGCATCCTTATTTGCGCTCTTCAGCGCCGCCGCCTTGCCGAGCGTCGCCCCCCCGGTCGTCACATTATATGTGCCTATCGTTTCACCATCCAGTCCGGATATCCGATTGGCTGCCTCCCTGTAGGCGTCGATCTGGAAGAGCTGGCTGTTTGCGCTATCGAAATAGTCGATGTAGTTGGCAGTGCCGAAG
>Ga0233416_10000519_pt1 | contig 11895 bp, 12 predicted proteins | sample Sediment_Towuti__2_FD_188638 | JGI IMG/M metagenome (GOLD analysis project Ga0233416, IMG submission 188638) | Sediment microbial communities from Lake Towuti, South Sulawesi, Indonesia - Sediment_Towuti_2014_0_MG | ecosystem: Environmental > Aquatic > Freshwater > Lake > Sediment | place... | reverse complement strand
CCCCCACCCTTCCTTGCGTCGCATTTCCTTGAATGCGACCGCTATTTTTCCAGCGAGCTGGAGCACCATTTTCCCGAGTTGTCGCATCGATTGAATGATCTGCGCGCCAATGCAGATCGCGTTCTACCGCGGCCGCTTGCAGAAGAGTGCGAGGCGGCGCGACACCACCTGGCAACCACCATTTTCGAGCAGGTGGCTACCATCTCGCACCGATCGCAAACCATGACATGGGAGGATCGCTTCGATGCCCTGCTCCTGCATCGTCACTGGGGATTGATCGGATCGCTTGCCCTGTTTGCACTTGTCCTTTTTCTGGTCTTCGAAGTAAGCACCTCCCTCGATCAACTCACAACGCAACGACTGGCAAGCTGGGCCTCAGGCTGGCAGCCACAGGATCTTCCGGGTCTGATCGTCAAGGCGGTTGTCGACGGCTTGATCGGTCTGTTGGGGATCGTGCTCCCCTATATGTTTCCGCTGGTATTGATGCTTGTGTTGCTGGAGGAGAGCGGCGTCATGCAGCGGGTCGCCTTCGTTGTCGATCGCTTTTTCCACCACATCGGCTTGCACGGTCGCGTTGCGCTCCCCTTTCTGCTCGGGCTCGGCTGCAACGTTCCGGCCATTGCCGCCGTGGCGCGCCTTACGCAGGGACGCGACCGCATCATTGCCGCTCTCCTGATCACTTTCGTCCCCTGCTCGGCACGTTCGGCCATCCTTTTGGCGCTGGGAGGAAAATATCTCGGTGGCCTTGGCGTGCTGGCACTCTTGCTTTTCGATCTTTGGCTAATCGCCCTGCTCGGTCGCCTGCTCATTCGTCGATATCCCGAGGCCACTCCAGGCGTGATCCAGCAGATCCCCCCCTATGCCATTCCGGTTGTCGGTGCAGTTCTGCGCGCCACCTGGGAGCGCACCCGCGACGTGCTGACCATCGTCACTCCGTTGCTGGTTGCCGGTAGCATCGTTCTTGCCCTGCTGCACCACTATCAAGCCGATGCGCTGATCAATAGCGCACTTGCGCCGATTACGGTTTGGCTGCTCGGTCTCCCGATCGTTCTCGGCGTTCCGATTCTGTTCGGAATTCTGCGCAAGGAGCTGTCGCTGCTGATGCTGTTTCAGGCGCTTGGAAGCTTCGATGTCGGCTTGCATCTGAGTACGGTGCAGATCGCCACGTTTTTGCTCTTCCTGCTTCTCTATACCCCCTGCATCTCCACCTTTGCCATCATGTTGCGGGTGGTAGGCCAACGTGAGGCACTCTTCTCGCTGCTCCTCTCTTTCGGCGTGGCACTGCTGGCTGCGACCCTGTTACGCTTTCTGTTGGGAATAGCCGCGATCCTCTCCTAGTCTTTTCCGGCCGCACATTGTGAAATTCAATCCCTGTCTCAGGAGTTGTTCGATGATCCGCCTGCTCTTTGCCCTGATACTGCTCTTGCCCGCTGCAGCCGCCGCCACGCCTTGGGATTCTCCGTTGAACCAGCGCCCCGCGTCTGCGATCTCCGTCTATTACAGCCCCAGCTGCGGTTGCTGCAAAGGGTGGATTCGCCACTTGCAACGCCATCACTTCAAAGTCGAGGCAATCCCGAGCGAGGATATGGCAGCCGTGAAGAAGAGGCTGGGGGTTCCGGAGAGCCTCGGCTCCTGCCACACGGCGGTTATCGGGGGTTATCTGATCGAGGGGCATGTGCCGGCCGCCGATATTCTCGCCCTGATTCAACGTGGTGACCGCCGCATCAGGGGCATCAGCGTACCGCAAATGCCGACCGGCACCCCCGGGATGGAGGCGGGCGATCGCCGCGACCCCTTCGATGTGGTCGCATTCGACCAACATGGGAACCCGTCACTCTTCCATCGCTACCCTCACTACTGAACGGCATCGAAATTGCTCCTGCCGCCATTGCGCATCGGCGCTTCGGAGGCTATCGCATGCAGCATGACAACACCCAGAATCAGCGCGAGTTTTCCCGTGTGGCCATCCCGGTACGGGTCGAGGTGCTTTTCGACGGAGAAGCCCCCCTTACCGGTCAGGCGCACGACCTGAGTCTCAATGGAGTTCTCCTTCTCACCGATCAGATCAAGCCGGTTGGAAGCATCTGTAGCGTACATATCCTGCTTGGCGACGAATCGCCCATCGTGATCCGGGCAGAAGGAGAGGTGGCACGCAGCAATCCTGCCGGCATGGCGGTTCGTTTTCGTGCCATCGAGATGGATAGCTTGCGTCATATGCGCAACCTGGTGCTTTACAACGCCAGCGAACCGGAAGTGGTAGAACAAGAGTTCTCGAGACATCTGGGGATCGGACGCCGCAACTGACCCTACCGGCACCATTAAGGATGCTCTGAATAGTTCAGAGCATCCGTGCGGCCCATGGACGGGCCGCCAAATCGGGCGCGTACGTGCGCGATGTGTAAGCCCAGCCAAAACCGCGCTTTTGGCTGGGCGTTCCTGAACAAGGGCAAGACGCACTTGTTCAGAGTATCCTTAATTAATTTGATTTCAGCATTCGCTCATCGCCGGGTCACCCCGAGCTACCACTCTACCATCATTACATTGACTAAAAGGAGGTTCGCCAATGGCCTATATTCTGACGTTTGCCGCTGTTTTCGTATCGCTCTATACCGGCGCATTCTTTTACGTCAACTTCAAAGAGTTTCACTACTCGCAGTATTGATCGACCCATCTCAAGGAGAGTTCTATGGCTGTGATTGAACTGGATAGCGATAACTTTGCCGCCACACTGGCCGGCAGCACTATTGCCGTACTCGATTTCTGGGCTCCTTGGTGCGGCCCGTGCCGCATGTTCGCTCCGATCTTCGAATCTACGGCAGATGAGCATCCCGACGTTCTTTTCGGCAAGATCAATACGGAGGAGCAGGAGGCTCTGGCCGCCCATTTCAATATCCGCTCCATTCCCACCCTGATGTTGGTTCGCGAGAATGTATTGCTCTATTCACAAGCCGGCGCCTTGGCGAAACAGGCGCTCAATGAACTGATTACCCAGGCCAAGGCTCTGGACATGGACAAAGTTCGCAGCGAACTGGCCGCCGGCGAAGACAATTGATCCGCCCGGCCGATGCCGCCGCTTCGGTGCCAATCAATAGCCGCGCAACATAAACGCTTCCCCCCTGCCGAGTGACAGGTAGCATGGCGCTCATGGAGACGATGGAATTCTCTTCCCCCTCGGACAGCGCGCGTGCCGCCCTCATTCGCGGAGATGCCCTGAATAAATCGTTCAATGGCGTCCCGGCTCTGGACAGGGTCGACATCGCCATTCGCGAAGGGGCCATCACCGCCATTATGGGCGGCTCCGGCTCCGGCAAGACCACCCTGCTGCGCCTGCTCTCTGGCCTCGAACCTCCAACCTCCGGACATGTCTGGTTCGAAGGAGAGGACTTGGCGCATATCAAGCGGAAACGTCTGTACGATTTGCGCGCCAAGATGGGCATGGTGTTCCAGTATTCGGCGCTGCTCAATTCGCTCGATGTCTACGAGAATGTCGCCTTCACCCTGCGCGAGCATACGCGTCTCGACGAGACCACCATACGCACCATCGTCACCATGAAACTGGAGCAGGTGGGGTTGCGCGGTTTCGAACGTCTGATGCCCTCCGAACTCTCCGGCGGCATGGCCAAACGCGTGGCCTTCGCTCGTGCACTTGCCATGGATCCCAAGGTGGTCTTTTTCGACGAGCCGACCTCCGGCCTTGATCCTATCTCGGCCGGCGTTGTCACTACCCTTATTCACGATCTTACCCGAAAAACACACATGACCTCGATCGTGGTTACTCACGATGTACAAGCCGGACTCGCCATTGCCGACCACGTCGTGCTGTTGTGGCAAGGCAAGATCATTGCCGAAGGGAGCGCCGAATCGATTCGACAAAGCAGCGACGAACGGGTGCGTCAATTTATCGAGGGGCGTCCGGACGGCCCGATTCCCTTTTCCCGCAGCCAAACCCCCTACCTCGCCGATCTGCTTGGCCCGACGGCAAAGGCGGTCTGAGATGGTGAATTTTCTTGGCTCCCTCGGCCGCTGGTTTTTCGGTGTGCTGCACAAACTCGGCGATGCAGCCATTCTTGGCGCCTCGGCGCTGGCGCTCTTTTTCGCCAAACCGTGGCAGGGCCGCCACTTTATATTGCAGATGCACGCCGTAGGTGTCGGCTCGCTGGTGATCATCGCCATTACCGGCGCCTTCACCGGCATGGTGCTCAGCCTCGAAGGCTACTACACCCTCTCCAAGCTCGGCTCCGAATCGGCGCTGGGAGCGGGCGTGGCGCTGACCATCATTCGCGAACTTGGCCCGGTGCTGGGGGCATTGATGATGACCGGTCGCGCCGGCTCCAGCATCACCGCCGAGATTGGCATTATGCGCGTCACCGAACAGCTCGACGCACTGGAGATGATGGCGGTTAACCCGAAAGCACGCATCATTTTGCCGCGCATTGTCGCCACCACGCTGTCGTTGCCGCTTCTTGTCTTCATCTTCTGTATGGTCGGCATGTTTTTCGGCTATCTGATCGGCGTGGAGCTGCTCGGCGTCAACTCCGGCGCCTTTATCTCCGGCATGGAGTCGATGATCGACACCCGCGATGTGCGCATCTGCTCCGAGAAGTCGCTGGTCTTCGGCCTGCTGATCGGCGTGGTCTGCACCTTCCTCGGCCAGCGCGCCGCCCCCACCACCGAAGGGGTGGCACGCGCCACCACGCAGGCAGTAGTGATTGCTTCCGTCGGCATTTTGGTTCTCGATTACGTGATGAACTCCTTCTATCTGTAACACAGAGGTAATTGGCACATGGGCTCTTACAAACGCATCGAAATCACGGTCGGCATCTTCGTCTTTCTCGGCATCGTCAGCCTGGCTGTGATGGCCATCCGCCTTGGCGAAGTGGGTGGCATTGGCGCCTCCGGCTATCAGGTGAAGGCGATGTTCAACGATGCCGGCGGGCTGCGCGCCGGCGCCGATGTCATGATTGCCGGTGTGGTGGTGGGGCGCGTGGACGATGTGCATCTGACTGGCGACGACAAGGCCGAGCTGATCCTGCGCATCGACTCCGGCATCAACATTACCCGCGACGCCATCGCCTCGATCCGCACCAAGGGCATCATCGGCGAGCGCTACGTGCGCGTCTCGCAGGGCGGCGACAGCGAGTTTCTCGCCAACGGCGACGAGATTGAGGAGACCGAATCGGCGATCAACATTGAGGATCTGGTCAGCAAATATATCTTTAAAGGAAACGAGTAATCGGCGCGTTATTCACCGCCGATTTATTTACCTGCCCATACGATGCGTTCAGAAACGATCACGAACAGGAGTCTCCGCATGCGTTTTCTTCTCATTGCCTCTCTTGCCGCCGGCCTGCTTGTTTCGCCCCTCGCGGCCCGTGCCTCGGTCAACGACGAACCGAAGGCGGTGGTGCAAAGCACGGTGGAAGCAATCATCAAAGTGCTGCAACAGCGCGAGAAAAAGGATCGTCTTACCGAGCGCAATCGCGACGACATTCGCAAGGTAGTAACTGGCCGCTTCGATTATGGTGAGATGGCACGGCGCAGCCTTGGCAAATCGTGGAACGACATGGATTTGCCACGCCAGAAACGCTTCACCGACCTCTTCCGCGAACTGCTCGAGCGCTCTTACGGCAATCGTCTGGCCTCATACAAGAATCAGAAGGTGACCTACAGCGATGCCGAAACCAAGGGCGACAAGGCGCGTGTTGCCACCATGGTCGACGATGGCCAGGTACAGACCCCTGTGGATTATACCCTGTGGAAGAGCCCGACCGGTTGGCAGGTCTACGACATCAAAATCGAAGGGGTGAGCCTGATCAGCACCTTCCGCGAAGATTTCAAAGCCAGTCTTGAGAAGAGCGGCATCGACGGCCTGATGAGCGAGGTTGAGGCCAAGGTCAAGAAACTGAAGGCCGGCGAGTGATTGCTGCCCGCGCTTGATAAAACACTCCTGCGCCGGGGTTGGGTCGGTTTGCGGCGTCTGCTGCTGCTGGCCTCCCTGGCGCTGCTGTTTTCGGGCGCTCTTCTTACCTATCTGGCCCCTTCGCTCGACGAGCTGCGGCCCGAGATCGAAGCCAATCTGATGCGCGAGCTTGCACTTGAGTCGTTGCAACTGGGCAAGCTCTCATGGCATTGGTCCGGCGACATCGTCATCTCCGCCTATTCGCTCAGCTTCACCTCTGCCGATAAGCGCCTTTCGCTCGAGAAGGGCGATATCGATATCCACCTCTCCCTGCTCAACCTTTTTATCGGTCGCGCCAAACCGAAAAGAATCGCCCTGCATGGCGGCATACTGCATGTGAACCTGACGGATGGGTTTGGCGGAGATTCGGCATCCGCAATCGCGCTGCCCGATTTTATTCTGACCATCGAGAAGACGCTGCTCAAATGGCGCTTTGGCGATCAGAGCGGGACATTTGCTGAATTGGCGCTGCAACTGGATGGTCCGGACGGTACCGCCACGGTTCGCCTGCCGCAAACTCGACTCGACATTGCACTCGACCCGATGCAACGCATCGAACAGTTCGAAGTTGAATTCGAAAACACCCACTGGATGCCCAAATTCGTGCGCAGCCGGATACATGGCGATGCCGGCGGCCTGATTCGTCTGCAACAAGTCGAGAACGGACAGTGGCAATGGAGCGTCTCGCTGCACGCCAACAGCCAGGCCACTCTTTTGCCCACTCCCGAGATTGCTATTCCTTTTGATCGCATCGAAGGCTCGGGGAGCGCAACAGCATCTCCTGCCCCGGATTCCCCTTCACCGCTGGCCATGGCAAAGCTGGAGAGGCTGCTCTGGCAGCATGGGCAGGATCGCGCATCGATTGCCGGTGATTGGCATGACAGGCAGCTGAAACTGAAGTTGAAATCGGCCTCTCTTGCGATGCCGCAACTCTGGCGATGGTTGATGCCGATTAGCAGCAATCCGCAATGGGTCCGCTGGCTGGCCGAAATGCAACAGGGACGGGCAACCAGCGATCAGGGCGAGCTCTCCCTGCAATGGAACGACCTCCTCGCCCCGCCGCAGCCGGGAGCATTGCAGAGCCTGCGCTTTTCGGTGCGTGCCCAGGCGAAGGACGTCGACATTGCTCTGGCAATTGGGGGGGATCGACTGAGCCAGATTGCCGGCGAAGCGACCGTCAACGAGCACTCCCTGAACGCCCATATCCGCCACTGCCAACTTCCCGGCGCTATCGGCACTTTACGCGGCGATCTGCACATCGACGATCTGTCGCAGGCCAAGCTCGATATTCGAGGCAGGACCCATGCCGACGTCGGCGCGCTGGTGTCGTGGCTCGATCCATACGCCGTGCCCGATCTCGTTTGGCAACAGGCCCCGGCGCAGGGAACCATCCGCTTGCTTTGGGATCCTTTGCAGGATCAGCCGGAACTTGGCGAAGCCAGACTGTTTCCAACTGCTCCCTGGCTTCTGCATTACCAGAAAATTCCCATTACCCTTGCCGGGGGACGTGTGTTCTGGAGCCGCAATAGCGGAATTTTCCTTAGAGATTTCGCCTATGACAGCAACCATTGGGATGGCCGTCTCGATCTGGCGCTGCGCGAAATCGATCAACAGTGGCAATTAACCCGTCTGAAGTTGGCCACCGAAGGCGATTTGGGTGAGGTGTTCAACCGCTATCAGTTGCCGGCCGAAGGGGTTGCCGGTCCGGTACGTGCCGAACTCCTCTATCTTGGAAACTGGCATGGAAGGGTCGATCTGACCGACTGTAGCTGGAGTAATCTTCTGGGGGGGAAAAAGGAGAAGGGAGCTCCTCTGAGCTTCGAATTCTCCGGCAGTCGTAGCGACAAGGGAGTCTCGATCGAGCAGATGCGCAGCAGTGGCGATCGCTACAAGCTCGGGGGTATTGGCGAAATTTCGACTGACGGTCTGCTACTGAAACTGACTGGTGTGCGTGCCCCTGCCTTTGCCGGCAACATCAACATCAATGCGCCATTCGGCGACGCCACGCTGGCCATTGATGTCGCTGCCACCTACCTCAACCGACAGGCGCTGCCGCAGGAGATCTCGGAACAGCGCAGCGACTTTGCCAAATCCTGGCAACTACAGGCTCTCGTTGATCGTTTTGTATGGGATGACGCCACAATCGGCGGCGGCCTGATCTCGATCGGCTCGAATCCGGGCAGTGTTGGTTTCTTCAAGGCCAAAACCATCGATTTCGGCAACATGCATCTGCGCGACAGCGAAGCCTCGTTTCTTCTGTCGGGACATGGAGGCATCGATGTGCGCCATCTGGCCACGCATATGGAGGATCAGAACCTGACCCTTGCGGCACAACTGACGCCCAATCCCGATGGCGGCATGTTCTGGCAAGGCATTGCCCTGCTTGATGGCAATTTTGGCCATCTTGCCAGCCGTTCGGGGCTGAGCGACAAACTCGAAGGGGGGGTCATGCATGCCCGCTTCGATGGACAGGGAATAGTTCTACGGGATCTGCCGTGGTGGCAGGGGATGCGCGGCAAATTGCACCTGCGCGTTGACCACGGCCGCATTCGCGAGGGCGGAGTGGCCACGAAAATTCTGGCTCTGGCCAATTTGGCCGACCTGCCCAAATTGCTGATCGGAGCTCGTCCCGACCTGCGCGGCAACGGCCTCTTCTACGACCGCCTTCAGGTCGATGCCAGCATGAAGGAGGAGAAGGTCGGCATTGACTCGCTGGTTATGCGATCAACCGCCCTCGATCTCTCCGGACGCGGCGCCATCGATCTGCGCGACATGTTGATCAACGCTCTGGTGGTGATTCAGCCGATGCAAAATATCGATGCCCTGCTGGAACGCATCCCGCTTCTGCGCGATCTTCTGGGAGGGAAATCGCATGGTATCTTGCGAAAGATCTATAGCATTTCGGGATCGCTGGCAGATGCGAAGGTGGTTGAGATCTCTCCAGAGGAGGGGGAGAGCGCCAGCCCTGGGTTGATCGAATCGCTCTTCTCGATGCCGGAGAAGAAATTCGACCATGGCAGCTCGGGAAGCTCGCCGACGGCGCCTGTCAAACCGTAAACGTTAAGGATGCTCTGAACAATTCAGAGCATCCGTGCGGCCCATGGATGGGCCGCCAAATCGGGCGCGTAACTGCGCGATGTGTATCCTTAAAAAAAAGAGGCCCGACTTTCGTCGGGCCTCCATATTCGCAAGTCGGTGAGGACTTGTGATTACTTGGCAGCGCCAGCGTCAGCGGCCGGAGCAGCAGCGTCGGCAGCCGGAGCAGCCTCAGCAGCATACGGATCAGCGGCCGGAGCAGCAGCGTCGGCAGCCGGAGCAGCGGTCTCAACCGGAGCAGCAGTCTCAGCCGGCTCTTCGCTGGAGCAGGCGGCAAGGGAGAGAGAAAGAGCAGCAGCAATTGCAAGAACAACGGCGTTCAGCTTCATTGGAAAGTCCTCGTGGATGGTGGCAATTCACCTAAAATTTGACCCTTCAGGGCGCGCCGCGCAAGTTAAGGAAGAGACAGAGATTGTCAATAGGAGATGTAATAAAAAGCACATTGGCTCTCTTCCGGAGAATGGAATATCGAGCGCCAATGTTTATCCTAGAAAAAGCAGTTCACCACAGAGGACACAGAGTTCACAGAGGAAAAACAAGTAGTTGGCCGATTCAAGACTCTCACCCGTTGGGTGGGCAGCCAAATAAGCCAAAAGTCCCGTTCTCTGTGTCCTCTGTGCCCTCTGTGGTGAGTCCAACTGCCGTTTTCAGGTTTATCCGCCCGCACGTTCCTGCTGCCGTGGCAATGGCAAGAGATCCTGTTCCGGCAACGCACATAGCTCGGCAACCGATATCCCAAATATATCGGCATATCGCTGTAGCGATGCGGTTTTGAGTAGGGCAAAGGGACCCGGACGCAGGTGGCGACGCACCTGCCAGCGAAAGAAACGGCTGTAGTCGGCAAGCAATGCCTCATCCATTTGAAAGCGGGCCATGTGATAGGCGAGCGTGCTGACGGTGCCCGCCTCGACCTCTCGCCGAACTGCGCAGAGGTGCTCGGCAATCAACTCCCATGCCTGCGCGTTGGTTACATTGACCGACTCGCACCCCTGGCTCTCCACCAGCACATAGTTGCCCGCCTCATCCAGCGCGTAGGCGACCCGATGCCAACGATCGGAGAGGCCGGCATCCTGCGGCACATCCTCTTTTTTCACGCCTCACCCCCCCATTTGCCTTTGCCGCCGCAGCTCCTCGAACACCTCTTCGGCGAAGAAGGAGGAGCGAACCAGCGGTGCTGCCGCTACAGCACCAAAGCCACGCGACTGGGCCAGATATTTGAGATCGTCGAACTCCTCCGGCGACCAGTAACGTGCCACCGGCAGGTGGCGGCTACTCGGGCGCAGATATTGACCGACAGTCAGGATATCGACCCCCGCTTCGCGCAGATCGTCGAACACCTGCAACAGCTCGTCGCGGCTCTCCCCCAGCCCCACCATAAGTCCCGACTTGGTGACGGTGCGCGCGTCGAGCTCCTTGGCCCTTTGCAGCAGACGCAACGAGGTGAAATAGCGCGCCCCCGGACGCACGCTGCGATATAGACGTGGCACCGTCTCCAGATTGTGGTTGAAGATATCGGGACGAGCCGCAATCACCGTCGCAAGACAACCGACTGGCTTGCGCTGAAAATCGGGAGTCAGCACCTCGATGGTGGTTGTCGGGTTCTGCGCCCGCACGGCTTCGATGGTGGCGGCATAGTGGGCGGCGCCGCCATCGGGCAGATCGTCGCGATCGACCGAGGTGATTACCGCATGCCGCAGCTTGAGGGTAGCCACCGCCTCGGCCACCTGCATCGCCTCGCCGGCATCGACCGGCGACGGCTTGCCGGTAGCGACGTCGCAAAAGGAGCAGGTGCGGGTGCAGATGTTGCCGAGGATAAGAAAGGTGGCCGAGCCATGCTTCCAGCACTCGCCGATATTGGGGCAGGTCGCCTCCTCGCAGACAGTGTGCAGCCCCTTTTCGCGCAACAAACGTTGCAGCTGGCGATATTCAGCGGAGAGCGGTGCTCGCACCTTCAGCCAGCGCGGCTTGGGCGCGGCAAGGCCATGCGCCGGCAGGTCGGCGGCCTCAGGCTGGATGGGGATGGTCGGATACATGCGGCAAAGCTATGCGCCGGCGGAAAAAGGACAATGCAAAGCCCCCCGTGACCGCCACCGGCCATCGCCCTAGAGTCGGCGCATGTCCTACTTGGTTCTGGCCCGCCGCTGGCGTCCGCAACGTTTTTCCGCGCTGGTCGGGCAGGAGGTTGTGGCGCGCACGCTGAAGAATGCGCTGGCCGGCAATTCGCTGGCGCACGCCTACCTGCTCACCGGCATTCGAGGCGTCGGCAAGACCACCATCGCCCGCCTGATGGCGATGGCCGTCAATTGTCAGCAGCCGGCTGCCGGCGAGCCGTGCGGCGCCTGCGCCCCCTGCCAGAACATTGCCAAAGGCAGCAGCCTCGATGTGCAGGAGATGGACGCCGCCAGCCATACCGGCGTCGACGACATTCGCGAGATCCTCGATTCGGTGCGCTATCCGCCGGTCTCTCTGCCGTGCAAGGTGTATATCGTCGACGAAGCGCACATGCTCTCCAAGAGCGCCTTCAATGCTCTGCTCAAGACGCTGGAAGAGCCGCCGCCGAATGTGCTCTTCATCCTCGCCACCACCGAAGTTGAGAAGCTGCCGATCACCGTGCGCTCGCGCTGCCAGCGCTTCGATCTGCGCCGGCTCGGCGCCGAGGAGCTGGTTGCGCACCTAAGCCATATTTTGCAGACCGAAGGGGTGGGCTTCGAGGAGGCCGCCCTGCAGGCAATCGCCCGCGCTGCCGACGGCTCGGCGCGCGATGCCCTTTCGCTGACCGAGCGGGTGCTCGCCTATTCGCCCAGCTTCCTGCGCGAGGAGGATGTGCGGCAGGCGTTCGG
>Ga0233416_10000517_pt1 | contig 11900 bp, 11 predicted proteins | sample Sediment_Towuti__2_FD_188638 | JGI IMG/M metagenome (GOLD analysis project Ga0233416, IMG submission 188638) | Sediment microbial communities from Lake Towuti, South Sulawesi, Indonesia - Sediment_Towuti_2014_0_MG | ecosystem: Environmental > Aquatic > Freshwater > Lake > Sediment | place... | reverse complement strand
CTCAGTTCCTGCCGCAGTTTCTGGGAAGTGCTTTGGAGGGATTTGATCTCCTCCATGGTTGTTTGCGCCTGTTGCGTCAGCCGACTGACATAAGCTTCTCGGTCTCGCATGTCGGATTCCAGATTGGCCCGTTTCTCTTCGCTTTCACGTCGGCGCTCCTCCAGGCTACGGATCGTCTGGACCCAGCTAGCGATATCTCCGCCGAGTTTCGGCGCATCAGATAACGGTTGCCCACGCTCCAATGCCTTTATCGCAGGCTGGAACCATTCGATGAAGGCCATCACCTCGCCCAACTTGAGATCGGTTGTCGGAGCGGAACCTGGCGGAGGCGCGCTCTCGCGATTCGGAGAGGTCTGTGCCGCGTGTGGGGCTGAAGACGTCGTCGCCTTTTTCTGCTGACCGTTCCTCGGCTGTGTCCAGCGATGATACTCCAACAAAGCCGCGATACAATGACGGCACATCGGCTCTTCCGGCAGCGCGCAGCTGCACTTTGAAACCAAATGCCCTTCCTTGAGCCGGATCGTCTGTTCGTAGAGGCCGGAATTCCCAATGACGGCGGAGGAAATCTGGGCGTCGTCGGCTTCGACGATCCGAACGCGATTTTCTGAGAGGTACTGGTTGCCGATGTGAAAGGCATTACGGTCAACCACCGCCTGGATCATTGGAGGATCCAGGAGGCTTAGCCGCTCTGCGGAGCAGGGGATCTTATTTCTCATGCGCTGCGTTCCCAATCGCAAATGACTCCATCTAGTATCGCAGGGCAGTCTGAAACAGACCTGTGGCGCTGTCAAGGATTCATCAGTTTTCCACTGTGGTTGCTCCAACTCCGGCTTTCTTCATAGGCAGGAAGCCGCTCCGAACCCCTTACGGCTTTGTCAGCATCGGCGTGGCGGCCCCTTCGCACTGACCGGGGTCAGCCAGATGTAGTCTGCAATCTTTTCGCGGGTCATCTCTTTGAATTCCTCAATACGCCCCACATCGAACGAAGTCATGAAGATGCTGATCTGTCGGACCTGGTCACCCAGGCGGCGCGCCACTCGCTTCGGAATCGGGAGGTTGTACTGTATATGTCCACCCCCCGTATAGCTTACCAGCGGCCCCGCCATTCTATCGTTCCCTGAGCGAATCTGGTTGAGGCGATGAACCAAAATCTTGGCCATCCCTTCATCGCGCACCATGGATGCTTCGAACATCGTCTGATAGCCACCGTCAGTTCCTCCACCATGACAGGCCTGGAGTTGCTCAAGAATACGTGCCCGATAAATTGGATCATCAGTGATTACTTCGTCTTTCATGCCCCATTGCGCCATCATGGGGTCGAACCTTGCCTGAGCCAAGCCATTCTTGGCGACGATCCTCACCAACGGCTTGGGAGGATTCATGGCATCCACAGCCCAACGGTGTTCTCTTGCCAACTGAATAAGCGGTTCATAGTCCTCGAAGGGACCACCCCAGTTCTGGTGCCACTTGACGGATTGAAGGAATTCCTGGCGAGTCATGTCTGAGCCGAGCACATACTGATCCAATGATGCCTGGCCATCCCAACCGAACATTTCCATTCCCAGAGCAGGCGTACGCCCCTCCGCCTTCAGCCCCCGCAGGACCGCCATGGCCGCATCGATGTGAAATCGATTGTGGTGTTCCTCGCCGAGATAGATGATGTCATGTTGAAGCAACAAGGCAGTCCATCGGTCGAGAGGGACCGGTTTCCCTGTTGCCGTATCGATAATCTGCCATTCCTTGAACAGCCCATCACGCTCGTCTTTCGAGGTGTCGGAAGGTCTGGTGCCTCCTCCGGTGGCGCAGGCCAAGGTGAAGCACAATGCCGCGACGACCATCGACAGCCTATATGTACTTTTGAGTACCCGTAGCGCGAGCAGCGTTGGTGGCTTTAGCATGGCTCCTACCTATCACAGGCTTCTCGGAATGGGCAAGACGCCATCCGAAACCTTGACGCTGATGGACCAGGCCGTTATGCTGCCGCCGTGTATTCAGCAGCCGATAGCGCAGACTCTACCATCTGGTCCGCGCAGTGACCAACTCATGAATTCCCCCGCCCAGGTCCTCGCAGATTTTCGGTCACAGGTGACCAGGCTCTTGCAGGAGCGCGATAAGGAGTGGGAAGCCTCACGCAAGCTCGTCGAGGCGAAGCACCTCGCGACGACGTTGGGACGATTGATTGCAGAAGCTCATCGCGCCGATGTTCCCGTCGTCGTCCGTGATGCGATCACAGTGGCGTTGGGAAGACCAGAAGCCGTGCGAGTCCAGGACCTCCCGGGCCCGCGACTCAAAGAACTCACCGGACTTTCCCCGACCAAAGCTGTACGGGCACTCTGCGTGTGGTTCGGCGTCGTTCACGACCCCATGGGGCAATGGCCAGTGACCTCTCTGCGAAGCGAGGAGATCGAGACATTCGTCCATTCTCACTCCAATCCCTTTGACCTGCTGCTCGAGGCAGACGTGGCTTCCGTGCTCGATCTGGGAGCAGGCGACCTCTCGTTTGCGACAGACCTTGTAGAACTCTATCTGGCCCCTCTCCAGCAGAGGCAGCGCGAATTGATCTTTCATGGCTTCGATCGTCTTCAGCCAGGCTCAAAGTTGGGAGGGCCGCTTCATCCTGATCGCGAGAGACTCAACGGCCTCCGATCTCGATCCGGCCTTTCGTTCCAATTCTATGGAGGTCAGGACATGTTCGACCTGGGCAGGCTCGACCAGGCTGGAAAGCTTGCCCCTCGCTACACGATCGCAACCTGCTGGGCCCCTGCAACACCCACCTTTGCCTATGAACCATCCAGACTGGCCGATGAAATCATTACTCAAGAACTGAAGCGCACCAAAGGCGAGTTTCGGCAGACAGACTTTTCCGGCGAACCGGCCCTGGAGGTTCAGCATGGAGACCGGCTGCTCCTGTTTCCTGCATGGAAGTTCGAGATTCGGGGCCCTCTCGTCCTCCTCGATGTACTGGCGCGCCGAAGTGTTCTCTGTGTCCTCGGTGCCGTCGATACCCAGGTCTTCTGGGAAATCCTGGCACAACTCCTGGACGACGCTCGCTATCGACCGAGTAATCAGCCGTTCACCACCGCGAATCTCCACCACATTTTTGGCGAGCTCTTCGAGCGACTCTCGCGCCTTGCGCTCGGTGAGACCCTGAATCTGTCAGACTGCAGTTCGCTCCGGAGCCAGATTCCGCGGGTTCTGCCTCTCCAGTCGACCCAGGACCCCTTCTATCGCTTCCGCTCCGTTCAGGTTCGCCGCGGCGCGACCTTCTCAGGACTTCCCGCCAGCAGTACCGCGAGACGGTTCTCTGACATGGCCGAAGAGAGCCCGCCGTGGATGCTGATCCTCGTGCCGGAATAGCCCAACCGCCGCAAGCCCATACGGATCGCCATGTCCAGGCAGATTGATGCAAAAACACGCATGAAAATTGACCGCCTCCGGACCCTTTGTTAGACTTCGAGCGTGTCACATCACCATGCATTCCTGAACTCCCTGGACGACTAATCCCGACATGAATTCAGCTCACAGGATCCGGGCCATCCAGGATAATATCGCGCTGGTCATCAAGGGTAAGGCCCATGTGATCGAGATGGTCGTGGTCTGTCTCTTGGCCCGCGGGCATCTTTTGCTCGAAGATGTTCCAGGGGTCGGCAAAACCACGCTGGCGCACAGTCTGGCCCGATCGCTTGACTGCTCGTTCAAGCGCATTCAATTCACCAGCGACCTCTTGCCTTCCGACATCGTCGGCCTCTCGATGTTTAACCGTCAAAAACAAGGGTTTGAGTTTATACCAGGTCCGATCTTCGCCAATGTCGTGCTGGCTGACGAAATCAATCGCACCACGCCGAAGACCCAGAGCAGTCTCTTGGAAGCGATGAGCGAGGCGCAGGTGTCCGTCGACAATCAGACGCATCCGCTTGAGCAGCCATTCATGGTCATCGCCACGCAGAATCCGTCCGAATACCACGGGACATTTCCACTTCCCGAATCCCAACTCGACCGGTTTCTGATGCGCCTCTGCATTGGATATCCTGCGCCCGAAGACGAGCGGAAGGTGCTCGACCGTCCGCCGTCGCTGCATCCGGCCGAAACGCTGGAAGCGGTGTTATCAGCCGCCGACATCTTGGCATTGCAGGCCCATGTGGATCAGGTTCACATGGAAGAGAGTTTGACGGACTATCTGCTCGCGATCGTCCAGGCGACCCGTCAGAGCGAGCTCCTATCCCTGGGAGTCAGCACCAGAGGAGCCCTGGGGCTGAGCAAAGCGGCCAAGGCACTGGCTGTCGTCCGCGGACGAGACTATTGTCTCCCAGACGATATCAAAGAGCTGGCGCCGATCGTCCTGTCTCATCGAGTCATGCTGAACCGGACCCATGGCATGAGGACGCAGAGCTTCGAACAGGCGGAGCGCATGGTGCTCGACATTGTCGAGACCGTTCCCGTTCCTGTCTAGCCAGTAGCGAATTATCCGGTCAATGGGATGACCTACGCGCGTGAAGCAGCCATTCTTCAACCTCGATGCCTCTTCAGTTCTTACCTTCTTCCGTGGCATGTCCCGGCGGCGGTCGATTCGTTTCACATCTGAAGGGACCAGGTTTCTTCTCTTCACATTCGGGATCGGACTCGCGGCGATCAATACCGGCAACAATCTGTTTTACCTGCTCCTCGCGATGATGCTCAGTTTCATCGTGGTGTCTGGCTTGCTCTCGGAGCACTGTCTTCGGCGATTGGAATTTCGCCGGCATGCGCCCGATCTCATCATGGCCAATGAGCCGACCACTCTTACCCTCTCGGTCACCAACCGAAACCGGCATCTGCCCAGCTTTTCATTACGCCTCTTTGATGTCGTCGAAGGCCAAGAGGTCGATCGAGGTCTTGCGGTTCATCTCCTGCCCCCTCAGAGCTCCATGCTTCTGTCCTATCCCCTACTTGGGACAAAACGGGGCTGGATCCACTTCGATGGTATCGTGGTGCAGACACTGTTTCCTTTCGGGTTGTTTCTAAAAAAGGGGCGCTACCCTATGGAAGTGCATCTGCTCGTGAGCCCCCCTATCAAGCCCCTCACCCTCCGATTCGTCGATGAACTGGTGAACCAAGGGCAGGGAACGGCTCTTACACGGCGAGGAGACGGATCCCAACTCTACAACCTTCGTCTGTATCAACCAGGCGATGACTCGCGAGCCATCCACTGGGTCACCACGGCCCGCACCTCTCAGCTGATCGTTCGGGAAACCGAGGCCGAGGATCAACAACGCATTACAGTCGTCTTCTCGCTCGTGGCCCCAGATGAATGCGAATCGCTGTTCGAACGCAGTGTGACCTTCGTGGCGTCCCTTCTCTGGCAACTGACAGAATGGGCCCACCCTGTCCGACTGATTGTCGGGGCAGAAGACTCGGGGCTGGGGTCGGGATCCGCTCATCTCATGGCGATGCTGCGCTTGTTAGCCTTGTGCAAACGGCTGCCACCTGAATCCTGCCACATTGGCAAGCGGGGCGAACAGGCTGCGCCAGTCCACGAAGGCGAGGGAGGTTACAGGCTGGCGATCGTGCCCTGGTCAGACGAGGCCGCAGTCTCATACAGGGGGCAAGCGGATCGGGTGCTGGACGCCACACAACTCGAAGAATTGACCCATGCCTTTTAATCAGGCCTTTGCCATCAGTTCCGTTACCCTCGCGGCCACGGCGTTTAGCGGACTCGTGCTCGCGCAGAGCGTACCCTTCTGGCTCGCCCTTCCTACAGTGCTTATTCTTATGATCTCTCTGTTGCATGCAGGAGGAGTGCTGTTCCTTCGGCGGACGATGGCACAGATCACCGATTCTCCAACCCTGTGGAATATTCTGTTGATCGGCGCCTTTGTCATCTTGTTGATCGACCTTACGGCGCTGTCCAGAGACCTGCTTCCGGCGGGTATCCACTTTTTGGTCGTGCTGCTCGGTATCAAGTTGCTCACCTTGCAACAGCGGCGGGACTATCGGCACCTTTATGTGATTAGTCTCATGGCGATCCTGGCTTCCGCCGCCCTTACGACCGAGGCGTGGTATGTCCCAATCTTCATGCTGTATTTGCTGACGGCTGTATGGACCCTCCTGCTCTATCACTTGACCCAGGAAACGAGCGAAATCCCAGCCGCTGGCACTCTCCCGGGTACGCTAGCCCGTCGCACGACATTCCCGAGCCGCATCACGCACCGGTTCTTTTGGTTGACGAACGGACTCGTCATCCTGACGGTTGCCCTGACACTCGCCATCTTTTTTCTCATCCCTCGCATCGGAGTGGGTGTCTTACAAAAGACGAGCGGGGAAGCGGTGCGGACGACGGGGTTTTCCGATCGGGTCGATCTGGGGACGATCGGATCAGTCAAGCAGGATCCTCAGATCGTCATGCGGGTTGAATTACCGGATAAACCGGCTGTTGGAAAAGAACACTTCTACCTGAGAGGCCTGGCCTACGATCAGTACGATGGACGGTCATGGAGCCACAGCGGAACCCGCCAGCGCTCGTTGAATCTCGTCGCTGACGGGACATTCCTCGCCCACCCGCCCGGCAACTACCCTTCTCCTAGCTCGTCGGAATCGATCCGTCAGGATATTTTGCTGGAAACCCTTGATACTTCTGTATTGTTTGCGGCCCCATTCGCTGAACTTGTGAGCGGCGACTTTCCCACTGTGCAGGCCGATGCCATGAGCGGGCTCCACTTGCCATTTCCCCCTGCTTCCCGCATCAGGTACTCCGTTACCTCTCATGTTCCGAAGCTTGTCGCGAACGAACAAGCCGCATCGAGTTTGGCCTACCCTGACTCAATCCGTTTCCACTACCTCCAGGTTCCTGCCGGGTCGGAACAGGTTGCCGACCTGGCTCATCGCATCACTCAGCCGATCATGACTCCCTTCGGACGGACCCAGGCGATCCTGCAGCATCTCTTGGAGAACTATCGCTACAGCCTTGAGAGCGAGGACGCCACGCTCAACCGTCCGCTGGATGAATTTCTGTTCGTGCGAAAAACCGGGTACTGCGAACATTACGCGAGTGCCATGGTTGTGATGCTGCGGACCGTCGGTATTCCCGCTCGACTCGTGACTGGGTTCTTGGCCACGGAATGGAACGAATACGGGGGCTATTTCACCGTGCGCCAGCGGGATGCGCATGCCTGGGTCGAAGTCTACTATCCTCTCTCAGGTTGGATCACGATGGACCCCACTCCGACCGTCAGCGCAGCAGTCGCCACCTCTCGCTGGGAGCCTCTCAGTCGACTGGCGGATTCCGTTCGGCTCCAATGGGACCGCTTGTTCATCCATTACAGCGCGAAGGACCAACTCGCGGTCGTTCATGGAGTACGGGAAGGCAGTGATGTGGTGCGTGGGAGAATGAGTCGCTGGGCATCGTCGTTGGCTGCTCCGATACGCGAGGCATTTCTCCGCCTCACTCATATGGCCCAGGCGATTCATTCAGGCATGTCGGGGCTCATCACGGCGGCAATTGTGGTCGGTCTCTCTCTGGCCCTCCTCATGCTGCGCGATAGGATAGGGCTCTGGGCCGTCACGCATCTTCTCCCCAAGTCGCACCCGCAACTCGCGATCGTCCAGCTCTACAGCCGCATGCTCCGTATAGTGGAAAAACATGGCGTGAGGAAACCTCCAACCGCGACAGCCAGTGAATTTGCCAGGCTGGTTGAACGGGAATGGAAGGCAGCCGGCCCCATGGTGGCTGATGTGACAGCCCTTTACCATCAGGGACGATTCAGTCAAGTTCCTCTCAGCCAGGACGATCTTTCTCGTGTCACCGAACAGTTGGGGCGGCTGCAATCCCTCGCGCACTCAACCCGGTAATCACGCTTTCCTTCCATTGGTTCGTTCCCGTCCAGACAAGGCCAAGGCCCCAAGCACATCAACTTGTCCCAAGTAAGCACCACCTGATGACCGGTCAGCATTGAGGACTCAACGTCGGTTGCCCACAGAGCGCGGACAATCTCTTCGACTGACGCAGTGGTGGGGTAACTCTCTCTGTAGTCTGGACGACCTGTGACGAAAAGGACTCCAACGAGGAACCGAGGCGGAGGTGCTCAACATGGCGTCGAGGGAGAGGCAGGCCACTCGGAGGGACACTGCTTAGAAAATATTCATCAATTGGAGCGGGAAACGGGATTTGAACCCGCGACCCTCGCCTTGGCAAGGCGATGCTCTACCACTGAGCTATTCCCGCTCAACCAAGCCAGTCAGGAGGATGAAATCTTACTGATGCGAGAACGGAGCTGTCAAGCAATTGAGCAGGCATCGAACACGTCTGTGTGAAATTCACCCGTTTGTCCAAGGACCTTCATCGGGATTCGCCTGAGATCTTGATTGACAAAGCCTGGCCCGGCCATGCTCGTGAACGGCAGCCTGCTGTGTGTTCTGATGCGCTCTATGATCTCGAACAGGGCTCCATTTCTGAAATCGTCATCTGGTTGGTCCACGCACCGCTAGAGCGGGTCGACGAGCAGATCACAGGCTCTCGGGCCTCCTTTGCCGTCTCGCCACCGACCAGTCTCGAACAACTCGAAATTTCTGCGTATTCTGCCTAGAACCTATTTCAAAAGTAAGAATTTCAGTTCCATCCGAGAGCCATCCTACTCCTTCTGTATACTTGACGCGCGCTAGGCGGTCCAGTAGAGTTACGGACGTAAAAGCCTATTCCTGCTTCACAAGCTGGGGTATCACCGGCGTGACCTCTCCTCAACAACCATCAATCCCGTTTGCCGCGCAAGCCATACCTTTCGATGAGTTCCTGGCTTCAGGGAAACTTCCTGAAGGCTACCTGGCCAGCGAGTATATCGCTCAGCAATTCGTCGAGCGACTTGTGCATTACGTCCTCAGTGTTCCAGCCAGCAGTTATACCATGGCTCAACTGGGCCAGCTCCTGGAACAGATCAACCCCCGAGCGCAGGTCCTGTTCTTTAAACGCCTCAAAGAAACGAGCCCTGAGAGCCTCAAAGATTTTGCCCCGCTCTATTATGGCTTCATGAACGAATTTCACTCACTTCTATTCACTTAGCCCGACATTCCCAACATTTTTTCCTTGTTGCCGGGCGATTCTCATGTATAATCCATACGCTACTACTTTGCGCAAAGGAGCGACATGAATCCAACCCTACAGCGAGCAGTGACGAGCTTCTATAATCTGATTTACGAAGCCCAAACTTTTGCCACCACGATGTCACGGATTGACACAGCTGAACAGGAACATTACGCGGGGCGGATTGAAGGGCTAAATTGGGTGCTCGACCGCTGCCAAGAGCTCGAAGACATGGATGCGAACTTGACCCCTTCTTCCCTCCAGCGAGTGCTTACGGAAGTCAAATCCGATCTCGACCACGAATTGTCAGTTCAACGACGGGAGAAGGGCCGTCGTGCAGACGGCCGAGAAGAGGCTCTCAATTTTGTCGCAGATTATTTATCTAGCCTGATCACAGCTACGGACATCGAGTCAGCCAAGACGCCGGCGGTATAACCATCCCGTCTTGAATATGCCAGGCTTCCCCCGTAAACCAACCGGTCTATTTCCCGGAGCTGCCCGACGACCAAGACCACATGATTCGGAGCCCCCCGATCAATTCAGATCGTTGAACGCTTCGTTGCTCTATTGTCCGTCCTGCAAAATGGCAACCCCGACAAGAGAACGACTCCTGCTTGTGCTCCCGACGGGGAACCTATACGAATATCTCTGCCAGCGTTGTGGAACATCGACAGGATCGAAGACTGACAATCAGTAGGCGTTGGCCCTCGTTGTCATATAAGTGAGTCTAGGTTGGAGTCAGAGTCGCCAGTGAATATTGGGGGCTAGATGATCCCTTCCAGGGGGATTCCTTCTTCGATGAGCATGACAGGGATGTCTTCCCGAATAGGATACAGGATCTTCCGGTCGCTTCTGATCAAGCCCCCGTCGAGAGGCTCGGTGATCGACTTATTCGCCTTATTTTTCAATTGCCCACGGCTCACGGTTTCGTTGAGTTTGGCAATCAGCGCTCCATCCGCCAAACTCACATCCTGTTTTGTCTCGGGGCAACAGAGAATGGCGAGAAGATCCTTGTCAATATTGACCGGGCGACTTGCGTCCGTTCGTTCCGCCATGACATCCCCCTTGTCTGAACCGTTTTCGCCTCACATTTCTAGAATAGATCACCGCAGTCAAAGAGATCAAGCTTTACGAATAGCCCCAGCTCGATCAGCCATTCCTGTTACAGTACAGGCCGTGCCATCGTAAAGAATAGAAGGAAGGAAGCGAGCGTCGATGTTGAAGGTCCTATGGAAGTACTCCTTGGCCGGATTATTCGTACTCGTGCCGGCCTGGGCCACATACATGATCTTTTCCACGCTCCTTCACGCGCTCAACGACCTGATGATCGACCTTCCTTGGAACATCGGAGTCCAGGAAAGGCCAGGCATCAGCTTCATCGTGTTTCTGCTCATTGTCGTCATTATCGGCGCCATTGCCACCCATGTCGTCGGACAGCGTGTGATTGCCGGGACAGAACAGTGGATCTCGCGTGTTCCGCTCGTCCGCAGTGTCTACAGCACCCTTAAAGGAATGGCCGATCTCCTTAATTTCCGCTCCCGGTTCGGGCGCAGCACGGTGGTGGCCTTCCCCTTTCCTCGAGACGGGCTCTGGGCAATCGGATTTGTGATGGGAACTGCGCCAGCACCGCTCCAAGTCGCACCGCCAGCAGGTTTGCTGATGGTCTTTGTGCCGACAGCCATCCATCCGTTTACCGGATTCCTCGCGCTCGTTCCTCAGCCACAGGTGCGCCCGATCAATCTACCACCTGAAGACGCAATCAAGATGGAGTGTACAGCCGGTCTGTACAAGCCAGAAACCGGATGGTTGCAGCGCCCGAAGACGATGGTCTGAGACCCATGCCAGTACTCAATCAACTGAATGTTCGAATCGCCGGGCGAGAAGATGCCGCAACGATCGAATCTTTCAGCGCAGCCATGGCTCTTGAAACCGAAGGCCGCCGCCTCGACCCCGGACGCCTGCGTCTCGGAATCATCGCCCTGATCGAAAACCCTGCGAGGGGGTTTTTCATCGTCGCCGAACAGGGGCAGGGCGAAGACTACCGACTCCTTGGACAGCTGATGATCACCTATGAGTGGAGCGATTGGCGCAACGGCGCATTTTGGTGGATTCAAAGCGTCTATGTCACTCCAGCTTGGCGACGTCGGGGGGTCTTCCGCCAGATGCATGAACGCGTACTGGCTCTCGCCAAGGCAAGCCCGAACGTGTGCGGAGTCCGTCTCTACGTCGAAAGAAACAATAGCGCTGCGCAGGCAGTGTACCGGAAACTGGGACTCACCCCGTCGTCGTACGCCATGTTTGAAACCGATTTTATCCTGGCGCCGCTCAAGAGTGTAGCGGATAGTTCGATTGAAACCTAGCAAAAGGAGGACTCGTGTTACTTCTAAGACCACTGGCCTGTATCATCGTCATCCTGCTGCTGGCGTTGGCTCAAGGTTGTGTCGTGTCCAGGGGAACAGTCGGCGAGCCGCTTCAAGAAGACGCAATCTCTGCAATGAAGAAAGGTACGACGACCATGGCAGAAGTTGTCTCAATGATCGGAGCCCCGGATCGGATCGTCAGAGGCCACGATCGTGAGATCTTTCACTATTATTACTATGATGGGAAATCACCTGCGATGTTACTCCTGTTGCTGAATTTTGTCCGCATGGACGTCAAAAGCGACAACCTCTATGTATTTTTCAATAAAAACGGAATCGTCGAAGAAGTGGTCTACGGCAAACGCACCAGTCGCACAGAATTCAAACTGTGGCCCTTTGGTGATTAACGTGGCGTCGCGCTTCCCTTCGATCAGAGTGATAGTTGGCATGCTCTGCCTCCTTCTACTCTTTGTTGGCTGTTCTGTTCGCCG
>Ga0233416_10000516_pt1 | contig 11903 bp, 12 predicted proteins | sample Sediment_Towuti__2_FD_188638 | JGI IMG/M metagenome (GOLD analysis project Ga0233416, IMG submission 188638) | Sediment microbial communities from Lake Towuti, South Sulawesi, Indonesia - Sediment_Towuti_2014_0_MG | ecosystem: Environmental > Aquatic > Freshwater > Lake > Sediment | place... | reverse complement strand
CAGCTCCAGGAACGAGGCTACCAAAACGAGCTTGACGGTGTAGTCGAACAGGGGACCAAAGTCCCCGATCCGTCCAGCCAGTCTCTCCCCCATAGCCGCTGCCTTGATCACCAGGAAGCCCCCCCCGCGCCCGGCATTATATCGTTCGCAAAAAAACAGGGTCAATGCTGGGCGGCCTCACCGGCCGGTCCGGGGCCGGGTGATCAGCCGATCGGTTGAGGCACCCTTCGAGCCTCAGCCCTGGCCTTAGCGATGTACAGCAATCCGTCGGCCATCGAATAGTTGAACGGCAGCTCACAGACGACCTCGCTGACCCGCTCATACACGTATTGATACAGCTTTTCCGCCTGCTCCGGAGTCATGCCTCCCTGCACTTCGTAGAAGAATCCCAGACTCAAGTCCTCCGCCGACGGGCGCATGATGCGTCTGATCCCGTACTCGGCCGGATCGCTCATGATCGGCGCTTCCTTCTCCAGATCGAACAGGCAGGGCTGACAGGAGAACCCGTAGGAATGATGGAGCTTCTTGTTCTCCACGATGAAACTCATGGTTTCGAGCGCCTCCGCTTCGGTCTCCGTGGGGAAGCCGACAATGATGTAGCAATGCACCGCGATGCCCAGATCAACGCAGTCGTCCGTGATGCGCCGGACCCATTCCTGCTTGATGCCCTTCTTCATGAGGTCCATCACCCGCTGGTTGAAAGACTCGAGACCGAACACGATCTTCAAACAGCCGGCATCCCGCATTGACGCCAATAGATCGCGGGTGAGATTCTTCTCGAACCGCATTTCGCACGTCCATTTCACGTCTAGACGCTTTTCGACCATCTGCTGGCACAGCCGCCTCGTCGGCGACAGGGCGAAGCATTCGTCGGTGAAGAAGAAATGCTGCGCCCCGTATCGCTGCTTGAGCCATTCCAACTCCTCGATCGTGCGTCCAGGATCCTTCTGCCTGAAGTTCTGGTGATCGAGCGTGAGGGCGCAGAAGGCGCAATCTTTGTAGTAGCACCCGCGCGAAAACTGGATGGGCAGCACCGGCTCCGGCGACAGGTATCGGTCGAGCGGAAAACCGTCGTAGTTCGGCGCTGGCAACCGGTTCACGTTTTCCGAATAGAACGGCTGATTGACCGTGATCTTCCCGTTCTGGCGGTAGATCAGGTTGGGGACCTTGCTGTAGTCCTTCTTGCCGGCCAACTGGTTCACGAGTTCCAGCAAAGCCGTTTCCCCTTCGAACACCACGATATCGTCGGCCAGCTCGAAGAGACTCGGACAGCGGCGGATGTTGTCGACCAGACGCGTGAAAATGCTGCCGCCGATCGTCACGTGCAGCTCCGGTGCAACCTCCTTGATCAACCGGCAGAGGGTGAGACCTGGAATGATCTGCGACGTCGCGGTGATGGACACCCCGATCAGGTCAGGACGATCGTGGACGATCGACGGCAGGAACAGGTCGCGGAACAGGCTTCGATAAGGATTCTGCGCCTCGTCGCAAACGACCCTCATCAGGTCCTTCGACGAATAGATCGAGTAGTTGCCGAACTGATTATCGACGACGGTGAGGCGGGTCGGGAAATAGACCGATGAGACCACCTCCAACCACTTATCAATCATGAACAGACTGGCGCGATAGGCATCGGGGTCGTAGAAGTTCTCCCCGCGCAACGTGTTCTTGGCAAGCTCGATCCGGTCGAGCACATAGGGAAACCGATCCAATGAATCGGCGATCTTGGCGTAATGCTCCCGACTGCCGGCGCCCGTCTCACCCGAGCGCGCCCGCTCCAGCGCCCGTTGTTTCTCGATCAGTTGGCGATGAACGCGCCCTCCATAGGATCGGGTGAGCAGCGCGTCCAGGAGTTCGATCCCCAGGTCACGTTGCGAGACCTTGGAGACGCCTCCCTGATGGAGAAATCCTGTCAAGGACGGCAGGCTCAGGTACGGTTGAGAGGGGTGCCAGGTCGGCGGAAAAAGCAGCGAGACTTTCATACCGGCTCTATCTCCGATTACGTCGGAAAATCAGAGGGTTTCGAGCTATCTCCTTGTGGGGTTATACCCTCCGCACCGCGTGAAATGCAACCAGGGCCATGCCGGAAGAGAAGAAAGGCCGTTTCCGTGACGGTGACAAAAAGAGAAGGCCCCGGACCGTCAGGTCACCGCTCCTGACGACAATCCGAGGCCCTTCGTGGATACTTACCGACTCTTCCCGGTCACGACCATCGGATCACGGCCTCTTCCGAGACCGGACGGTCGCTTACAGCTTCAGCGCGAACCAAGTGGAGAGCGCTTTCATGCCGTTCCGCTCAATATTCGAACCGTCCCAGACCGCAAACGCGATGGGTACCGACATCCCCGGCTTGAATTGCGTGTCGTTCGCATCGCCATTCTCGAGCGTCCGCTTCACAACCACCCGCCAGGTCGGGCCTGTATACCCGCCACCTTTGAGAGATCCGGCCGGTTCCCACACGCCGTTTCCGATCACGTCCTGGTGGGCCTGCGTCGTCAGCGTGCTGAAGCCGTTCGCGTTCAGATCTTCCACCGAGCTCACGCGCAACGTCGGATCCGACAGAATATTCCCCGACCAGATTCCCGGGTTGAAGGGACCGAGGCTCCGGCCGATGCGGTCCGGATAGGTCACACCGCCCGCCGGCTCTTCGAAATAGTAGTCCCAGAAAATGCCGGGATACTGGTCATCCACGTCCCAGATGCCGGCGCTATCCTTGCCGAGATCCTTCTGCCATTCCGCGTTCCAGCGCCAGATGTTTGTCGTGCCACCCGATTGCCCCATGCATTGGAACGGCGGCGCGCCGGACGTATTCACCGGGAACATCACGGCGACTTGATCACGGAAGTCTTGTGGTCCGATCGTCGTGTCGTTCTTGGTCTGGTCGATCCACTCCAAGCGCAGCCCGAGTTCTTTGCCGTTCGTCATGGCCTTCACAAACACCGATTTCACGGAGATGTTCGGGTGCATAGGGGTGGTAATCAGCTGCCCGCTCAATGGCACGACGACCCCGGGCACACCCTCCCAGATCGGGTTTGCACCGTCCATGGGAATCGGCCCCTTGATCGTCTTGGTCGGAATGGTGACCGGTTGGCTGACCGCTAGCGGCACCTGCCCGATCGTCAGCATCACGCCGACGGCCAGAGCAGAGAGCAGAATCGCAAACACCCATTTCTTGTTGGCTGTCTGCACCACTCGCATATTCCTAATCCCTCCTCTCAATTAAAGATTGTTCTCAACACCAAAGGCCTGCGCCACTCTAAGCGCTCCCGACCGGTCCTCCTTCAGGCTTGTCCTTGTCCTGCTCCTTAACGTCCATGAAGGACTGGGCGCCGACTTCGTTCAGCAACAGGCTTAATTCATTGCCCTGATCCTGTGCGCCGCATTCGTACGTCTGCCCTTCTGGCGAATTAAAGGTCGCCGGTCGATAATCAGTCTCGGTATATGGTTGGGGCGTGACGCCCAGGTACGCCGTTTCAAACTCCATCCAGTCGGCCGTCATGTCCGCGATCAATCGGAAGAAGCCGGAGTCCGCCTTCTTGGTCAGCATGCGGCAGAAAAGCGGCACCCAACGACCGATGTGATTCTTCACGAACTTCTTCTGCGCGTCCACGACGATCTGCGTCTTTTCGACCCCGTCATGGCAACGGGAATAGGATTCCTTGTAGGCCAGGAAATGCATGAACTCGAACTCCACGCTGAGGTGATCGAGCCGCTCATGTATGTCCTTGGATAATTCGACCCCGAAGGCCCTGTAGAAACCAGAAATGTCGCCCATCACGTGTGACTGTGCGAACACGTGATCATTTCCGAAGAGTGTTTCGTACGGTGGACAGTCGAGGGTGATGACGTTGCTGAAGACCCTGCGATGCTCCGACTGCAGATCGCCGAGCTGCCAACTGCTACATTCAGCGGTGATCAGCTTCTCCACCAGCTCCAACTGTCTCTTGAGCGAGAGGAGCTTCTGCCCCGCGCGTTCACCCCCCTGTCCATCGAGCACGGATTGCAGGGTCTCGAGTGCGGCCCTCCCGTCCTCCACGAATTCTCCGGACCGCAGGTAGTCGAGAAATTCGTCATCTTCCGGATAGAGCAGACTCCATGAAATGAGCAGGTAGACTTTGCTGCGATTGAGGGCGCGTTCAACGGCGGGAGAATCCTTCATCGTTGGCGAAGCCGGGATGACGGCGGTCGCAACGTTCGAGATGCCCTGTACGGGCAGTTTACTCGTCATACGGTGCTCCGGAAAATCCTACGGATCCAACCCCATCACCGGTCGCTCGACACCCGCACCGCGTCCGGCTGTCACCCCGGGTCTGAGTATGTATAGGGAAATGCCTCAGGGGATGTCAAGCGCCAACTGGCGGTGACTACCGGCCCTTCACGGCGTCGACGGTTCACGCCACCCCGGGCAGATCGCCCGCCATCCCTCCCGTCGTCTTTTCGACCATCTGTGGTCATCGATCGATCCCCGCGAGTTGGCGCGCCGGCGTGACGCGAATTGCAACCTGATCATTGACAGTCCGGCACACCGCCTCGCACATTCCACACCCGACGCAGGTCGCCGACGAGACAACCAACCGCAACGATTCCAGGTCCATCGAGAGCGCGTTCGTGGGACATCGCGACACACAGGCATGGCAGCCCTGTCCCGCCGTGCAGAGCCGATGCGAAATGGCAGCGGTCCCCATTCGAACAGCTCCGACCCCCTCGACCGGCAACAGCGCTTCCGCCCGGCAGGCCGAGATACAGGGGAAGTCTTCGCACAACAGGCAGGGCGAGCGATCGGCAAGAATGACCGGTGTGCCGTCTTGCGCATGTGCGACAATGGCGCCCGGGGGACAGGCTTTGATGCAATCGCCGCAGCGCGTGCAGCGTTCCAGAAAGACCACTTCCTCGACGGCGCCCGGCGGCCGTAGCCAGTCGGTTCGGACGGTCGGCTGGACCGGTGCCGGAGCCATATCCGTACGCCGTGCAAGTTCCTGCGCAGTCCTCGTGACAGACCGCGCCGAATCCCTCAGAAAATCGCGCCGCCCGTATGACGGATCGTCAGCCACAGGAAGCCCTGTTTCGAGTTTCGGGTTTCGGCCTGAATCAGAAAACTTGCAACGTGAAACCTGTAACCTGAAATTTGTATTCCTACATCACGCCATCAGCTCGCAGCTTGTACACTTCCACACAGCGATCGCAGGCACCGAACTCGACGTCCCATCCGGGATGATTTTCACGGATGAAGTTGAGCACATAGGTCTCGACCTTGTTGCCGAGGTCTTCGACCCAGGAATAGGTGGGAAAACGGCAGAGTGGGCAGGGAAACCCCGGCATCAGCATGATCTTGTTCGCGCTTTCCGGAACCTCGCCGCCCTCGACTTCGACTGCCCGATCCATCACACGGAGCGTGTCCGTCGCCATTTCGATGAGTTCCGAATGGGTGAAATACGAGGTCTGCCACAGCCCCTCGAACACCGACTTCAGTTGCGGGGGGGGAATTTTCCGGTACCATGACCGGAACTCTTTGAACCGATCCTCCTTGCTCAGCATCGGCTCCTTCCCCATCGCAATCAGCCGGCTGTCCACGCTCAGGCTCCAGAGCACCCGATACCGCTGCAAGATGAGCGTTTCTTCGCCGGGATTTTGCCCGACCTTCGTATCCGGATCGTACCCGAACGCTGGATCGACCATGTCCGAGATGTGCATCAGCTCGTGACGACAGTAGCGGGTCAGCGCCGGGTCGTAAAACCGTCGCGGGATCAACTTGATGCCGACGCCCTTCATGCCTTTTTCCTCGAACTCCCTCGCCAGTTCCTTCTCCACCGACCCCCACTTGCGCAGGATGTCGACGCCCTCCTGATCTTCTTTCAGCACGCCTTTGACCAGCACGATCCCCACTTTCGCCTTCAACGGTGGGTATTCCTCGAAGGAATCCCGGATGATGTCCGAAAAGCCCCACGTGCCGAACAGGTATTGATAGAGTTTCTTGAATTCCCCTTCCCGCTCCTCGAGGATGAATTTCTCGTAGATCGGGTCGGCATATTCATGAAACTCCTTGTAATACGTGGGATCTCCCTCCCGTTCCGTTTTTTCGACGAAGGAGTCGATCACTTCCTGAAGCAGGGCGGGCTGAAACCTGATTTCCACGACCGTTCCTCGGATCGCGTAGGTGGTACCAGTGGGATGCTGGGTCTTGGCGGATGATGACCGCAGGGGCTCCGAAGCCGGCTGGACGCGTCGGCGGTCTTTTTGAACGCGCTCAGCGCCAATCCCGAGCACGTCCCCCTTCACGGACGGGGCGGTGGAAGGGTTGACTTGCCCGGAGAGCATCTCTTACGATCTCGTACGCCCGGCGGAAATTATACTGGCCAAGCTGACGGGCAATCAAGAAGCGGAAGACAGGACTTCAGGTACGGAACCGCGTCATCATGCCGGAGGATACCTTCGCCCCACAGTTCACGGGCCTACTCCCCCAACCCGCGACGCCAGGCGCACCCGCCCCTCCCATGGATTTCATGGAGTACTGGAAAGCGGACTGTCGGGAAATCAGGACGTTTCGGGGCCATTCGCACGGGGTCTGGGCGGTGGCCTTCTCGCCCGACGGTGTGACCCTCACCAGCGGCGGGGCCGATCGCCTCGTCCGGATGTGGGACATTGAAACCGGCCGGCTTTTGCGTTCGTTGCGCGGTCACACCAACGACATCCGTGCCATCGTCTTCACTCCCGACGGACAGATTCTCGCAACCGGCAGCGACGATCGTACTATTCGCTTGTGGAACGGTAAGACCGGCGAGCCCACCAAACTCCTGTTCACGCGGTACGATCACAACGTCTGCAGCCTGTCGCTCTCGCCGGACGGCCTGATGCTTGCGCGCGGCAGCCACAACAAGGATATCAAGATTTGGGAGGTCACCACCGGCACCGAGTTGATGACGCTGCTCGGGAAGGACCAGTACGACCACCACTGGTCGGTCTGCGTCGCCTTCTCTCCGGACGGCATCCATCTCGCGCACGGCACCGACATCGGGAAGATCAAGCTCTGGGAAGTGCTGCCGAGCGGCGAAGAAAAGGTGTTGCATGACGGACATTGGCGCAGGGACGCGGAGGATTCGACCGAGACGCGGGGATACTTTGTTGAAGACGACGGCGGGTTCCAGAAACCGATGGACTATTGGATCGGGGCGATGACTTTCACGCCGGATGCTAAGACCCTGATCACGGGCAGCCGGGACAGGACCATCAAGCTCTTTGCAATGCCCGACGTGGTTGAGAGGAAAACGCTCACCGGGCACACCGGCTGGGTCCGCAGTCTTGCCGTGTCGCCGGACGGGAAGGTTCTGGTCAGCGCCTCGGACGATCAAACGGTCAAGTTCTGGGACCTCGCGACCGGCCGCAACTATAGAACCCTGAGGGGCCACGGCGGCGCCGTGCGCTGCATCGCCTTCTCCCCCGACGGCCGTCGTCTCGCCAGCGCTTCGTGGGATCGGACGGTCAAACTCTGGGAAGGCGGCAGACCGCCCGGGGAATAGGGATGGAGGTCCGCGCGGGAACCGGGTCGGTCCCGACCGGTCCGCAGCCTGTGGATTTCTCGTTTCCGCATATCTTCCCTTCCGCCTCCCTGCAAGACAACGGGGTATCTCGATGGCGATGACATCGGTGATGCTTCCCCTTGGAACCGCGGCGCCGCCGTTCCTATTACGGGATGTGGTAAGCGGACAGATCTACTCGCTCGACTCGTTTGTCGATAAGGCTGCTCTGTTAGTCATGTTCATCTGCCGCCATTGTCCGTACGTGCTCCACGTCGAGCAGGAATTGGCCAGGATCGGACGTGACTATCGCAACACAACCCTCGGTATCATCGCCATCAGCAGCAACGATCCGGTGGGGTATCCTGACGACGCACCCCCGATGCTCAAGGAGATGGCCCTGCGCCTCGGGTTCGCCTTCCCCTTCTGTTTCGACGAGACGCAGGAGGTCGCGAAGGCCTATCGGGCCGCCTGCACACCGGACTTTTACCTCTTCGACCAGGACCGGAAGCTGGTTTATCGCGGACAACTCGATGATAGCCGCCCCGGCAATAACAAGCCCACGACCGGCCGTGATCTGCGCGACGCGATCGCAGCCCTGCTGGGGGGCAAGCCGGCAAACAGCGTCCAGAAACCCAGCATCGGCTGCAGCATCAAGTGGAAGCCGGGCAATGCACCTCCCTACGCATAGCGGCCACGCTTCACCTGTTCTCCTCTTCCTGATCCTCGCGTCGACTATCGCAGGCTGCGGCCGTGCGCAAACCGCCTCGCTCACCGCTCAAGACTTCCGCTTCACGCCCGCGATCCTCCGGGTCAGCTCGACTTCGTCCCTCACCCTCCTGGTCTACAACGCCGGCCGGGAGGTTCATGAATTTGACAGCCCGGCTCTCCTGTATACCGTCACGTCCTTGTCCGCAGCTCGGACTGCGGAAGCAGCCGGACCCGCCGTCTTACTCGCGCCAGGAAAATCCGCACAGCTCACGATCTCTCCTCCGCCGGGGACATATCTCTATTTTTGCCGCCGGAAGGGACATGCGAACATGACAGGTACATTGATCGTTGAGTAGCCGGAAGTGGCCAGATCTCGGAACTTCAACCCCACTGACGAATGGTCCGCGTTGCCTGATTGTCATGGGCGCTGAGAAGGCTAGCCGCGCAGGAAAACACGACCGGGGATTTTCCGCTCAGATACGGCGGGAAGAAATGAAGGAGCTAGAGTCTTGGCATGAAAATAGTCTTCCCCATCTTCTGTGGATAACCCTGTGCACAACGAAGCATGAAGATGCATCGCAGCGTGGTTCAGGCGGTCACTGGTACGAACTGCCTGCTTTTTAGGCATCTGTTGTCTGAGGCGAAGGCCCCCATATATAGTGGGCGGATCAGAACTTCACGACTTTTTTCCGCATTCCTAGCAATCGCATCTTGACATCGACAAATCGCCGCTGCTGGCGCGCATCCTACGCGTGTCACTCGTCCCGCTATCCACAGGCCCAACGGTTTTCTGGGGAGAACGAACAAAATGCCGCACCCACAGCGGCGTTTCCAAACAGGTAGCTAACCGCCGCCGACCGACCGATCCGGCTCGATGCGTGGCGATCGGGTTTCTCGTTCCGTAGGGAGGCCAACACGGGGACCATCTCCCATGCCGGCAGTCAGCACGCCATCGGGAGGACATGACGGGATCGAATCAGGTTGGTCCTCACTGCTGAGGATCGTCTTTCAGTTGACTGAGTAGTTGGTCCAATCGTTCTTTGTGCGGCGACGCCACTGTGATGAAACCCACGCCGACCGATCGTCCGCGGCTCCAGCGGACCGCCGCCCGCTCAACCACGAGCGGCGATGCCTCACTAGGCACGTCGAGACGGAGCGAGATCTGCATGCCCGAATAGACCTGACCGTCGGTCTCGATGAGACAACCGCCCTTTGATAGGTTCATGACCGTACCGGCCAATTCGCCCTGCCGCGAGCCGGAGAGCACGCTCCGGAACCGCACCTGGAATCGCTGCTGACGGCGGAGGTCCATGCCGATGTCTCCGTGAATACACTGGTTTGTAGGCTCTCTGAGGAAGGCTGTCAAGGATCTTATTACCGCTCTGCCCCGTCTCGCATCCCTCTCCTGCCCATTTTCTAGTCCAAGAAACCGGCCCTGGCCGATGAGTGGGCGGACACTGGCACGTGACCCAGGCAGCCACATCCCTCCAAGCATGTCGCCTTTACTGCCTGGGTTGAGACCTCCCGAGAGATGGCCTACAATCTTGCCAGGACCCCGCCGCTTTTCGACCACCAAGGAGGTTGGCATGCAAACCTATGTGAGTCTCGTGAGGTTCACGCAACACGGGCATCAAACTATGAAAGAGAAGGGCGTCGAACGGGCAGAGATGGTGAAACAGAACGCCAAGGCTCTCGGCGGGAAACTCGTGCAGGCCTATTACTGTCTCGGCCAATATGACGTCGTCGCGATCTGGGAATTTCCGGACAATAAAACGGCCATGAAAGCAGCGGTCATGAATGCGTCCATGGGACACATCGAAATCACGACGATGCCCGCAATCGGACGAGATGAATGGAAAGCACTCATGGGCGACACGCTGGGAAAGCGGCGGTAACCATCCGCTAGTACCCGCGCCCGGTACTTCCACCCCGGCCCATGCGATCCAGCGGGAGCGCCTCGTACCTTCGCTTGAGATCGGGATGCTCAGCCAGATAGCGCTTCACCGCCGCATCATCGGCGAAGATCTCCTTGCTGCGACCCCGGTACTCCTCTAACGTGAGGCCGTGTTTCGACAAGAGTGTCACGAGTCTCGTCTGGATCTCGTTCCCCATCGCTTTCATCTGCTCGGGCGACGGGCGCTGTCCCTCTCCGAACCGTTCTCCGCCACGAAAGTAGTTCATCATCATCTCGCCGATCTCGATGCGGGCGTTGACGAACTGTTCCACTTCAGCCGGTTCTGCCGCGAGGCCGATTTCTAGAATCGAGAAGATTCCCACCAAAGCGGCAAGCACGGTACATACCAGCTTCATGGTTCTGTTCCCTTTCCGTACTCTCTGACACCAGTCGGCTTCCAGTCTCGCGCCAGGCGTCGTGCCTCGTCGATCTGCTCGGCAGTCATCGATTTAGCCATATAATCCCGCAAGAAAGTCGCACCCTTGGCGCCTTTCGTCGCCGCCAAGCTGAACCACATATACGCCTGAACCAGATCCTGCGGCACCCCTGTCCCTTCATAGTAGATGTGCCCCAATTGGAGCTGCGCAAAACCATTTCCTTGGTCTGCAGCCAACTGGTACCACTTTCGCGCCACCCCGTAGTCCTTGTCGACACCGTAGCCGTTCATAAACATGGTGCCGAGGCCGCTTTGCCCTGCGCTCGCGCCCTGGGCGGCGGCCATTTCATACATCCTCAGCGCGGCTCCATAGTCCTGTTGAATATCTCGGCCCTCCCAATACATGCGGCCCAGGGCAACTTGTGATTGCGCGTCACCCTGTTCGGCCGCCAGCCGATACCACTTGTACGCTGCGTGGGGATTCCTGGGAACCCCGTGTTTCGACCCGTTGTCATAGATATACCCGAGTAGGGCTTGAGCCCCGCGGTCGCCTTCTTCAGCGAGTGGATGCAATTCTTTCAAGGCTGTTGCGTAGTCTCCGCGATCAAAGGCCTGACGGCCCTCTTGCCACCCGCCTAACGATGGCGAGGCGACAAGGCACCCCAGAACGATTACGAGGAGGATACGTCTGCCCATCAGCTTTTCCCCAAATCGACGCCGGGCGAACTCGCCGCAGAACCCGCCGCGCCATCGCCCCGAGACCCCACCCACAGCGCGACACATTCTAAGAATGATGCTCATGGACCGCAAGGGGCCGGGAGAGGAATGACGGGTCCAGAATCGATCGCGCGACGGGTTCGTCGCGGGGAGGAAGCCGAATGCGGGCAGCGCCGCACCTCACACGCATGCGCAGGGCGTGCAGGAAGCTACCTGACTGGGGTTGCAACGACCACGTATACGCTGAGCGCTAATGGTGCGGTCCCGCGTAGGTGGGGTCCGGGAACTCGGCGTGGCATTCCAGACAGACGAGCCGTCCCGTCGTGACGCCGTCGGCATCTCGGACCTCATCGACCACACGACTATGCGTGCACGTGCGCACGAGCTTGACGCGGACGTTGACCTTTTCTGTGGGAATGACGGAGGTGACGTGCATGGAAACCACCCTCTCGATGGCAGGGTGCGAACGATGTCGCGGGAAAAAGGATGACCCCCTTCGCTCGGGCAAGTCAAGGGGTGTGGAAGCGAATAGAATCGGGCACCCGCGCGAGCTCTCCTCGACGAACATGGATAACCCGTCGCGCAGTCCTATTCCACCGCCTGGCCCTGTAGAAACAGGCTCTGTTAACGGCTT
>Ga0233416_10000515_pt1 | contig 11928 bp, 8 predicted proteins | sample Sediment_Towuti__2_FD_188638 | JGI IMG/M metagenome (GOLD analysis project Ga0233416, IMG submission 188638) | Sediment microbial communities from Lake Towuti, South Sulawesi, Indonesia - Sediment_Towuti_2014_0_MG | ecosystem: Environmental > Aquatic > Freshwater > Lake > Sediment | place... | reverse complement strand
TTGGGGTCCCTGGGCACCGGCTCGGATTGGCGCGTCGCCCTGCTACGGCCCGGCAACCGCCCCATGCAGCGCCTGGCCCATGCCCTGCTGGGGCGCTCGGCCTTGGGCGTCGAGTTGGTGGGTGAGGAGCGCGTTCCCCAGAATGGGCGGCACATCACCGCCGACGTGGCGCTGATCGAGGCGGAGCTACGGCGGGGACCGCTGGGCTTGATCGAGGTGGTGAAGGATGCCCGTAAGCGGCGTGACGCGGCTCCAAAGCTTGAAAACCCTCGCCCTTCGGGAGAGGGTAGGGTGAGGGGATCAACAGAAGATCCCACAGCACGGGATATCGAAGGAGAGAGGCCTGTTTTGAATCCCCCTCACCCCCGCCCTCTCCCGCAAGGAGAGGGAGAATCAGATCCCTTCAATCTGCTGGTGCTGGTGGATCAATTCGAGGAGATCTTCACCTACGCCGACGCCGGGGGACGTCAGGCGGACGAGTCAGAGGCCTTCGTCAATTTGTTGCTGGCGTCGAAGGCGGCAAAGGATGCGCACATCTATATCGTGCTCACCATGCGCACCGACTTCCTGGGCAACTGCGTGCGCTTCCTGGAACTGCCGGACGCCATCAACCGCGCCCAGTATCTGACACCCCGGCTCACCCGCGAGCAGATCGAAAAGGCCATCACCGGCCCCGCCCACCTGTTCGACGGCGATGTGGAGCCTACCCTGGTGGCGGAGTTGATAAACGCCGTCAGCAACGACCCGGACCAACTGCCCATCCTGCAGCACGCTCTGGCGCGCATGTGGGAGTCGGCCCAGGCACACGACCGTCATACCGGCATGGATTGCCGGTATCCAGAGAACAGGGATGTTGACTCGGCTGCCCTCCATGGCTCCTGGGTTCCGGCAATCCCTGCCGGAACGACCGGGCAAAATCACATCGGTTGGGATGATTTCAAGACGGTCGGCGGAATACACGAGGCGCTCTCCAAACACGCGGACGAAGTCTTGGCCTCGCTTTCTCTGAAAAAAGTGATTGAAGACCCACTTGGGCCGGAACAGCGGACAGCGGAGATCCTGTTCCGGGCGATTACCGAGCAGCGTGATGCGGTAGCGGGCGGACAGGCCGTGCGCCGCCCTCAGTCGTTGCAGCAAATCGGGGACTGGTCCGGGCGTAAGGCGGAGGAGTTTTTCCCCGTGGTGCGCGCCTTCGCCAAGGAGGGCGTGAATTTCCTCACCTACGTGGGTGAGCTGAACGCCGAGACTGTCGTCGATATTTCCCACGAGGCCCTGATCCGGCAGTGGGGCCGCTTGCGGGAATGGGTGGCCGATGAAGCAAGACTGGCCGGCGAGTACCGCCGCTGGCGCGAGCGGGCGGAGGCCAAGGCAGCCGGAACAGGCGCCTTGCTCACCGGCGCGGACCTGGTTCGGGCCGTGGAATGGCGGGATGGCGCCGCCTGGAACACCCAGTCCTTCTGCAAACCCGGTCCGGCCTGGGCGAGCCGCTATCGTAATACCGCGGACCAACGGTCCGATAGCGAGTTCAAAGGCGTCCTGAAGTTTATAGATGAGAGCCAACAGGTCGTGCTCAAGGAAGAACAGCGGCAACGGCGGATCAACCGGAACTTAAGAATCTCGACGGTGGTGAGTGTCGTCGCCTTTGTCTTGGCCGCTGGTTTCGCCATCTACGCCAACCAGCAAAAAGTTGCCGCCCACGAGAAACAAATCGCCGCCGAGGCCTCCGTCTTATGGCACCCCTTGGATTTTTCGGATTCGAGAATAGAAATAAATCCCAAACAGACCGAAGGCCTGTTGCGGCTTGCACTAAGCGATGACGAGCACAAAAAGGCGTTTCTGGAACAATTGCTAAGAGAGGAGGCACTCGCCGGCTGGTTCAACCATAAGTCGGCTTCGATCCTCAGCGCCTCCATAGGCTTGAATCGGGAACTTAGAAGCTGGTTCCTTGAACGCCTCTATGAGATCGCGCCAGAAAACGAGACCAAAGACGTATTTCGTGTGGCTTGTGTGCTGGCCTTAATGGGTCTGGGCGGCGAGCCTACTCCGGAAGGCATAATCGCCGCCGTCCGAGGGACACAGAACGCTGATCAGCTTGAGTCTCTCGCTAAGGGCTTAGTGGCAGTGGCCGGCAAGGTGCCGGAGGCGCAAGCCGTGGCGGTGGCCGAACAGCTCGTGACCGCCATCCGGGAGTTGGAGGATGACGATCAACTTTATGCCCTCGGTCAGGGCTTGGCGGCGTTACCGGTCAAGCTGACGGAGACCCAGGCTGTGGCGGTGATCGAGCAACTCATGGGCACCTTCCAGATAACGGATGATTCTGACCAGCTACAGTCCCGCCGTCAGGTACTGGGGGTGGTGGCCGGCCAACTGTCGGAGGTGCAGGCCGGTGCAGTGGCGGACAAGTTCGTTGCCACCATCCGGGAAACGGAGGATCCTGATCAGCTTGGGTCTGTCAGCGAGGGCCTAGCGGCGTTACCGATCAAGCTATCGGACGCCCAGGCCGAGGCGGTGGCGGACAAGTTTGTGGCCGCCATCCGGGGAAACGAAGATCGTTATCCGCTTAAAGTGTACAAGGAGGACCTGAATCGGGGGCTGGCAGCGGTGACCGGTAAACTGTCGCAGGCCCAGGCCGAGACGGTGGCGGATAAGGTTGTGGCCGCCATCCGGGGGACGGGGAATGCTAATAAGCTACTGCACTTCAGCCAAGGCTTTGTGGCCGTGGCTGGCACCGTGCCGGAGGCCCAAGCCGGTGCGGTGACCGAAAAGCTCGTGGCCACCATCCGGGGGACGCAGGATGACTATCAGCTTCACGCCCTAGTTGATGGCCTGGCGGCGGTGGCCGGCAAGGTGCCGGAGGCGCAGGCTGGGGCAGTGGCGGAAAGGTTCGTGGCCGCGATCCAGGCCACGGGGGATTCTGACCAACTTGCAGCCCTCGCTCAGGGCTTGGCGGCGCTGCCTGTCAAACTGACGGAAGCCCAGGCGGGAGCGGTGGCGGAAAGGTTCGTGGCCGCGATCCAGGCCACGGAGGGTTATTCCCAACTTGAAGCCCTTGGTGAGGGCCTAGCGGCGGTGGCTGGCAAGGTGACGGAAGCCCAGGCGGGGCCGGTGGCGGAGAGGTTCCTGGCCGCGTTCCAGGCCACGGAGGATCCTGACCAACTTAAGGCCCTCGGCCGGGGCCTGGAGGCGGTAGCTGGCAAGGTGTCGGAGGCGCAGGCCGGGGCAATGGTGGGAAGGTTTCTGGCCGCGATCCAGGCCACGGGAAATCCTGACAAACTTGAAGTCCTCGCCCAGCGCCTGGCGACGGTGGCCAGCGGTATCGCCGCTGATGACAAAGCAGCTTCCCTGCTATTTGAACTCTTGAAAAACCCGTTGATACCTCACGATGCCATCACAGACACGATTCGCAAGCGCTTCCCCGATGCCCCTCCAAAAGAACAAGGCTTCTGGGCGCTGGTCGAGTGGGCGGATAAACAGTTCCCCCACATCGACCTGGATGCACCTCTGCAAGAACCGCCCGCGATGGCGGTAGCACCGGGTGGCGGTTCGTAAACACATTAACATCCGCCATCTCGGGCGGGTGGACTATCTCCCCGCCTGGGAGGCGATGCGCCGGTTCACCGAAGAACGCACGGCGGAGACCCAGGACGAGATCTGGTTTCTGGAACACCCCCCGGTCTTCACCCTGGGGCTTGGGGGAAGACAAGAACATCTCCTCGATCCGGGTGATATTCCGGTCGTCCACACCGACCGCGGCGGGCAGGTGACTTACCACGGTCCCGGTCAGCTCATTGTTTACGTGCTCATGGACCTTCACCGCCGTGGTTGGGGTGTGAGAAGACTGGTCCGCGCACTGGAGCAGTCCGTCATCGAACTATGCGGGGAATTCAGGGTGACGGCGGTGCGGCGTCCCGGCGCGCCGGGGGTCTATGTCGACGAAAGCAAACTCGCCTCACTGGGCCTGCGGGTACGGCGAGGCTCCACCTACCACGGGCTGGCGCTGAATGTGGACATGGACCTCGCCCCTTTTCGCCGCATCAATCCCTGCGGCTATCCGGGATTGGCCGTGACCCAGACCAGGGACCAAGGCATCCGCGGCGGTGTGGAGGAGATCCGACAGCGGCTGTTGCCTTATTTGCTGGTTCAGCTTGGCTATGATTCAACAACAGGGACATCCTCCGCTACGGTACGCGCTCCATTGTGAAATTCTCGGTCGCCTCTTTCCCGGCCTTGACCGTGATCTGCCTGGCCACGCCTTGATACCCAGGGGCGGAGACTGAAATCTCATACCTGCCAGGGACCAGCCTCCACGTGTATCGCCCATCGCCATCGCTGACAATCGCGACTTCGGGAATGGGCGGGCTGGGATCATCCAGCGATCTGGGCTGAACGAGAGCGCCGACCACAGGGCGGCCCCGGCGATCCATAATCTGCCCTGCTACACCTTCCACGATTCCGGTCCCGGTGCCAGCTTGTTCATTGCTTATCGCTGGTCTATCGACATCGTCGTAGCCGCAGGCCCCTGTGCTCAACAGGACAATGGCGCCAATGGCTGCCCCATGACTGATCGCTCTTATGTTTGCGATCCTCCGAAACAAGCGAATAAGCATAAGTAAATCATCTCAATTTTTTGCTCACAAGTTTACGGGGGGCTAACGCCCCCCGCGTTCTCCGTCAACTGCTGTCACTATGGAGCATTGCGCCAGTTAATCAGATTGTTGAATACCGCTTCCGTGATGCGGGTTCCATGGTTGTGGTCACTATGAGGAGCGCTGCCATGGAGTCCATAGGCATGTATCGCATACGCGCACGGGCCATCGGCACAGAAGGGGCTGCCCGCGGGCCTGTCCTGCCAGACAGCGCTACCGCTCATCCCACCGGCGGTGTCATTTTTGTAATAGACCTGCCTGGGTTCCGTAACGCGGACGATATCTGCGCCCATCCATTGCGACTGCGTCGGGGTCTTGTCGCCGGGATAGCCGGCAACAACCGAGGGGAGTCCCGTCAGGTCCGCTGATTGCCAAAAGGTCCCAAACCACCCGACCGTATTGCCAACGTCGGTATTGAGCTTGATGACCCCGTAGTCATATCGCTCATTCCCACTTGAGGTCCATCCTGTGACCGATGCGGTCCACTTAGCAGGATAGGAACCATAAGGGGTACTTCCAGCGTTGTAGCCGGGCCACACCCTTACATTCGTTCTCCAGCTACCGCCGGATCCTCCGCTATGAACGCAATGGCCCGCCGTGGCTACAACATTCGGCGCATAGAACCATCCCGTGCAGTAACCACCATCGAAGGTGACGAGCGCGATTGCCCGCGCTGGATACGTCGTGGTGTATGTCCGGAAACGGGTATCTGTCCCGAGGAGAGTCTCAGCGCCGGGGGCCCCAGCGCTGACCGGTCGCAGCGCCCGGATCTCCTCACGGGTGGGGATTACTCCGGTTTCGGATTCAAAGCGGGCGCTTTTGGTCAGTTTCCCGGTCCCAGTAAAGGGTTTCAGCCCTTTCAACCCCGACGAGACCTCGTTTCCAGGCATCGCACCTGCCGTTCCGTCACTGAACACCGGGGTATGCGGTGGGCCGCCCGCAGCGTGGACCGCCCCAACGCTGAGAGCGCCGGCAGCGAAGACGAGGGTGGCTAAGGCCCTATATTTAGGTTGTGTGATAGTTTTCATGATTTCACCTCACTACGAATTAAAAAAGTTAAGTGGAACATCCTGCACTTAGCCTCTGAGATTAAGGCTGTACGCAATCCGTCGCGTAACAACACTCTAGGAAGGTGAAAAAATTAATACGGTGAAGTAATTACGAAATTTTTGTGGCGTATTCACACGAGGACCTGGCGTCTCAGGTCAAAGCCAAGGAGGATCTCTTGTCCCTCATCTGCCGGCTCGTCTGGGCTATGATTAGAGTCATGAACAACAGGCATTCATCTGAGAGACCTACTCCCGGACAACATGGTCGAGACAAGCTCGCCCGCATCCCCATCAAAGTCGTGCCGGGCGCAGGCACTCTGCCCCGCAAGCCCCCCTGGATCCGGGCCAAGGCCCCGACCGACCCAAACGTATACCGGCTCAAGGCGCTATTGCGGGGGCACAAGCTCCATACGGTCTGCGAGGAAGCTGCCTGCCCCAATCTGGGCGAATGCTTTGGCCACGGCACGGCCACCTTCATGATCATGGGCGACCTCTGCACCCGCCGTTGCCCTTTTTGCGATGTGGCCCACGGCCGTCCCGCTCCCTTGGATGAAGAGGAGCCGGCGCGGCTGGCAGAGACCATCGCGCTCATGGGGCTTCGCTACGTGGTCATCACCTCGGTGGACCGGGATGACCTCAAAGACGGCGGGGCCGGACATTTTGCCGCCTGCGTGCGGGCGGTGCGCGGCCGCGTGCCAGGCATCCGAATCGAGATCCTGACGCCCGACTTCCGCAAGCGCGTGGACTTGGCCCTCTCACGGTTGACCGAGGCGCCACCCGATGTCTTCAATCACAACCTGGAGACCGTGCCCCGTCTCTATCGCCAGGTGCGCCCCGGCGCAGTTTACCCAGGGTCATTGGATTTGCTCCGGCGATTCAAGGAAGCACATCCCGCCATTCCGACCAAATCCGGGCTCATGGTGGGGCTTGGAGAAACCCTGGACGAGATCAAAGCAGTCCTGCAGGACCTCCGCGCCCACGGCTGCGACATGGTGACCATCGGCCAGTACCTCCAGCCGAGCCGCTACCACCTGCCCGTGATCCGTTTCGTCACGCCGGAGGAGTTCCAGGATCTGGCCGGGTTCGGAAAAACGTTGGGGTTTTCAAATGTCGCCAGCGGGCCGATGGTCCGCTCTTCCTACCATGCGGATTTGCAGGCGCGGGGCGAGGTTGTGGGATAGTTTACAAGATGTCGCATACGAATCTCGACCCCGAGAAGCGAGAAGGGATAGCAGGTAGCCTAAATTCGCAGAGCTTCATCGAGCCTACACCAGCTCGGTGAGCGCGGTGGTATTTTGCCAGTACAAAAGTCAAGTTAAAATGCTATGAAATACGCAATCTATTTGCCTATACTATTATCAATGACGAAGAACTCCGCACCGATACAACGAACCCATATTTAGGTCTGTCATGAGTAACGCCATTGCCCGCAAACTCGAATCCATCCAACAGAAAAGCGCTATGCGCTCCGTGGATGTCGCCAATCTCTTGGGGACACGCCCGGAAACCGTGTCGCGCTGGAATCAAGGCCGCGCCTTTCCGCGCCCGGATGCCCAGAAACTCCTGCTTGATCTGGAATATATCGCCGATCAGCTTTCGGATTTCTATGAGCCCGCAGATGTCCGGCTATGGCTGTTCTCCCGTCAGAAGCTCTTGAACGGGGAAATCCCTGCTGATCTCATCCAGAAGGGACGTGCCAATGAAGTAATTGCGGTGATCGATCAACTCCGCGAAGGAGTTTTCATCTGAGACGGAAGGAGCCGACCGGTTGATCCATGACCCCATCCTGATTGACCGGTTGAGCGAATTACCGGTCGAAGCCTTCGCAGGCGAGGTATTCCGGGCGACCCCGAAAAGTCTCGATCCGCTGACGTACTCGACCCGCGCCGGACGATGGAGTGTGGATGGCGGCGTGGCGGTGCTCTACACCAGCCTGACAAGAGAAGGGGCGCTTGCAGAAATCGGCTTCCATTGGAGCCGATTAACACCTCTGCCGACCAAGCCGGCCATGCTGCACCGGTTGCGGCTCACCACAAAAAGCACGCTGCGTCTGGTTCGTGCCCAGTTCCCTATGTTCGGTGTTGACCCTGCCCGTTTCGGAGAACTGAACTATGCCCGCACGCAAGAAATCGGTGAGGCGGTCGCCTTCCTCGGCAAGGATGGGCTGATCGTGCCGTCGGCCCGTTGGGACTGCGATAATCTGATGCTGTTTAATGATAATCAGGCGATTGAAAGCGAACTGGAAGTCGTTTCCAGCGAGGAAGTCGATTGGCTCAGTTGGAGCCGGGATCACGGCATTCTCGATCTAACGGGCGTGCTTTAATAGCCGTCCCTGCTCCCGCTGCCACTCCCGCTCCTTGATGTCCGCCCGTTTGTCGTGCTCCTTCTTGCCTTTGGCGAGACTGATCTCCAGTTTCGCCCGGCCTTTTTTCCAGTACATGGCCGTGGCGATGGCGGTGTAGCCCTTGCGCTCCACGGCACCGATGAGCCGGGAGATCTGTTCCCGGTGCAACAGGACTTTGCGGGTCCGTTGCGGGTCCGGCTGGATATGGGTGGAGGCGGTGGGTAAAGGGGTGATGAGTGCGCCGAACAGCCAGGCCTCGCCGTCCTTCAAAAGGACATAGCTGTCGCGGAGCTGGATGCGCCCGGCCCGCAGGCTCTTGACCTCCCACCCCTCCAGCACCAGCCCCGCCTCAAAACGGTCCTCGATGGCGTAATCGTGTTTGGCCTTTTTGTTGAGGGCAATGGTGCTCGATGGCGCTGTCTTTGGCTTTGCCATAAGCGAAATATTATAGCAAGGGAGACACCGGGGTCGGGTTCTGTTTCAACAGGGGCTCTACCTATTGATTTCCAACAAGAACCGGAAACTTGTCTCTCCCTCGTCGTTCCGGCAGGGAATGCCGGAACCCAGAAGCCATGGATGGCGTGGCGCTAATCACATCCATGTGGTCTGGATTCCGGCAATCCATGCCGGAATGACGGTGCGCTTTCATTGATGGGTGGTAAACAAAAGGGAAGATCGATTACCCTTTGCCTCCTTCTAAAACCAACGCAAGGGTCCTCATGTCTTCTTCTAATGGGAAAGTGGCCTTGGTCACCGGCGGTGCGCGCCGGGTGGGGCGTGCGGTGGCCTTGACGTTGGGCGAGGCGGGCATGGACGTGGCCATCACCTTCAAGGACAGCGCCGAGGCGGCTGCGGAGGTGGTCGCTGCCCTCGAGGTCATGGGCCGCCGCGCCCTGGCCATCCGTGCGGATCTGGCGGACATCGACGTGATCTCGAAGATCCACGCCGAGATTGTGAACCGCTTCGGACGACTGGATGCCCTTATCAACAACGCCAGCGCCTTCACGCCCACCCCCTTTTCCGAAATCACGCCCGCCGTTTACAACGAGATGATGACCGTGAACGCACTTGTGCCGTTCCTGCTCATGCAAAAATTCCAGCCGCTCCTGGCGGCCCATTACCATCCATCCGATCCCGCCAGCACCGGGCGGGTTGTCAACTTCATCGACATCCATGTGTTGGGCGAGCCGCTCAAAGGGTTTCTGGCCTACAACGCCTCCAAGGCGGCGCTCATGGAGATCACCGCCACCGCCGCGGTGGACCTGGCGCCCCCGATCACCGTCAACGCCGTGGCGCCAGGCGTTGTCGCCTGGGCCGAGTTCTACACCCAGCAACAGCGGGACGAATTCATGGCGCGCGTGCCCTTGCAACGGGAGGGCAAACCGGAAGACGCCGCCGCCGCCGTGCTGTATCTGGTCCAGGACGCCCATTACTGCACGGGGCAGGTCATCAAGGTGGATGGGGGCCGGATCCTGGCCTGACCGGGGTTAGCGCTTCCCGGTAAGTACCAGAGCAAGACCCAGGCTGCGCCTGACTGGCGCATTGTGCGGGTCCATTTCCAGGGCTTGTTCTAAATAGGGGATGGCCTCCGCCGCTCGGGAGGCACGCACCAAGGCCTCTCCCATCATAATCAAGCCGCTCAGGCTCTTGGGATGCCAGCGCAAGGCCTCACGGATCTTCGGCAGGGTAGATTCCAGCGTGGTGTCGATCGACTCCGGCGCGATGTCTCCCAGAATCGCATCTGCGGCAAGGTCGCCAACGTTGTAGGCCCTGACCATCGTGGCGGCCTGGATCGTTGCCGGTGCAACGCGGTCTCCAGTCAGGACGCGTTCCATGGGCGAGAGGTGTTCCCGGATCAGCGGGACCAGCGCCAGCGGCCGTTGGTCTCCCTTCTTGAAATCGCTGACGGCATAGGCCAGTGTCGAGCGATCGTCTGTGTAAACTTGGGCGTCTGGATGCGCGGCGAGGGCCTCTAGTTCCGGGCCGGAAGCCAGGAACCCCCCTAAAAACACCTCAAAGCGGTTCAGCCGATACTGCTCCCCGCCCCAATAGCTGTAGTCCATGTCCCGGCGGATCTGTTCCTTGCTCAGCATCTGTTGAAAGCCGCTTGCGGAGATCTGCCGCGCCTCGCCGTGGAAGCCGATGAGCAGGAGTTCGGCGGTGTTATACCAGAGCGTCGCCTTGGGAAATACAGTGAGGAAGGTCCGCAGAAGACCGCGCAACTCGCCCTCCCGGATGAAAGTGAGGGGGAGAAACTGAACCAGCATCCCCCCGGTGCGCAGACGTTCCCTGGCGTGGGTGTAGAAATCCACGGTATAAAATCCATCCACACCAGGACGGTAAAGCTGCCCTACCTCTACAGACATGATGTCGTACTGACGTCTTGTGTACTTCAGGTAGTTCCGCCCATCCCCTGGAACCAGGTGAACCCGAGGGTCGTCCATCCAGGCCGACTCGAAGTTCTTCCGCACGAAATCGAAAAGCTTGGGCTCGATGTCGACGATGTCCAGGCGGGCGACCCCATGGTCCAGGAAACGGCTGGCCGTCTGTCCGACTCCAAGGCCCACCACCAGCACCTCTTTCGCTTGGGGGTGAAAGGCCATGGGCACATGGGCGGCCATGATCTGGTGGTTCTTCTTCGAAGAGCCCTGCCACAATTGATCGATGAGAAGGACGTTCCTTGGTCCGCGCTTGATGACGGCCAGGCTCGAGTTGTAACCCTCATCGAAATCGACAAGTTCCTCTGGTTGGCCCAGGAGATCCTGGGGGACACGGGCGGGAGACAATAGGGGCGTTACGAACCACAAGACCGCCCCAGCCATCACCGCGGTAAGGCCGGCCAACCCCTTCCATGCGGGGCGGAACGAGAGATATCCCGCTGCAGCAGCCACCATTCCCGCTGCGACCCCAAGCCCGCTGATCACCCGGAGGCTTACTTCCAGGCCGTATTCGGGAAGCAGCAAATAACCGGCAGCCAATGAGCCCATAATGCATCCCAGCACATTGAGAGCGGTCATCGTCCCCACCCGGCGGGGGGCGTGGCCCGGTTCCGCGATGGCGAGCCGATTGGCCAGGGGGAACAAGGCCCCCGCAAGAATGCTCGGCGGCAGCATGAGAAGCACATAGGCCAGGATACCGTCGCCCAGGCTCACCCAGAACGAGGCGGGCAGATGGGTCAGGACCATGGTTGAGAGGGCAGAGGTGGTTTGCAGCCCCCCTAAAACGAGCCACAGGGCGTAAGGGTTTTTCACATAATCGTAGCGCGGGGATGCCCACAGGCTTCCCAACACCGTGCCCACCAGGACCACGGTCAGGGTGATGGTATATGTATAGACGGTGTTATGAATCAAATAGCTCAGAAAACGCGCCCAGACGACTTCATTGCCGAGCGCCGTGGCCCCGGCCAACAACAACACCAACCCGGCCACCGCCTGGTGGCGTAACGGCGCTTGGGCATCCGTGGAGCGGGCTATGGGAGGGGACATGGCATCGATTGCAGGCAACTTCGCATTCAGGAAATAAAATCCCACCCCACACAAGGCGTTGAGCAGAACGGCGGCTCGGGTGGCGACGCTCACGCCCAGAGCCGGAAGCAGTGCAAACCCGGTCACAGCGCAGCCGGCGGCCGCGCCCAACGTATTTATCCCGTAAATACGCCCCAGGGAGCCCGCGATGGTCGCGGGAAGCTGAACGAGCTGGCGGCAGAAAATGGGCAAGGTGCCGCCCATGAGCAGTGTCGGGGGCAGTAATAACACTGCGACCAGGCCACCGCGTAACAACAGGAGGGCAGCGGAATCCAGAGCGTACCGGTTATAGATGGTTCCATAGAGGTCTTCCGCCCAGCCGAACAAGAAGGGGTTCAGCAGGCCGTTGAAGGCCAGAAACAATT
>Ga0233416_10000514_pt1 | contig 11950 bp, 8 predicted proteins | sample Sediment_Towuti__2_FD_188638 | JGI IMG/M metagenome (GOLD analysis project Ga0233416, IMG submission 188638) | Sediment microbial communities from Lake Towuti, South Sulawesi, Indonesia - Sediment_Towuti_2014_0_MG | ecosystem: Environmental > Aquatic > Freshwater > Lake > Sediment | place... | reverse complement strand
TCAGCGGCGGTGGTTTAATCTCTGGGGTTGGCGCAGCCCTTAAAGAAGGAGGCGCACATCCCCAGGTCAAGCTGGTCGGTGTACAGACCGAGGCCTCACCATTCATGTACGGTTTGTATCATTTCGGCACTCAAGATAATGCTATTGAGCTGCCCAGCTTAGCCGATGGCCTGGCAGGGCCAATTGAGGAAGGCTCCATCACCATCCCGCTGGTTCGGCAATATGTGGACGATCTCATCCTGGTCGACGAGTCAGAGGTCGCCCACGCCATTCGACATGCCTGGGAGAAGTACCACCAGCGCATTGAAGGCTCTGCGGCTGTAAGCCTGGCAGCCATCCTTACCAATCGAGTCTTGGATCGCCCGGCTGTTTTGGTTATATCTGGAGGAAACATCCAACCCGAAGTTCACCAAGAGATCGTGGGAGGCGAGGCGTGGAAGACGTAACCCCTGATGAGGTCATGGTGGTTTGTATCGCTCATCAAATCCGGGATGGCGAATTCGTTGCCCAAGGGCTGGCAACCCCGATCGTTGCGGCAGGTTACTTACTGGCGCGGGCAACCCATGCGCCCAATATGTACTTCGCCTCTGCGATTGGGCAAAGCATCTGCCGCTATCCCGCTCCGTTGGGGCTTACCCGAATCGAAAGCCTTTGGTTAGACCGCTCGTTGACCAATGTAGGTTTTGTCCGTGTGGCGACCGAAGTGCTTCCCACCCTCAGGCCGAAGGAGTTCTTCCGCCCTGGACAGGTCGATCAGGCAGGCAATTTTAACAATATAGCCATAGGTAAGGGCTACCTTGTAGACGGGGAAAAACAGCCCCGCTTGCGCCTACCCGGCTCTGGAGGCATCCCAGACGTGACAACATTTATAGACGACATTTATCTTTATGTTCCGCGCCACTCTCGGGTGACGTTTGTCCCCCACCTGGACGTGCGCTCTGGTCTGGGTCATGCTGCTGAGAGAAGACTCGGCTCTGGCGCCCGGTACCTGATCTCCGATTTAGGCGAGTTTGATTTTTATGCGGGACGTATGCGCCTGACCAGTTACCACCCTGGAACCAGCATTGAGCACATCCAGACCCGTACCGGATTCGAGCTGGATGTCGCCCCAGACGTGCACGAAACGCCGCTCCCCGCCCCAGAAGAACTTCGCATCTTGCGGGAAGAGATCGACCCGCTGGGAATTCGCAGGCTGGAACTATTGAGCGGGAAAGCCAGGCACGAGATGGTACGCCAGATCATCAGCATAGAATCAGATATCCATGTTTTACAAACTCGATAGACTATGAAGTCTCTCACTAGTCTAGCCCGGAACCAACCTGATCGGAGAGCGACCATCTCCGGGTGGACTGCTTTCATTCTACTTATCTCGACCCTTCTGTCGTCCCTTGATCCAATCGCCAGTGTACAGGCCGCGCCAGACCGTCAGGCGACAACCCCAATGGAACGCGCTCGAGCCCTGTTGGACAACCTCTCCCCAGAGGAACGCGTCGGCCAGCTTTTCCTGGTCACATTTCAGGGTACGGATAGCGATAACGATTCAATAATTAATGATTTGATCGCCAATTACTATATTGGCGGTGTCATCCTACTGGCGCGCAACGATAACTTTAGCGCAGGCCCAGATGAGCTGGAGCGCATCTTTTCGATGAATCGCCAGCTTCAATTAAACCGATGGTCTGCATCCCAACAGCCTGGCACCTCTGAATCTGGTGAAAGCTTCACGCCGACCTTTGTCCCCCTATTTATAACCATCTCCCAGGAAGGCGATGGCTATCCCTACGACCAGATAATCAATGGCCTCACACCCCTGCCGAATGAAATGGCTCTGGGAGCCACCTGGAATCCTAACTTAGTCGCTCAAGTTGGCAACGTATTGGGCCAGGAGCTATCTGCCCTCGGATTTAATTTGCTCCTGGGGCCTTCACTAGACGTTCTTGAAACGCCGAACATCGAAGGGGGGAGCGGCTTGGGAACGCGTACCTTTGGAGGCGATCCGTTTTGGGTGGGTAGGCTAGGGCAAGCCTATATCAGTGGCATCCACAAGGGCAGCGGAGGTGGAATTGCTGTTGTCGCTAAGCACTTTCCTGGAAACGGTGGCGCCGATCGACTTCCAGAAGAAGAAGTGGCCACGGTACGCAAATCCCTTGAAGAGCTGCAAAACTTTGACCTGGCGCCATTTTTTGAAGTCACAGGAAGAGCTCAATCTCCAGATACCATCGTCGATGCTTTGCTAACCTCACACATCCGCTACCAGGGGTTCCAGGGAAACATCCGTGCTACCACACGCCCGATCAGCTTCGACCAGCAAGCCTTCAATTTATTGATGAATCTACCCGCCCTGGCAGCCTGGCGGCAGAACGGGGGCGTCATGGTGAGCGATGATCTTGGAAGCCGGGCAGTGCGGCGCTTCTCGGAATTGACAAATCCCAACCAGCCTTTCGACGCACGCCGCGTAGCCCTGAATGCTTTCCTTGCCGGAAATGATTTAATTTACCTTGGCGACATTATCGCTGGTGAAGATCCGGATGTTCTTACTACCACCGTCAACATCTTGCGCTTCTTCGCGCAGAAATACCGCGATGACACAGCTTTTGCCCAGCGGGTTGACGAATCTGCGCTACGTATCCTGGCGCTTAAATTCAAGCTTTACGATAGTTTTTCGCTCAATGAGATTCTGCCTTCAGCAGAGCACATGGATTTGATCGGTAAATCCGGTGAAATTACTTTTGAGGTAGCTCAAAAGTCTACTACCTTGATCAGCCCATCCCTAGAAGAGTTAGATGCGGCCGTGCCGGATCCTCCAGATAGCGGCGATCGTATCGTCTTCATCACGGATGCCCGTCAAGCTCGCCAATGCAGCCAATGCATCGAGCAGCCTATCATGAGCGTGGATGCCTTGCAGCAATCCGTTCTAAGGCTTTACGGGCCTGAAGCTGGTCGGCAGGTAACCCCCTGGTTTCTGGTTTCCTATTCCTATGATGACTTGATCAATATGCTGGATGGCGACGAGAATTTCTTCCAATTCGAGAGAGACATTAAGAGAGCAAATTGGTTGGTTTTTACCTCACTCGATGTAAGTGTAGAAGACCCAACCACACTGGCTCTCCACCGCTTCCTGGCTGAGCGACCGGATCTCTTCCAGCAACAACGGCTGATCGTCTTTGCTTTCAATTCTCCCCACTACCTGGATGCAACCAATATCGCCAAGCTCACTGCCTATTATGGTCTGTATAGCAAAACCCCCAATTTCATCGACGCGGCCGCTCGCCTGCTCTTCCGCGAGCTTCGGCCGACTGGAGCGCTGCCAATCTCCGTGCTTGGTGTGGGTTATGATCTGATCTCAGCCACCATGCCAGACCCCAACCAGACTATCCAGGTGATGCTCGATCTCCCCACAGTACCTACCGTAAATGGAACCAGCACGCCAGAGCCTGTCCCTACCCCAGAGCTGCACCTGGGTAGCACGATAGGCATTCGCACGGGGGTCATCCTCGACCATAACGGTCACCCGGTGCCAGATGGGACGCCTGTGCAATTCATCGCCTCCATAAATGGTGAAGTCAATACCTTGCCCCAGATCGTAACCACACTGGATGGAGTTGCCCGTACCAGCATCCAGGTGACTGGCTCGGGCGTGCTGGAGATACGCGCCGAAAGCGAGCCAGCCAAGCAATCTGAAATTCTACACTTCGATATCCCAGCCATCAATGGCGATCTTACTCCCACGGCGACCGAGATTCCGACCGAAACCCCTACCACCACACCCAATCCGACCACGCTGCCAACACAAATGGTACCCCAAGAACCGGAGAGAATGTTGAGCCCGCATATCCAGGATTGGATAATAGCCATCCTGTTAGCAACTATCGTTGGTGCATCTTCGTATCGTCTGGCAGCCTTTATTGGCCAGGTGAGATGGGGTGTGCGCAGCGGCTTCCTATCCTTAATCGGGGGCCTGCTTGCATACACCTACCTTGCCCTGGGATGGCCAGGGAGTCAAAATCTCATCGAGGTAGCGGGTAGCTGGGGAATTGTTTTGGTCACTTTGATCGGATGCGCTGCAGGGATATTAGCCGCCTGGAGCTGGCGAGCAATCCAATCAGCCGCAAGATCTGAAAGCTGATCAGCGAATAAGCGTAAAAATCAGACTTAACAAGATCAGGCCGGCCGAAACCCACATCATGGTCAGCTCGGTGGGAGAAGAGACCAAATCTACCAAGGTTGGGCCAGGCAGAGGGGCGCGTGGCCGGGTGGTCGGGTTCCACTCACCCAACAGCGCCTGGCGGAAGGATTCTACATCCTGAGGGCGCTCCTCGGGGTGAAGATTCATCGCCCATAGAATCGCCCTCTCTGTGCGCAGGCTGATATCAGGATTGAGCTGGCGAGGTGGGATAAGCCTCTCCGGGTGCAAAAACAGCTCGCGCGCTTCCACGGGGGAGGTATTGGTTAGAAGATGGTACAGGGTCGCTCCGAAAGCATAAATGTCGCTGCGGGCATCGGTATGGCCGGTATCCCCACCGTACTGCTCCAATGGGGTATACAAAGCTGTGCCGCGTCCCTGCAATATAGTAATCGTCATTTCATCCGAGGCTAAGATTTTTACCAATCCGAAATCGACCAGCTTGACCAAGCCATTGGGTGTCAATTTCAGATTGCTGGGTTTAATATCCCGGTGCAAGATAGGGGGTTTTTGATTATGCATGTAGCTCAATGCGTCGGCTAATTGATTGGCCCAGCCGAGGATGTCACGCTCGGATAGAAACGCCCCTCGCTGGCGTGCTTCTACCATCAATGTGCGCAGGTCCTTCCCAGGGACAAAATCCATTACCAGGTAATCACGACCGCCGATAGAGAAAAAATCGGAGACCTTGGGCAGGTTGGGATGATCCAGGCGCGCCAAAACAGTGGCCTCGCGCAGGAATTGTTCGCGGGTCTGCCTGAACAATTCGGCTGGCATTGTGCGGTCGTGTTCGACCTCCTTTAGCGCACACAACCGCCCTTCCAGTCGCAGATCATCTGCTAGATAGATGCTCCCCATTCCCCCCTGGCCTATGATCCGTTTAATTTTGTAGCGACTTCTTAATACTTCTCCAGCTTTTAACGGCGTTGGCATGATTCGAACAAATTGTGATCAGTAGATGCTCACATTATGATATTATACCCGTGGAGGTAGGGAGATGGCAAAAAAAGGCGAAGAAGTCCCAATGTTAATTGCTGAAGCAGGGCCTGTGAATGGTCAGCGATGGTCTGTGCGGGGTAGCCTAATCATTGGGAGAGATTCTGGATGTGAGATCATGATTCCCGATCGACAAATCTCAAGACGTCACGCCCGCATCACCACTACGTCCAACGGGATTCTACTGGAAGACCTGGGTAGCAAAAACGGCACATATCGAAATGGGGTACGCGTTGATGAACCAGCATTACTTCAAGATGGCGATAATATCCAACTGGCTCTGGCACAAACATTAATCTTCCTGAGCTCAGACGCCACGCTACCCCTGGAGGGTGATAGCCTTCATCCTGCCGAAGTCGAGGCTGGCTTGCTGCGGCTCGAGCTGCGCTCACGGAGAGTTTGGATTGGCAACCAGGAAATCCTGCCGCCCCTCTCAGCCTCTCAGTATAGAGTAATGGAATTGCTTTACAGTAACCAGGGTGAGGTAGTGACCCGCCAGGAGCTCATCGAGGCCATCTGGGGAGAAGAACAGGCGGTCACTGTCTCCGAACAAGCCCTGGACGCTCTCGTGCGGCGATTACGCGAACGCCTTGCCAACATCGACCCTTCCCACACGTTCATTGCCACTGTGCGCGGTCACGGCCTCCGTCTTGACAATCCGCCGGAATAATCACTACCCCTTGAGTTTCATTTGCATCGAGTATCGCATGGATTGGCGGTAGATAGACTTGAGATTGGCTACCAGCTCCTGATCCTGACTGCCATCTTCCACCCGCGCGACGAGACTTGTCAGGGTATCCAGAAATTCAGGCGTAATCATAGCCTGATTATCCTCCAGGATTTTCTGGCGGGTTGGCTCATCGGCAGCTTCAAGTAATTCCTCAATCAAGGCGATCTCTGGTGGGGCAGTGGAGGCCTCCTGGACGACCTGCATCACCTGTTGTAGCTTATCGATCTTCGCTAAATCGCCCTGTTTACGCGCAGACTCCAGGGCAATATTCAACTCCTGGATGAAGAATTCATCCAAGGCGGGCAGGTATTGCACCGTTGCTGCACCAACATCCTCAGCCTGCAGAATTTTACCAAGCAGTTGTCGAGATTGAGCCACGCGCGCCTCAAGTTGTAGGTCCACCTGGCGGGTCAAGTCTAACAGGCGCTCGCGCAATTGAATCAAACGCGTTCGCCCATCTCCACGAGCCCGGTCAATCCGCTCGCTGAGAATCTGGAAAAATGAGTAATCCATCACCGGCCTGGCAAGACTGACATATGCGCTCACACGAGTATCATTGGGAGCTTTTATCACCAGATCCAACAATTTTTCTCGCGTCAAATTCTGCCCGGCTTCCTGTAATGAGGATACCGCGGCTTCTATCTCTTGAGTCTGCTCTTGCAATTGGCGACCAAAGGTCGTCTCCGGTAAGATTTGCTTTTGAAGGTCGGCCAGAGCCTGGGCTGTGGCGCGATCATTGCTGGCGATGGATGTCTCCAGCAAGCGGCTGAGAAGTGCAAAGAACTCAGCGTCGATCAGTTCGTCTTCATTGCGCAAGATCTCAATGCGCGGATCTCCAGAAGCGTTCAGAAGACGCTGCAACAAGTTCAATTTCGCCTGTTGAGCCTGTATCATCTCGCGAGTGATTCCATCGGCTTCCAGGATGCGCTCTAACAGGCCTTGAAAGGTCAACATCGTCTGCGGGCGCAATAAATATCCTTTACGCTTCTCTTGAGGCAAATTGTTGACCACCTTGTTGATCAATCCACCAATCAATCGCTCCTGCTCATTGCGAGGCAGTCCCACTTCAGGCGGAAAGTAGGAGAGCAATAATTCTTTGTCCGGATCATGATAGATAACCGGGGTTGCCACGCTGCCTTGAAAACCACAATGGGGACATTGGGCAACGTTCGCCAGACCTGAAAGGAGCTTTTGCTTTGCGCTGGGCTCTACACCGACATCGAAGAGCTGTTCAATATCCGCGACGATAGGTTGACGGCAGTTCGGACAATTGATACGAGTTTTTGCCATAAATTCTCCGACAAATGAAAGTTTAGGTTCGAGGCAACGAGAAACACACCCTGGCCCCATCTCCAGGCTTGGGATCAACCCAAATCCGGCCACCATGGGCTTCGATAACCGCGCGAGCCAGGTACAATCCCAAACCTGCGCCTTTAGTCGTTCGCGTGGCGATCGATGACCGGTAAAAGCGATCAAACACGTGGGGAATGTCGTCGGGAGCGATGCCCGGTCCTTGATCACTGACGCATACAATCACATGATCAGGTAGAACCTGCCCAGAAATGCGCACCTCTCCACCTTCGGGAGAGTACTTGAGGGCATTAGAAAGCAAGTTGGATAACACCTGGGAAATGCGCTCCTCGTCTGCCAGGATAACAGGGAAATCCGGTAGAAAATCTACGCTGATGCTGTGCTGGTTGCTTTGGGTGCGGAATCGATCCGCAATCCTTTGAGCGAGCACGTTCAATGATACGTCTGTGGTGCTGAGGACCAATCCACCAGCCTGCAAACGAGAGGCATCAAGCAAGTTTTCAATCAGCTCCGTTAGCCGGTCAGCTTCTTCCTCGATCACCTCCAGGCTATCCTTGACTACTTTGCGATCCCAGGAAGCGTCATCGCGGCGCAAGGTGCTGACATAACCCTTGATCAGCGCCACTGGCGTCTTCAACTCGTGGCTGATCACCGAAATAAAGGTGCTCTTAAGCTCTTCGGCCTCACGAAAGCGGGTGATGTCACGGATCGTGGCGATTAAGTTGACCAGATTGCCCTCCGGGTTTACCAACGGAGCATAGGTGATCCCCACTGGCAGGGGCAGTCCGTCTTCGCGCTCCAAATCGCCCTCAATATACAGGGTCGCATTGGGGGTTAGCGGCCAACCGCCTGCTTCAGCCTGCTCCAGGGTCAACCCATCTTTTCGCACCCAGCGTATGACTTGTTCATGCGAACGCCTGCGGATGCTCTCCATCGAGCGACCAACCATGCGGGCAAAGGCTGGGTTATAACGTTCGATGGTATGGTCTGCTGCGATGATCAGGATCCCATCCGCAGCGGAATCCAGGAGGGCATCCATGCGTTGTTTCTCCCGGCTCACCTGTGTGTAAAGCTGGGCATTCTGTACTGCGATAGCCGCCTGATCTGCAAAGCTCTCCAATAGCGCCCGGTCGTTGGCTGAGAATACTCCTTTATAATTGCGAAAAATAAAAACTACCCCAATGACCTGCTTGCGGACAACCATCGGCAGGCCAACCCCGGTTAAGAGTCCTAGGCTGGCCATTCGAGTTAAGTTCTGCAGGAGGCGATTGATCTCCGGAAGCTCAAAACGAGCAGGATCTTCATGATCGGGGACTGCCGCCAGGAGTGGGTCGAGATAGCGCAAAAAAGAGGGGGGGATACCGTGGGAGGCGGCTACCATCCACCCCCCCTGTTCGGAACGCAAGGCAATTAAACCTGCCTGGCCCGCCAGCATCTCTGCAGAGATATCCAGGATGCGCGTCAACAGCTTATCTAGGTTTAGCTCTAGTGTGATGGCGCGCGATATTTCAAGCAGATAATCTCGCTGGCGCACACGAAAATCAGGCAGCATTCATAAACTCCGGCTCCCTTTCAGCCAAGGTTACTGCCTGTTCAAAGGTCTCCATGGCCTCATCCACCTCGCTACGTGTGATACACAGCGGAGGAGCAAAGCGAATGACGCTCCTACCACAACCGAGCATGAGCAGCCCCATATTAAAAGCCAGATCGATCACTCTATCGCGCAACTTTTCTGCAGGAACTTTCGTCTGCTGATCCTGAACAAATTCAACCCCGATCATCAAGCCTTTGCCGCGCACATCGCCAATACTGGGGTGACGCACCATCAGCTCTTGGAGGATATCCATCGTGTACTCGCCCATCTCGGCAGCGTTGTCCAGATATTCATCTTCCAACAGTTGAATGGTGGCCAGGGCCGCGGCGCATGCCAAGGGGTTACCGCCAAAGGTATTACCATGCGAGCCCTTCGGCCAGCTCATGAGTGATTCGCGTGCAAACATCACCCCGAGGGGCATGCCTGAAGCGATGCCCTTGGCAGCACAGACAATGTCCGGTTCGATGTCATAATGCTCGATAGCCCACCATTTGCCTGTGCGCCCCATGCCCGATTGAACCTCGTCCACGATCAACAACAAATTAAGGCGATCACACAACTTTCGGAGCGCGGGGAAAAATCCCGGCGAAGGCACGATATAGCCGCCTTCACCCTGTATCGTCTCCACCAACACACCCGCCACATCATTGGAAGGCAAGAGGTGGCCAAATATTTCTTCCTCTATATAGCGCACGATGGTCTCCCCATAATCCTCGCCCGCTTTAGATTGGATCACTGGCCGGTAGGGGTCTGGGAAGGGTACATGCACGACACCGTTGAGCAGCGGGTAAAAGCCGCGGTGATATCCGGACTTGCTGGCAGTGAAGGATACCGACCCCATGGTTCGCCCATGAAAAGCGCCCAAGAAGCCGATGAATTGTGAACGACCGGTTGTATGGCGGGCCAGCTTGATCGCAGCTTCTACGCTCTCGGTACCCGAATTGGTCATGAACGAGACAGCGTTATCCAGGAAGGGAGCGATATCGTTCAACTTTTCACCCAGCTCCACCCAAATAGGGTGATAGAAATCGGAAGAAATATGGATGAATCGCTCAGCCTGTTCCTGGATAGCCTGGACGACTTTGGGATGGCTGTGACCAGTAGCCGCGACGGCAATACCTGCGGCAAAATCAAGAAAACGATTGCCGTCCACATCCCACACCTCGCAACCCTTGCCATGATCCATGACAAAAGGTTGACCCCTTGGATAGGAAGGAGAGATAACGGCCTGATCGCGTTTAAGGATTGCCCGAGCCTTCGGGCCGGGCAAATTCATCATCTGCATACTTTTGTCTCCTGAACATGTACCAAATCTGCGTCCACCAGGGACGAAATAGCCAAAGAATTATATCATGCTGATTCTATCAGATCGTTAATCGCACTAGAGGTTATAATCACCCTTTGTGACTGCCTCCACATTTTCCTTCGAGCTCCTTGCCCAACAAGGTCGCGCCCGGGCTGGCATATTCCATACTCCCCATGGCCCTATCCCCACACCGATATTCGCCCCCGTTGGCACCCAGGCTACAGTAAAAGCACTTACACCTGTCCAGCTAAGTGAGGTGGGCGCTGGTTTGATCCTGGCGAACACCTATCACCTTTACCTGCGACCCGGCGATGAGCTGATCTCTGATTTAGGCGGGCTACACCGCTTCATGAACTGGCCTGCGCCCATTCTAACTGACTCGGGTGGCTACCAGGTATTCTCCCTGGCTGACTCATGCAAAGTGGATGACGATGGGGTCACCTTCAAGAGTCATATCGACGGCTCGATACACCGCTTCACTCCAGAGAAATCCATTGCCATTCAGGAAAATTTGGGGGCAGACATCATCATGGCCTTTGATGAATGTGCACCTCCCTATGACCGAGCATATAACGAACGCGCATTGGAGCGCACCCACAACTGGACCCAGCGCTGCCTGGAGGTCAAGCATCGCCAGGACCAGGCCCTATTTGGCATTGTGCAAGGCGGTGTCTTTCCAGACCTACGCCAGCATTCGGCAGAGTTCATCTCCAGCCTCACTTTTCCCGGTAATGCGATTGGCGGCTTGTCCGTAGGAGAGACCAAAGAAGAGATGCATGCCATGCTGGATATCGTCTTACCTATACTACCACCAGAGAAGCCACGCTATTTGATGGGAGTGGGGACGCCCGAAGACCTGATCGATGGGGTGCTGCGGGGAGTAGACATATTCGATTGCGTACTGCCAACCCGCCTGGCGCGCCACAACGCGGCTTTGACACGCAAGGAGCGACTTAACCTGGTCAATGCAACCTATGCCCGCGATCATCTACCGATCGACCCAGAGTGCACCTGTTATACCTGCCAACACTATTCCCGAGCCTATCTGCGCCACCTGATAACCGCCCGCGAGATTCTCTCAGCCACCCTGCTCTCCATCCATAATCTTCACGTGCTGATCAGGCTGATGCAGGATATGCGTCAGGCGATCCTGGAAGGGCGCATCGAGACAATCACTTCCCAATTATTATGACTCAATCAATGACACTGCTGCAATCCATCGTCCTCGGAGTCATCCAGGGCCTGACCGAGTTTCTGCCCATCTCCAGCTCAGCCCATCTCGTGCTTACGCCCTACTTGCTGGGCTGGAAAATTCCTCCCCATGAAGCCTTCGTCTATAACGTTCAGGTGCAGGTGGCTACATTAGTGGCTGTTTTTGCCTATTATTGGAGCGATGTGCGAGTGATCCTTAATGCCATGCTGGATTCACTTCGGCAAAATAAACCGTTCAGCGACCCTCAATCTCGCCTGGGGTGGTATATCCTGCTGGGAACGCTGCCGGCTGGCCTGATCGGACTGGCTGTCAAAGACAGCGTAGAAGCGGCATTCAACAGCCCTTCCATCACCGCTTTCTTCCTGCTGATCACAGCAATCTTATTATTCGCCGGCGAGCGCGCTGGCAAAAAATCAAAAACCATCGATCAGATGAGCTGGGTAGACGCTCTATGGGTAGGTTTCTTTCAAGCCGCGGCGATTTTCCCCGGCATCTCACGTTCTGGTTCGACCATCTCCGGCGGAATGTTGCGTGGGCTGGAGCGCCCAGCAGGGGCGCGCTTCGCATTTCTTCTCTCCATGCCGATCATGCTGGCGGCTGGCTTTCTCACACTGCTG
>Ga0233416_10000513_pt1 | contig 11953 bp, 11 predicted proteins | sample Sediment_Towuti__2_FD_188638 | JGI IMG/M metagenome (GOLD analysis project Ga0233416, IMG submission 188638) | Sediment microbial communities from Lake Towuti, South Sulawesi, Indonesia - Sediment_Towuti_2014_0_MG | ecosystem: Environmental > Aquatic > Freshwater > Lake > Sediment | place... | reverse complement strand
GGAATTTAATTTTTTATATTATACAGCATGCAACGAAAATGATTTTGCGTATCCAGAACAAGACGTTTCTTTCGATCCGGCGACTGGTTTTAAAGACTGAGGAAACCTAAAAACAACTATATACTATTTGTGATTATCGTTACATTTCTACCTGTATATTCTCTTTTATTATGTGAGCAGAATACATTATAATTCCTAACATTATTTGGTCTCTGGAAAGGTGATGGGCTCCATTTTGTAATGTACGAAAAGGCAAACGAGAAACGAACCAGAACTAATCGTAGAGGAAAAATGAAAAAAGAGATCGTAATTTACGAAAAAGATAGAGAAGTCCTGAAACTTCTGAGGTCTTTTTTTCAAGATACGCATGACCACTCAGTTCACTTTGTAAAAAAAGTAGACACCCTCAAGAAATTACTTTCAAGGAGGAAACCTGCTGCCCTGATTGTCAGCAGTCCCGAAGGACTTGAACTTATAAAATCATCAGAGGTCAAATGTCCTATAATAGCCACAATTACACCTGCGAACATAACAGATGGAATTCGTAACGTTGTCAAATCCGATGTAGAATACTATCTTCTCTCACCATTTAGTAAAGAAGACCTTACCCATAAACTGAGATTAGCTATGGAGAGAAAGAGCTGGTTTGAGAAACTTTATAAGGAGAAAAAGGATCTCGAGTTCCTTATGGAACTTACATACCTTTTGACATCAACCCTCAAACCTAAAGAGGTATTAGACATCATCGTGAAAAAGATATCAGAGGTCATAAAAGTATCACGATGTTCCATAATCAGCGTCGATGTCGAGGATCAGAGGTATGCTTATGTTATCTCAACATCCGACAGCCCTGAAATCACAAACTTAAAACTTGACCTCCGTAAATATCCTGAAATAAAAAAGGCTGTTTCCATTAAAATGCCGGTAATTATAAAAGACGCTTTGAAAGATCCTGCTATGAAAGATGTGAAAAAGATAATAATGCCGTTAGGCATTCGTTCTATTTTAGTAATACCTATAATCTTTCGTAACGAGATCATGGGTACGTTATTATTAAGGACAGCTAAAAAATATCATTCCTTTACAGAAAGGGAGATAAAATTATGCATAGCTGTTGCCAATACATCTGCCAATCCTCTTTTTAATGCCTTCCTTCATGATAGGTTTGCGAGAGAAAATAAAATGCTCGAGAAGCTTGCTGTTACTGATTATCTGACAGGGATATATAATATTAGGTACTTCTATCGTAGGCTTGAAGAAGAATTCAGCAGGGCTAAGAGATATCACATACAGTTAAGTTGCATGATGATGGATATAGACAGTTTCAAAAAGATAAATGATGCCTATGGCCATAGGATAGGCGACGTTGTCCTGAGAGAATTTGCCCAGCTCGTAAGAGGCCTGAGCAGGAAGTCAGATGTCTTCGCACGATATGGTGGTGAAGAGTTTATCATGCTCCTTCCACAGACTTCCTTGAAGGGTGCCATGACCGAGGCTGAAAGAATCAGAAAGGCAGTGAGTGACCATCAGTTTATGGGTCTTGAGAAAAACGAAAGGATTACAGTAAGTATAGGAATAGCTATTGGCCCTCATGAAAAGGTAAAGACTCCAGATGACCTTATTGCTTTGGCTGACGATGCTCTTTTTGCAGCGAAAAATAGTGGACGCGATCAGATTAGCTTATACCCTCTTGAAGGCACAGACAAACAAGACACTCTCCTTGTATGTACTTCTGTCCCCTTCCAAAAAGTCGCCAATGAAAAATAGATTTTGCAGCATATCCTCAAATACATAACTCAAAGAATCAGTCCATACGTCTTGATTCTTAGCATAACCCACCCCTCTATCTGTATGTTGTATATCGAATCCAAATGACAATAGTTCTTGAGCCATTCTAAAAGTAATATGTTCGACTCCTTTTACAGTAATTCTTTTTAACATTTATTCTCTGCCCAAGAGTTTTAACACTTCACCATATTCTTTAAATGTTTTTTTAACAGCTTCATCAATTATCTTTTTATCTTTCTCACTTAAAGTTTTGCCTACAATATCAGTCAAATATTTCTTAGGTATTACAAAACTTCTTCCAATTCTTGTAGCTTCGATTTGACCTTTCTTGATTTTTTTGTATATAGCAATTCTACTTACGCCAATTATTTTGGCGAATTGAGAAATAGAGAGATATTCATTTTTATCCATAACAACCTCTTTTTAAATTAACTTATTATTTAGTACTTTCAAGTAATTAGCATTGTTAACCATTATTATTAAGGTTAACAATTGTTAACCAATTTGTCATAGGTCAACGCAATATTTAAGGAAAAGCAAGTGGAATATAATCCCTCAAGCATGAGAGGGGCTGTGAAAACTACAGCCCCTTATTTTTCCCCCATCTGTTCACTTTCAAACAAAAATAATTGGGTACCTGTTACGATTGGCAGTAGTAAAAGGAATTCAACGATATGCTCACTATTATCCTGAGAGTCTGAGAAGTAGAGTAAACATCTTTGATAATTTGAACCGTCAAAAAGAAAAGTGCTACAATTTTGCTACAATTGACAATACCATCTCCGCAAATTAAATATTATCAGGGATTTTCCGGAGGGGTGCCAGAGTGGTTGAATGGGACGGTCTCGAAAATCGTTGTGGGGGCAACTCCACCGAGGGTTCGAATCCCTCCCCCTCCGCCATTATCTCCTTTCAATTTGGGTAAAGTGCTATTCAACCCACCAAATTTTATGGTTCATTTGGTTTAATCCTTGAAATACGTATTGTTTGTCATTCCCACAAAAGTGGGAATCCAGAAGTATGAACTGTAATATAACGTTTCTGGATTCCGCATCAAGTGCGGAATGACATTGGTAACCCTGTAGCACGTTACAGGGAATTATCAAATTAAATTAAAGATGTAAGGTATAGGAAATCATAATCATTTAGTAAAAAAAATTAATAACATTTAGAACCAAAGATTCTTTAAAATAGTGTTGCAGTATTTATTCCGTAATTCCATCTAAAGGTCAATAATGGATAAGAAACAAATTCTTACTGAAGCAGCAAATTTGTGTTCAATCAATGAGTTTCTTGAAGAAAAATTAAAATATTATCTTAAAAAGCTGGCAAAACTTGAAAGATCAAATCTCCGTGAGGCAGTCCTTTCTGAGGTAGAAAAATCACTCATTACCATAGTCATGAAAGAGACCGAAGGTAACCAACTCAAGACTGCGAAGATCCTTGGCATCAATAGAAACACCCTGAGAGCAAGAATAAAAGAATATAAAATCCGCATATAATCCTTATCTTTTTTTTCAGTCTTTTATCATATGATCAACTGATAACATGATATTCTTTTCTTTCTGTCACATTTCCAAATATTAACTTTTTCACTCTTGTTCAGGTCTTTATTTTTACCTGCAGAATAGATATCTCTTGATTCTCATATCATTCATTTTATACATGGTATACTCTTAACTACACCATGCAATGTAGCATCATCAAAGCAGACAGCAATGCTCGTGCATGTCTTATAGAGACACGCAAAGGAGTTATACATACTCCTGTATTTATGCCTGTTGGAACACAGGGTGCTGTCAAGGCAGTATCCACAGATGAATTGAAAGAAATGGGGGCAGAGATCATACTCTGTAACACCTACCACCTTTATCTGAGGCCGGGACCAGAGACCATTGCCTCTCTCGGAGGTATTCATACATTCATCAACTGGGATCGAACCATTCTTACCGATAGTGGGGGGTTCCAGGTTTATAGCCTCTCTTCACTGAGAGAGATAGAAGAAAAAGGTGTTCGTTTCAAATCACACCTTGATGGTTCAATGCATTTTATAGGACCTGAAGAGGCAATGAGGTTTCAGTCTCTCCTCGGCTCAGATATAGCAATGACATTTGATGAATGTACCCCTTATCCTGCATCGTATGAATATGCATTGAAGTCTCTTGAGTTTACTACAAAGTGGGCAATTCAGTGTAAAGGATTGCAGAAGGAAGGACAGGCACTGTTCGGGATCAGTCAAGGCAGTTTATTCAAAGACCTGCGTAAAAGGAGTATCGAAGAACTTATAGATATAGGTTTTAACGGTTATGCGGTAGGTGGGTTGAGTGTAGGAGAACCAAAGGAAGAGATGCATGAAATGATATGTTTTACTGCACCCCTTCTCCCTGTTGATAAGCTGAGATATCTCATGGGAATAGGAGAACTTAAAGACGTGTTGATGGCAGTTGAGGCTGGATTTGATATGTTTGACTGTGTTGTGCCCACAAGAAATGCACGGAATGGTACGCTTTTTACGAGCAGAGGGAGAATAAGCATTAAGAGGACAGAATACAAATCTGACAAAGGGCCTTTAGACCCTAACTGTGACTGCTATACATGCAGAAATTATTCCAGAGGATACCTAAGGCACATCTTCCTCTCAAAGGAAATACTCTCCATGAGGCTCAATACAATTCACAACCTTCACTTCTATTTTAATTTTTTCAAAAATATGAGAAAATCTATCCAGGAAGAAACATTTTTAGATTTCAAGAATCAATGGAAGAGCATTCTCTAAATAAGGATACTCCTATCCAGGTAAGAAGAGTCCTTATCTACACATTAATCCTGAATTGCCTTGTCGCCTCTGCAAAGGTCCTTTATGGTTATATAACAAATTCCGTTGCCATGATGTCCGATGGATTTCATTCCTTTTTTGATGGATTTTCAAATGTTATCGGGCTCTTCGGAACGTGGATAGCATCCCATCCCCCCGATAAAGAACACCCATACGGACATGAGAAATACGAAACCCTTTTTACAATAATAATTGCTGTCATGATCTTTGCCACCTGTTTCCAGGTACTCAGAAAAGTATATTTCTTTTTTGTAGAAGGCTACAGAACAACTGTATCACCAATCAGTTTTTCTATTATGCTCCTAACAATTGGTGTAAATGTCTTTGTCATGCTGTATGAATCAAGGAAAGGAAAAGAACTTGGCAGTTCATTTTTAATAGCAGATGCAATGCATACAAAGAGTGATATTTTTGTTTCTGTTGCCGTTATTGTAAGCCTTCTCTTTGCAAAAATGGGTTATTACCTCGCTGATCCTATTGTGGGAATCATAATTATCTTTTTTATTGCAAGGATTGGCTATAAAATCCTAAAGGAGGCATCTCAAGTGCTTGTCGACACAGTCTGCATAGATACATCTATGATTAAATTTGTCGTAAATAACATAAAAGGTGTTAGGGGTTGCCATGATATAAGGACGAGGGGTTCAGTTAACTCCACATTTCTTGATCTACATGTCCTTGTCAGTAAGGACCTATCAACAGAAAGGGCACACGAAATTGCTGATACTATAGAAAGGGAGCTCAAGAAAAAATTTCCCTCTATAGTAGATATCGTTGTTCATATAGAGCCTGATTCAGTAAATCACTAAGGGTGTGATCAGAGGACTGGCAGATAGCGTTCTATCTCGTAAGGGAAAATCCTTATCCTGTAATCATCCCACTCAACTTTTTTGCTCATGATAAGCTGCTCAAAGATATGGTCACCAAGGGTCTCCCGCAAGAGTTCACTCTTTTCGGCATATTCGATAGCCTCTATGAGACTGCCCGGTAGCTGGTCTATTCCCATCCGATCTCTTTCTTCCTTTGTAAGATGATATACGTCCATCTCAACAGGTTCAGGAAGTTTATATTTTTTCTCAATTCCCTTGAGTCCTGCGTTTAACATACAAGCAAAGGCAAGATAGGGATTACAGGCTGGATCAGGTGAACGGAGTTCTATCCGTGTTGCCTTTTCTTTTCCGGGTTTGTAAAGGGGTACTCTCACAAGGGTTGATCTGTTTCTCCTCGCCCAGCAGATGTACACAGGTGCTTCATAACCTGGAACCAGTCTTTTGTAAGAATTAACCCACTGATTCAATACGAGGGTAATCTCCTTTATATGAGTGAGAATCCCTGCAATGTACTTCTTTGCTGTATCTGAGAGGAAGTACTGATCCTTTGGGTCAAAGAAGGCATTCTGTTCACCTTTAAATAAAGACTGATGGGTATGCATTCCGCTTCCGTTCTGTCCAAATATAGGTTTGGGCATAAAGGTAGCGTAGACATTGTATTGCTTTGCTATTTCCTTCACTACAATTCTGTGAGTCATCACAATGTCAGCCATCCTGAGGGCCTCTTCATACCGAAGATCTATCTCGTGCTGTGAAAAGGCAACTTCATGATGGGAATATTCTACTTTGACTCCCATAGATTCCAAAGCAAGAATGGTATCCCTTCGAAGGTCTTCAGCAGCATCTGTGGGATAATCAAAATAACCACCCTCATCAAGGATCTCTGTGCTTCTATCAGATTTAAAATAAAAATACTCAAGCTCAGGTCCGAGATAAAGGGTAAACCCTTTGCTTTTGGCTTTCTCAAGGTTCACCTTCAGGATATATCTCGGATCTCCCTTATAAGGAGACCCATCAGGCTCATAGATATCACAGAACATCCTCGCAGCTGCCTTCTCTTTAGGCCTCCAGGGAAGAAGTGCAAAGGTCGTTGGGTCTGGCCGTGCAATCATATCACTCTCATCAATCCTTGCAAAACCCTTTATTGATGAACCATCAAAGCCCATACCCTCATCAAAGGCAAATTCAAGTTCTTCCACAGGAATTGCAAAACTTTTGAGCTGACCATGTATGTCATTAAACCAGAGCCTTACAAACTTCACATTATGCTTTTTTAATAACTCTACTACGTCCTTTCTATCTCGTGGCCTGTCCATTCTTACCTCCTCATTAGTTAAAGGTGTTTCTCGGTTACTGAAAGATTAATCTTTTGACTTTAGCATCCAATATATTTCGTATTTACTGACAGGTTATATTATCTAACTATTTGATTATAATTTCAACGATACCATGACTTTCACTTTCTGAAAAAAGCCTTGTAAAAATTCTTTGCCCTCCCTGCACATTCTTCATATATCCTCTCTGTTTCTGCCATAATCTTTTTTATTTCCTGTCTGTCCTTAAACCATTCACAGATCATGTTCTTTGTTGCCTCTATATGGAATTGAAGTCCATAAGCCATGCTTCCGTATCTAAAAGCCTGATTCTGATAAAGCCCAGATTTTGCTAACCATATAGCGCCCATTGGTATATCAAATGTATCACCATGCCACTGGAGCACTTCGAATTTTCTCCAGAAATCTCCAACCCTTGGATGGATTGCGAGTTTCCTCATCAAAGTGTCTCTTATACCATCTCCTGTAAGCTCAATACTGCCCCACCCTATTTCCTCTACGGGACCTTTATAAACCTTCGCACCGAGACAATGGGCAAGCATCTGGGCACCAAGACATATACCTAAAACCTTCATATCTCTATTTATCGCCTCCCTGATAAGACGTGACCCTATTATGAGAGGGGGATATGTATCTATTTCATACATACTCATAGGGCCTCCCAAAATTACAAGGGTATCGAAGCCATCTAAAGATGGTGGGATTTCTCCAGAACCGAGTTCCACAATGGTAAAGAGGATATTTTCTTCAATCAAGAAATCCTCTATAGTTCCAGGTCCCTCGGTATTTATGTTCTTAATAATCAAAACAGCCAATTTTTATTTTCTCCAGATCGGCAAACGGTTACCGTATTTTACAACAATACCTCAATTGACTTCTTTGGTTAATCGAAATAATTAATTAAATCATATAACTTGGAGAAAACTGTCAAACCCGTTGACCCAAGGATATATAATTTTTATAATGTTTTCTGGATTAAGAACCCATATAACAATTATGTAATCATATCTATCAAGGAGGTATTTATGTTCCTCTATCTTGTACAACATGGAGAGGCAAAAAGAGAAGAAGAAGATCCATCAAGATCCTTATCTGATAAAGGCAGAGAAGACGTTGAAAGGATTACATCTTATGTATCAAGGTTAAACATCACAGTAGAAGAAGTCCTTCATAGTGGCAAGCAGAGGGCAAAGCAGACAGCAGAGATACTGGCCGAAAGTGTGAAGATGACAAAGGGTCTTTCAGAAGCTGATGGTTTAGCGCCTTTAGATGACACAGAGAAATGGACAGAAAGACTGAAGAATAGAACAAATTCTGTAATGCTTGTAGGACATCTTCCACACCTTGGTAGGCTCGCATCCTCACTCCTGAGCGGAGATAAGGAGAAAAACATTGTAGCCTTCAAGATGGGGGGAATTGTTTGCCTGAAAAGAGATGATGAGGGCAAATGGACTTTACAGTGGATGATAACACCTGATATTGTGCCAAGATAGTATCAGTCCTAAGAAGACCTATTTCCGAACAGCCGTCATATCCTCAAGTATTTTCAGTTTTGATACTTCACCGAGGGCTATCAACGTATCTCCTGCATCTATTAAAGTTCGAAAGGTAGGATTGAATTTCATTTCACCGGAAGCTTTCTTGATGGCTACAATGATGACGCCTAATTCCCTTCCTATGCCACACTGATCTAATGAGCTTCCAGCAAGACCTGAGCTCTCTGGAACAGGTATTTCTTCCATCTGTAGATCAATGTTACCGCTCTTTGTTGCAAACTCTATAAAATCGACAACAGCTGGCTTTAAGACAGTTTGTGCTATTTTTAATCCCCCAGTATGATATGGGGAAATAACCCTGTCAGCACCTGCCCTGAGTAATTTTTGCTCTGCACCTTCTTCTCCTGCCCTTGCTACTATAAGAAGGTCGGGATTTAGTCCTCTTGCACTTAGAACTACATAGAGATTTTCTGCATCCGTTGGCAGAACAGATATTAAACCCTTTGCCTTTTCTATACCTGCCTCCTTCAGGTTTTCGTCCAGCGTAGCGTCACCTTCAATGAGGAGGACTTCTTCCTTTTCATGAAAGGCAGGTTGTTTCTCAATAACAACAAACTTAGCCCCCTTATTTTTCAATTCTTTTGCTATGATTTTCCCCATCCGTCCATAACCGCAGATTACGTAATGATTCCTTAAGTCTTTTATTCTCTTTTCCAATTTCCTCCTCCCAAATACTTGTTGGAGTTCTCCTTCTAAAATAACTGTGGCACCGATGCGAAGGACATAGAGCATAGTGCCCACACCAGTTATTATAAGAATAATCGTAAACCAGATTCCAATATGAGAAAGATTGTGAATCTCTCTATAACCTACTGTTGTAAGAGTTATCACAGTCATATAGAGAGAATCCATAAAATTCCACTTCTCTATAATCATATATCCTGCAGTACCTAATGAAATGATTAAAAAGATAAGCAGAAAAGCGAGTAGCAATCTTCTATGAAGCTTTTCCAATTATTCTTGTTCTCTCCTTAATATTTTTCTTCAAATAGCCTCACGTAAGATTCTAATAACTATAGCATATTCTAATTCTCAATTTTTGGAAAGATAGGAAAAACAGAAGGAAAGCATTAACATGGAGATATTATTTGTAAGGAGTCCCATGAATCCCGAATGCTTTTGTGATTCATGGGACTAAATAATTTCCTTTAGAGAATCGGCAGATATTGCTCGATTTCAGCGGGGTAAACCTTTATCCTGTATTCATCCCATTCCACCTTTTTGCTCATAATAAGTTGCTCAAAGATGTGGTCACCGAGGGTTTCCCTCAAGAGCTCACTCTTTTCAGCATATTCAATAGCCTCTATGAGACTCCCAGGTAAATGGTCTATCCCCAGCCGGACTCTTTCATCCTCCAGCAGATGATAGACATCAATCTCTGTTGGTTCGGGTAGTTTATAGCCCCTCTCTACTCCTTTGAGACCTGCATTTAACATACAGGCAAAAGCAAGATAGGGATTACAGGCTGGATCAGGAGAACGGAGCTCTATCCTTGTTGCCTTTTCTTTTCCGGGCTTATATAGGGGTACCCTCACAAGGGTCGATCTGTTTCTCCTCGCCCAGCAGATATATACTGGTGCTTCATATCCTGGGACTAGTCTCTTGTAAGAATTAACCCATTGATTCAATACGAGGGTAATCTCTTTTATATGGGTGAGAATCCCTGCAATGTATTTTTTCGCAGTATCTGAGAGGAAGTACTGATCCTTTGGGTCAAAGAAGGCATTCTGTTCACCTTTAAATAAAGACTGATGCGTATGCATCCCGCTTCCGTTCTGCCCGAATATGGGTTTGGGCATAAAGGTAGCGTAGACATTGTATTGTTTTGCTATTTCCTTCACTACAATTCTGTGAGTCATCACAATGTCAGCCATCCTGAGGGCTTCTTCATACCGAAGATCTATTTCATGCTGTGAATGAGCAACTTCATGATGGGAATATTCTACTTTTACGCCCATGGTTTCCAAAGCAAGGATGGTATCCCTTCGAAGGTCTTCAGCTGCGTCTGTGGGATAATCAAAGTACCCACCTTCATCAAGAATCTCTGTACCCCTGTCAGATTTAAAATAGAAATACTCAAGCTCAGGTCCGAGATAAAGGGTAAACCCTTTGCTTTTAGCTTTCTCAAGGTTCATCTTCAGGATATATCTCGGATCTCCCTTATAAGCAGAACCATCCGGTTCATAGATATCACAGAACATTCTTGCTACTGCCCTCTCTTTAGGTCTCCAAGGAAGGATTGCAAAGGTTGTTGGGTCTGGCCGTGCAATCATATCACTCTCATCAATCCTTGCAAATCCCTTAATAGATGACCCATCAAAGCCCATCCCTTCATCAAAGGCATATTCAAGTTCCTCAACGGGGACAGCAAAACTCTTGAGCTGACCAAGAATGTCACTGAACCACAATCTAACAAACTTCACCTCGTGTTTTTTTGCGAGATCCATTACATCTCTTTTGTCTCTCGGTTTGTCCATTTTTACCTCCTTCTATTTTATTATTTGATATTTGAATTTCTCTCTCGATTGCATCTATCTTTCTCCCTCTTACACCTCCTGTCATGAAAGCGGATCAAAAAGAATACCCACTTTCTCCATGCTGGGATATGTCGAGGCCGCTTACCTCTGATTCTTCATCAACTCTGAGTCCAACAGTTTTATCAAGGACTTTTAAAATAATTGCTGTCACACCGAACGAATAAATTGCTGTTATACAAATAGCAACCATCTGAGATACAAGCAATTGCTGATTACCAAAAAATAAGCCGTTGTTCCCTGATGGATTAATAAGTGTCTGGGCAAAGAGACCTGTGGCGAACGTTCCTGCTATTCCACCAACGCCATGCACTCCAAAGACATCAAGGGAATCATCATATCCAAATTTCGTTTTCATATTCAAAGCAAAGTAACAAACAGATCCTGCTGCCAAGCCTATAATTAATGCGGACATGGGTGCTACAAACCCAGAGGCGGGAGTGATCGTTGCAAGTCCAGCAATAGAACCTGTTGCAGCGCCAAACATCGTTGGCTTGCCCCTGTGTAACCACTCAATAATTATCCATATGAATGTTGCCGCGACTGCTGATGTGTGAGTAGCTACAAAAGCCATGGCACTTAATGTCCCAGCAGAAAGGGCACTCCCGGCATTAAAACCAAACCATCCAAACCAGAGAAGTCCTGCACCAAGCACAGTCATGGGAAGGTTGTGTGGATATATCGCCTCCTGCAAGTAACCTTTTCTCTTACCGAGCATGAGTGCTGCAGCGAGGGCTGATATCCCTGATATAAGATGCACTACAATACCGCCTGCAAAATCTAACGTACCCATTTTTTTCAGCCATCCGCCAGTACCCCATACCCAGTGTGCTACAGGATCATAGACCAGCGTTGACCATAATAAAGTGAACAAGAGGTACGCAGAGAACTTCATTCTTTCAGCAAATGCGCCTGTAATCAGCGCCGGTGTAATGACAGCAAACATTGCCTGGTACATCATAAATGTAATATGTGGGATTGTTGGAGCATAATCAGGATTAGGATCAACTCCTACCCCTTGTAAACCTATCCAATCAAGGCTTCCAATTATTCCATAAACATCGGGACCGAAAGC
>Ga0233416_10000512_pt1 | contig 11964 bp, 9 predicted proteins | sample Sediment_Towuti__2_FD_188638 | JGI IMG/M metagenome (GOLD analysis project Ga0233416, IMG submission 188638) | Sediment microbial communities from Lake Towuti, South Sulawesi, Indonesia - Sediment_Towuti_2014_0_MG | ecosystem: Environmental > Aquatic > Freshwater > Lake > Sediment | place... | reverse complement strand
CCTGAAAGAGCTCCCCGAGGGGGAGATCGATCTCACGGTGGGCGAGAACAACTGGGCGACGATCCAGGCGGGGAAGAGCCAATTCAAGATCGTCGGTCTCCCGAGCAGCGAGTACCCGGCCATGCCGGCGATCGAGCGCGAGGGCCTGACGCCGTTGGCCGGTGTGGGCCTGGTCGAGTTGATCCGGAAGACGCTGTTCGCGGTCGGGGACAATGATGCCCGCTACATCCTGAACGGGCTGCTCGTCACGCTGACCACCTCCGAGAAGAAGACGACGCTCCGGCTGGTGGGAACGGATGGGCACCGCCTGGCCGTGGCCGAGCAGGAAGTGGGCGGGACGGCGAGCAAGGACGCGCCCCGGGAGATTAAGGCGATCATCCCCAAGAAGGCGGCCCATGAGATGCGGCACCTCCTGGAAGAAGGAGACGGCGACCCGCTGATCGGGTTCACGAAAAATCTGATGATCTTCCGCAAGAGCGGCCTGCTGCTGACGTCGCGGCTGATGGAGGGGAACTACCCGAACTACCAGCAGGTCATTCCCAAGGAAAAGGAGCAGGAGAAGCGCGTGACGGCGGCCAGGCAGGAGTTGGAAGGCGCGCTCCGCCGCGTCGCGGTGCTCTCACGGGACAAGACGAACGCCGTCAAGCTGACTTTCGCCCGCGGACGCCTGACGCTGTTCTCCAACAACCCGGACTTCGGCGAGGCGACCGAGGAGGTCCCGGTGCGATTCGGAGGGGAGCCCCTGACGACCGGCTTCAACGCCCGCTACTTGCTGGACGTGCTGGGCGTCATGGACGGCGAGTCGGTCACCCTGCAGATGGACACCCCGCTCAGCCCCTGCCTGCTTCGCGAGTCGGGGAACGCGGGATTCACCTGCGTGGTGATGCCGATCAAGGTGTAGGGAGATGCCGATCAAGAACGACAACGACAAAGCGCTCGACGCGGAACCTTCCGCTCAGCCGTCGGCCGAGGGCTACAGCCCCGATCAGATCAAGGTGCTGGAGGGGCTCGATGCGGTCCGCAAACGCCCGGCGATGTACATCGGGAGCACCGGCCCGGACGGGTTGCACCACCTCGTCTATGAGGTGGTGGACAACAGTGTCGACGAGCACATGGCGGGGTTCGGTGAGACGATCGAGGTCACGATCCACATCGACGGCAGCCTCACGGTGGTCGATAACGGGCGCGGCATCCCGACCGGGATGCATTCGACGCAGAAAAAGTCCGCGGCCGAGGTGGCCCTGACGATGCTGCACGCCGGCGGGAAGTTCGAGGAGGGGGCCTACAAGGTGTCCGGCGGCCTCCACGGGGTGGGCATCTCGGTCGTGAATGCCCTGTCAGAATGGCTGGAGCTGGAGATCTGGCAGGACGGCCAGGTGTTCGAGCAGCGGTATGAGCGAGGGAAGCCCACGGCTCCCCTGAAGGTGACCGGCAAGACCAAGAAGCGCGGAACCATGATCACCTTCAAGCCGGACGGGGAGGTCTTCGAGTCGCTCGAGTTCAGCTTCGACGTGCTGGCCCAGCGCCTGCGCGAGCTCGCCTTCCTCAACAAAGGGCTGGCGATCACGCTCAAGGACGAACGAAGAGAGAGAGAACAGGCCTTTCGCTACAAGGGCGGGATCGTGTCGTTCGTCGAGCACCTGAACGAGGCCAAGACGCCGCTGCACAAGCCCATCTTCATCGAGATCGAAAAGAGCGACGTGATGCTCGAGGTGGCCCTGCAGTACAACGACGGGTACTCGGAAAACCTGTTCGCCTTCGCCAACAACATCAACACGCGCGAGGGCGGTACCCATCTGGTCGGCTTCAAGGCGGCGCTGACCCGGACCATCAATACCTACGCCTACGCCAACGAGCTGTTGAAGAAGGACGCCGAGTCGCTGACGGGGGACGATGTCCGCGAGGGGCTCACCGCGGTCGTCAGCGTCAAGCTGCGGAATCCGCAGTTCGAAGGCCAGACCAAAGCCAAGCTGGGGAACAGCGAGGTCAAGGGGATCGTCGAGGCGGCGGTCAACGAAGCCCTCGGCACGTACTTCGAGGAGAATCCCCCGATCGCCCGCCGGGTGATCGGCAAAGCGGTCGATGCGGCCCGAGCCCGGGAGGCGGCCCGGAAAGCCAAGGAGTTGATCCGGCGCAAGAGCGCGCTGGATGGAGGTTCCCTGCCAGGGAAGCTGGCCGACTGCTCCGAGAAGGACCCGGCGCACAGCGAGTTGTTCATCGTGGAGGGAGATTCGGCCGGCGGTTCTGCCAAACAGGGGCGCGACCGGAAATTCCAGGCCATTCTGCCGCTCAAGGGGAAGATTCTCAACGTGGAGAAGGCGCGCTTCGACAAGATGCTCTCGAGCGAAGAGATCCGGACCCTCATCATGGCCCTGGGGACCGGCATCGGGCGTCAGCGCGAGGAGGAAGGCGAGAAGGCGAAGGACGAGGCCGAGAAAGGCAGGGACGACAAGGAGGATTTCGACCTCGCCCGCGCCCGCTACCACAAGATTATTTTGATGACCGATGCGGACGTCGACGGGAGTCACATCCGGACGCTGTTGCTGACCTTCTTCTACCGTCAGATGCCCGAGCTCATCGAGCACGGGTACGTCTACATCGCGCAACCACCGCTCTTCAAGGTGAAGAAGGGGAAGGTCGAACGCTACCTGAAGGATGAAAACGCCCTGAACGAGTACCTGTCGGACCTGGCGGTCGAGGAGGTTGAGGTCTACCTCGAGAGCGCGCAAACGTTCACGACGGGGCGGCGCTTGCTGCCGATCCTCAAGAAGCTGATCGCGTTCGAAGGCCTGCTGGCGCGGTTCGGGAAAAAACAGCAGGAGGCTGGGCTGTTGCGCGCGTTCGTGGACGAGCCGGGGCTGGACCGGGACCTGCTCAAGAACGCCGCGGCCCTCAAGAAAGTCGTCGCCAGCGCGAAGAAATCGCTGGCAGCCATCTACCCGAAGGCCACGATCACCCTCGATATGGCCACGGATGAGGAGCACGAGTCCAACAAGGTCGTCTGCCGGGTACAGACCAACGGGATGTCGCACGGGCTGGAGATCACCCACGAGCTCGTCGGGTCGGCGGACTTTCGCGAGCTGCAAAAACTGGCGCCTTCGGCCATCGGGTTGGGACGTCACCCGTACAAGCTGAAGACCGGCGAGGCGCAGGCCGAGTATCCCGGGACGGCCGAGCTGGTGCGGGGCATCCTGGAGACCGGGAAGAAGGGATTGGGCCTGCAGCGCTACAAAGGGCTGGGCGAGATGAACCCGACCCAATTGTGGGAGACCACGATGAACCCCGAGACCCGCACCCTCCTCCAGGTCAAGCTGGAGGACGTGACCGGCGTAGACGAGATCTTCTCGATCCTGATGGGCGACGAGGTGGAGCCGCGTCGCGACTTCATCCAACAGCACGCGCTCGAAGTCAGGAATCTGGACATTTAACCAAAATGGTTAATGGCCAATGGTCGATGAAGAAGTCCGATTTTCGATGCATCAATCCGCATCGACCATGAGCCATTAGCCATCGACCGTAGCCTCGGGAGAAGCGATGCCCGTTGACGAACGACTGATCCAGATCGACATCGAAGACGAGATGCGCTCGTCCTACCTCGACTACGCGATGAGCGTGATCGTGGGACGCGCCCTGCCGGACGTCCGGGACGGGCTGAAGCCGGTGCACCGGCGGATCCTGTACGGCATGAATGAGATGGGCTTGGTGCACAACCGGGCCTATCGCAAGTCGGCCAAGATCGTCGGCGAGATCATGGGGAACTATCACCCGCACGGCGATACGGCGATCTACGATACGCTCGTCCGGATGGCGCAGGATTTCAACATGCGCTATCTGCTCGTGGATGGCCAGGGCAATTACGGGTCACTCGACGGCGATCCTCCGGCCGCCATGCGGTACACCGAGGCGCGGCTGACGAAGCTGGCCGAGGAGATGCTGGCCGACATCGACAAGGAGACGGTCGATTTCGGCCCGAACTACGACGAGTCACGGACCGAGCCGCTGGTGCTGCCCGCCAAGGTGCCCAACCTCCTGATCAACGGCGCCGGCGGGATCGCCGTCGGCTACGCGACCAACATCCCGACCCACAACCTCGCCGAGGTGGTGGATGGCCTCCTGCTGGTCCTCGACGACCCCGAGGTCACGGTGGACGCGCTCATGAAGGCCATCCCAGGTCCGGACTTCCCCACCGCCGGGCTCATCTACGGGACGCAGGGCATCAGGGATGCGTACCGGACCGGCCGCGGGCTTCTCACCCTGCGGGCGAAGGCGCGCATCGAGACCGATGAGCGGACCGATCGCGACCGCATCATCGTGACCGAGATTCCCTACCAGGTGAACAAGGCGCGGCTCATCGAAAAGATCGCGGAGTTGATCCAGGAAAAGAGAATTGAGGGCATCTCCGACCTCCGGGACGAGTCGGATCGGGACGGGGTGCGCATCGTCATCGAGCTCAGGAAAGGCATGATTCCCCTCGTCCTGCTCAATCAGCTCTACAAGCACACACAGATGCAGGCCACCTTCGGGGTCATCATGCTGGCGCTCGTCAGCAACCGACCGGAGGTGCTGGATCTCAAGCAGATCCTGGCGCACTTCATCGAGCACCGGCGCGAGGTGGTGATCCGCCGGACCGCCTATGAGCTCCGCAAGGCCGAAGAGCGCGCCCACGTGCTCGAAGGCCTCAAGATCGCGCTCGATCACCTCGACGCAGTGATCGCGCTGATTCGCCGCGCGGCTTCGCCCGACGAAGCCAGGGGCGGCCTCATGCGGCAGTTCGCGCTGACAGAAATCCAGGCCAACGCGATCCTGGACATGAAGCTGCAGCGGCTGACGCAGCTCGAGCGGAACAAGCTGGTCGAGGAGTACCAGGAGACGCTCAAACGCATGGAATACCTTCGCTCGGTCCTGGCGAGCGAAGCGCTGGTTCGCAAGATCATCAAGGACGAGCTGCAGGCCATCAAGGAGGCCTACAAAGACGACCGCCGGACGCAGATCCTCCCCGAAGAGGCGGAGATCGACGTCGAGGACATGATCGCCGAGGAGGAGGTGGTCGTCACGATCTCCCACGCCGGCTATATCAAGCGCAATGCCGTGTCTCTCTACCGGGCTCAGCGGCGGGGCGGCAAGGGCAAGATCGGGATGGGAATCAAGGATGAGGACTTCGTCGAGACCCTCTTTACGGCCTCAACGCACGATTATCTGCTGTTCTTCACGGATGCCGGGAAGGTGTACTGGTTGAAGGTGCATGAGATCCCCGAGGCCGGCCGGGCTGCCAAGGGCAAGGCGCTGGTGAACCTGCTAGCCCTCGCAGGCGACGAGAAGGTGACGGCCACGCTGCCCGTCAAGGAGTTTCGCGACGACCAGTTCGTCGTGATGGCCACGCGGCAGGGCGTGCTCAAGAAGACCGAGCTGTCGGCCTACGGCAACCCCCGTCTGGGCGGCATCATCGCGCTCACGCTCGACGAGGGAGACAAGCTGATCGCCGTGGAGATCACGGACGGGCAGCGGGAAATCCTCCTCGGGACGCGGCAGGGCATCGTGATCCGCTTCAAAGAGGAGGAGGTTCGGCCCATCGGCCGCACCGCCCGCGGCGTGCGCGGCATCACGTTAGAAGAAGGCAACGAAGTGATCGGCATGGAGACGATCACGCCGGACTCCACGACCTCCATCCTGACGATTACCGAGGGCGGCTACGGCAAGCGAACACCGGTCTCCGAATACCGCGTGCAGGGGCGGGGCGGGAAGGGCATCATCAGCGTCAAGACCACGGAGCGCAACGGCCCCGCCGTCGGGTTCCTGCAGGTTCGCGACGGCGACGAGATGATGATCATGGCCGCCCAAGGGAAGATCCTCCGCTGCAAGGTCGATGATATCCGCGAGATCGGCCGGAACACCCAGGGGGTCCGCATCCTGGATCTTGAGGATCCCGATGACCGGGTCGTCGGCGTGGCCAGGCTGGCCGAGACCGTCGAGCGTGACGAGGCTCCATCCGGAAACGGGGATGGCGGACCGCCGGCGTCCGCCGGCGAATAACGTCGCTCCGACTCGCCCCTCGTCCTGTCATCGCCATGCAAGGCCCACCCGTCTCCCAGGCTTCGCCATCGTCCCCTCATTCTCCGAAGAAGCTCGACATGGTCGTCAAGCTGGGGCTGGGGGTCGTCGTCGGCTCCTTCTTGCTGATCGGACTCGGGATGTTCCTGAGCCGGCCTGATCGGTCCATCCCGCCCTACAGCGTCGGGTCCCAGGAAGGCACTCTCGTCGCGATCCACGTGCCGGCCTGGACCAGTGATCCGGCGATCGAGAGCCTCATCTACCGGTTCCGCAAGGTGGGCCGCGAGACCGGCGATTTCGGACCGATGAAGATTCGGCCGACGACGCCCGGTGACCCCGCCGGTCCTTACCGCCGTATCTCGATCTATGTGTTCACCCACGACGCCTGGGCCGAGCCCGAGACGCTGCATCGGTACGTGGCCGCCGCCGCATCCAGGTCCGAGGCGGATCGGCTGGCTCGCGAGGCCTTTGAAAAAGCGGTCCGGGGGTTCTATAGGCTGGATGAATCCGGCGAGGAGGGACGCATCGGGCCGCTGGGCGAAAAGGAGACGGCAGCGACGGCGGCCTTCGTGCGGTTGCTCTTCAAGTCGGCCGCTCCCGGCCGGTCCGACTAGCGGGGTCCGCGGCCTGCGTTGACAGTGCGTGCGCGATCACCGTGGTCAGGTGCTCGCGGAGCTCGGGGTCACTGACGGCCGCCGCATGCGGTTCCGCCTCCTCTCTGAGGGTCGCGGAAGGTTCAATGTTGGACATCCGAGGGTCAACCTCGAGCTTCGAACTTTGAACTGCTTTCTCCTCGCGGCGGATCTCCCCCACCCGTAGCACGATGTCCGACACGGCGGGACCGTCGGCCGCGGCGTTGATCTTCTCGAGCAGTGTCGGCTTCAGAAAGGTGAGTTGCTGGAGCCAGACCGAGTTCTCCACGATCAGGTAGAGCTTCTTGAACCGGATCTGGTCGGGTCGGGTGTGCGCGGCGAGCTGCTCGCCGACGACCTCCGCCCATCGGCGGCGAAGCCGGTGCTCGAAGAGCGGGGTCTCGATCCCATGGCGATGCGCCACGGCCTTGAGGATGGAGGCGATGGAGGCGAAGAAGGCGGTGGGGCGCATGGCGGCATGGTAGGCGGATGGCGTGCCGGGGTCAAGGGTGATGCTGTGGGCTGTGCCCCGTGCTATAGTTCGTCCGATGGCGAAGGAGAAGGAAAAGGCCGAGAAAGTCGTGGCGACGAACCGGAAGGCGTACCACGACTACGCGATCGAGGAAAAGCTGGAAGCCGGCATCGTGTTGAAGGGCACTGAGGTGAAGTCCATGCGCGAAGGGCGGGTGAATCTCCGGGACAGTTATGCGAGTGTCGATCACGGCGAGGTGGTGCTTCACCATTGCCATATCAGTCCATACAGCCACGGGAACATCATGAACCACGATCCCCTGCGGCCGCGAAAACTGCTTCTGCACCGGAAGGAGATCAACAAGTTGCTGGGGAAAACGCAGCAAAAGGGGCTCACGCTCGTCCCACTCCGGATCTACTTCAGCCCGCGCGGCCACGCCAAGGTGGAGCTTGCCCTGGCGCGCGGGAAGAGGCAATATGACCGCCGGGAGGCGATCAAGGAGCGGGAGGCCGGGCGGGAGCTGGAGCGCGCGATCAAGGGTTCACGACGCGAGCCACGCACGTGAGGGACGAATCTGATATGGGCCAGCGAAGAAGCCGACCTCCAGGCCTCATGGTAGCGGCCGCGGGGTTTGCCCTGTTCCTCGTCTCGTGTCTCCCTTCGCAATGGGAGTATCTCGTCGAGGCCACCGATCGCGCGACGGAGGACGAGGTGAGGACACGCATGGGGACTCCGGCTCTGACAAAGGCTATGCCCGATGGCGACTCGGTGTGGACCTACCGGTACGAGGTCAGGAGTTCGTGGGTGGGGAACCGCGGCGACATGGTGGGAGGCTCGCCCTGCATCGAGTACGCCCTCACCTTCGACGCCCAGGAGATCCTCAGACATTGGGTCCGCCGACCCTGCTAGGTGAGGCAGCGGGTCCTGGAAATCCGAAAAAATCTGCTGTATGCTGACATGCGGACTTGTACTAAAGGGGGTGACAGGCTTCGACGGGGATCCAGAGGCCAACGGTGCATGTCGAGCTCTCGGGGACTCGTAAAACCTCCGGGAAACAAGCAACTGCCAACCAAGAGCTGGCACTCGCGGCTTAATTGACCGCGACGTCCCTCCACCTGAGGCCTGCGGGGGTGGAAGGGGCGCGATGCAGCAGGCTGGTCCGAGGCTGGTGCTCAGCGGCTGAGGGCGAGAACGCACTGGGCTAGCGGCCGTTCTAAGCCGGCCGATGGGCGTGGGCGGCGGCGAAACCAAAACGATCGGCTAAACATGTAGAGCCGTTGCGCTGAAGTTCTTCGGACGCGAGTTCAATTCTCGCCACCTCCACCAAAACAGAGGCCGCTCCAGTTGTCGAGACTGGGGCGGCCTTTCTTGTATGCGGGAGATGCCGGGCTGTCCGGTCGTTACGGTCTCGCTTCCAAGACCAGGTTGAACGGCGTCTGCGTGGCGCGGCGGAACCGGGTGAATCCGCCCTTGGTCGCCACCTCGCGCAGACGTGTCTCCCCGGCCTGGGCGCCGAGCGCGGGCCCCTTGTAGGCCAGCGACGCCGGCACGCAGATCATCGTGGAGGCGGCGTAGTACACCCGACCGATGGGGTTGAGGTTGTCTTCCACCCTGTCGTTGGCGAACGGCTCGATGATCATCCAGGTGCCATCGGCCGCCAGGGTCTCGTGCACGTGTCTGGCCGCGCCTGCCGGATCGCCCATGTCGTGGAGACAATCGAAGTGCGTGACGAAGTCGTACCCCTTGCCGGGATAATCGGTCGACTTGGCGACTTTGAAGCTGACGTTCTTCGTCCCGGCGTCTTTCGCTCGTTTGCGCGCGGCGAGGATGGAGGGCTTGTGATAATCGAAGCCGATAAAGGTCGAGCGGGGGTAGGCTTTCGCCATGATGATGGTCGAGGACCCGAAGCCGCAGCCGACATCCGCAACCATGGCGCCGGCTTTCAACTTGGCCTCGACGCCGTCGAGTGCGGGGATCCAGTTGCTGACCAGGTTCCCGACGTAGTTCGGGCGGAAGAAGCGCTCGGTGCCGTCAAACAGGCGGTGATCGTGCTCGTCCCAGCCCAAGCCCTTGCCGGTCTTGAAGCGCTGCTCGATCTTGGGCTCCGCCATGAAGGCCGCGGCGATGACCTGGAACGCGCCGGGAAGGAACACCGGGCTTGACTCATCGGCGAGCGCATAGGCCTGCTCGGGCGGGAGCGAATAACGGCTCGTGCTCGCGTCATAGGTCACGTACCCGCCTGCCGCCTGGTTGGACAGCCATTCTCGAACATAGCGCTCAGCCGTCTTGGTCGCCTTGGCCAGCTCAGCGGGCGTGACCGGCCCCATCTTGGCCAGCGCCTTGTACAGACCGAGCCGATCGCCTATGAGGACGAGGTTGGCGCTCATCGCGGCACCGATGTCTCCGACGGCCTTGCCCAGAAACTCGTTCAATCTGTCCTGATTCACGACCATACGTCACCTCCCGGTGGAACGAGAAGATGCTATTGTTTTCGACCCGTGGCACGCTGTCAAGCCCCTGACGGCGAAGTCGCCTGAAGGAGAGTACAATAGCCCCTGGCCGACAGCAGGACGGTGCGCACCAGGAGGGACGATTACCATGAAAGAGTATCGCGTCAAGCCGGGCTCCAAACTTGATCTGGGCGAGTTCGATCCAGACGACACCGGCGCTTACAGCAAGAACGAAGCGGCAAAGGCCAAGGCCAGAGCGGCCACCGCCGAACGGATCGAACGACTCAGGGGACTCCAAGAGCGGCTCTATGCCAACGCCAGCCGTGCGCTGCTCATTGTGCTCCAGGGCATGGATACCAGCGGCAAGGATGGGACGATCAGGAACGTCATGTCGGGCGTCAACCCGCAGGGCTGCCGAGTGGCGACGTTCAAGATCCCCACGCCTCTCGAGGTGGCGCACGACTTTCTCTGGCGCGTGCATCGGGAAGCTCCCCCCAAGGGGCACATCGGGATTTTCAATCGCTCGCACTACGAAGACGTGCTCGTTCCGCGGGTGCACGGGCATATCGCCGACAAACAAATCAAGCAGCGGTTCGAGCAGATCAATGAGTTCGAGGAGCTGCTGGCGGAGAGCGGGACCGCCGTGGTGAAATTCTTCCTGCACATCTCCAAGGTGGAGCAACGGGAGCGGCTGGAGCAGCGCATCCGAGATCCCGAAAAGCGGTGGAAGTTCAACGAGGGCGACCTGGAAGAGCGGAAACGGTGGGGCGACTACACGCGGGCGTTCGAGGACGTGATCTCAGCCACCAGCACGGGTCACGCCCCATGGTACGTCGTGCCCGCCAACCGGAAGTGGTACCGGGATCTCGTGGTCGCCGAGACTGTCGTGGCGACGCTGGAGGACATGAAGCTCACATGCCCGCCGCCGCCGAAGGGCATCGACTTCGACAGGCTGAAGATCACCTGACGCACGAGCGGTGCGAGATCTTGCCCTCTTGCCGGTGGAGCCAGGCCCAGAGCCGCTTTTCTCCCCATTGACACTTTCCTCTCAGAGGAGTACATAGAGCTCAGCGGCCCATCATTTCATGAGCTGCGGGATCGGACAGCGCGCTGCTGTCAACCAGGTCCCCCGGACAACTCCCAAGAGGGAGGAGGTGAATGATGGAAGACCTGACTCCACCGGGCCAAACCGGCCCGCCGAGTCGAGGGCGGGCTTCTGCTCGGTCATGCTAGCCGGTTCTCCCCGGGCTGTGCCTCACGGCATCTCAGACCAACCGGACTATAGCCGCACACCTTCGCGGAGAGGAGAACTCAGGGCTGCATGAGGAACACAAGCGCCTGGGACCTATCAGTCCCCCGACCAGAAGTCTGACGATCTCTTCCTCGCGCGGGTCGGCCCTGGGCCGCGCACAACTGAATAGGTCGATTGGCGTCCTAAGCGCCACTCACGGGCGACCGGCTGCAGCGGTCGCCCGTGTTGTTTTTGCCCTTCTCCCGCGGTCGGTCAGTCGCCGACGCACAACCCTCAGACGCGGTCGGGGAAATTCGAGATGATCCCGTCCACCCCGACGGCGCGCATTCTCTGAATGTCCTTCCGCTTATTGGGGGTGTACACAAACACTTTGAGGCGCGCCTTGTGGAGCTTGGTCACGAGCGGCTTCGTGGCCGTGTCGAACCGAAGACCGACATGGGTGGCGTGAAGTCCGGTGGCCTGGGCGACGGGGTCTTTGGGGGGCCGTTTCAAGAGCAGCATGACACGGGCCTCGGGGTCGGCCCGAAGCAGGTGCTGCAGTTCGTCTGGCAGGAACGAGGCGTAGAGGATCGGGCCCGTGAAGCCACTCGCGCGGACGATGCTGTAGAGATCGTAGGCCAGCCCCTCGGCTTTGACCTCAAGGATCAGCCCGATCCGGCCGCTGGCGGCCTCCAGCGCCTCCTCGAGGGTCGGGATCCTCTCCCCCCCGCCGGCGTCCAGCTTCCGGAGGTCCTCCAGGTCCATCTCGGCGACGAGGCCCTTGCCGTTCGTGGTCCGGTCCACGCGCAGGTCATGAATCAAGACGAGGTGGCCATCCTTCGTCCGCTGGACATCGACCTCGATCATGTCGCATCCCAGCCGAATGGCCTTGTCGATCGAGCGCAGCGTATTCTCCGACGCGTGCCCGCAGGCGCCTCGATGCCCGATACGGAGCACTCCTCTCGTGGGGGGTCTTTCTTTTGTCATGCGGCTTGCTTACCATACCAGGTTATGGCCGAGAAGAAACCCAAAAAATCACCGGTCTCCAAGGGTGCCAGGCGGCGGAGGAAACCGGCCGGCGTCTCGATAGGGTTGGCCGCGACGGACCTGCTGGCGGCGGCGCCGCCTGGC
>Ga0233416_10000511_pt1 | contig 11969 bp, 9 predicted proteins | sample Sediment_Towuti__2_FD_188638 | JGI IMG/M metagenome (GOLD analysis project Ga0233416, IMG submission 188638) | Sediment microbial communities from Lake Towuti, South Sulawesi, Indonesia - Sediment_Towuti_2014_0_MG | ecosystem: Environmental > Aquatic > Freshwater > Lake > Sediment | place... | reverse complement strand
CATCAGGGATGCAGTGAGTCGTGGTGGCAATGAATGGGTGGAGCAGCAAACCCGGCAAGAGTCCCCTGCAGCCCACGTCCCATGCTGCAGACTGAACCAGCAATGAACGATTCAACCAAACTCGTATCCACTGTACAGGAGGCGACTATGAATGCAGCTAGTACACCTCGGTCACACGCCGCACGGCGGTGGGTACGAATCCCCGACGGCACGAAGGTGCGCCACCGGCACGACGCCTATGAAGGATATATCGACGGCCTGACCGAACTCGTCAAAGGGCCGGAGCGCAACCCTGACGGAAAAACGCAGTACCGAGTGAACGTCGGGACCGGAGCCAGGGAATTGGTTTCTGAGAATAATCTCAGCATTCTGCTCGATCAGAACGACTTGGTCATGATAGGAAAGGAAAAGGAGCCCTATCGCCGATCCGTGACCGCACACCTCCGCGCCTCCCTCGAGGAGCATATGTTCGTTCAGGCCTCTTGAAACCGGTGTGCAGTTGCTATTTTGTCGCGCATCATGGTAATGTGAGCGCGTTTCATGATGGAGGGCCTCGCATGAAACGAAATTACAACGGCCCATCACCGATGTTGTTGTTACCGAGAATCTGATCGGAAGCCTGACCCAAGCCGCCGCCCTGATCGCGTCTTTGGCCCTCTCCTTCCCCTCGTGAAAGTTTTCTCGCGTCTCCGACAATGTCATTTTTAAAAGGAGGAACCCCCATGGGTTCAAAATTGTATGTCGGCGGATTGCCTTACTCGGCAACCGAATCGCACCTCACCACCCTCTTTGCCGCGCACGGTACGGTTGAATCTGCTCGCGTGATCGCGGATAAGTTCACCGGCCAATCGCGCGGATTCGGCTTCGTCGAGATGTCGACTCCCGAGGAAGCCAAGGCCGCCATCACGGCCTTGAACGGGTCACAGATGGACGGGCGGTCCTTGACGGTTAATGAGGCTAAGCCGCAGGAGCCTCGCTCCGGCGGAGGCGGCCGTTTCGGCGGTGGTCACAACCGCGGCCGCTTCTAAAATAGCTGGGCGTCCAGCCCGCACCACGGACGGGGCGCTTCGATTGAAGTGCCCCGTCGTCCCGCCAACTCAGTCGAGCCCGTCCTCATGACGTGACTTCGCCTCGGACCCGCACCGACTCCTTCAACTCCACATGCGGTGCGCTTCGCTTACCTGTTGCCGCTGTCTGTCCCGATGATCACTCACTGCACCCCAATCGAGGTCCTACAGGGCCTCCCACTGCCCTCACTCACGCAACCGGACAAACGCGTGCAGCATGTTAACCAAGCAAGGCTATCGAGTAAGGATCCTCGTTTCCTGGTTTCGTCGATAAATTTCTTCTTCTATCTTATTCGCTACTTAGAACACACTTTTTCGTCAGCTCCAAGCAGACCCCCCTCTGATGTGTTATGGTGATTAGCAATAAGTCGAGCTTCGATCCCCCACGCGTGCTTATCCCTCCCTCTTGTTGCGCGATCGAATTCAGTTTGAGAGGACGCAGGACGCACCTGCCCCTGACTGAGGAAGAGCGTGGAAAGCGACGAGCCGCAGGCTGCTTGTATACCATCACTGATCGAATGAGAGGAGCAACACCGTGAAGACTTCAACACCTTTCTGGGGCACCGGCAAGACCTCCCGCAAACGGAAGCGGACTGTCTCAAAAACCAAGATCCGCTGGGATCTGCTGGGGCTTCAAGATCCCGCACGCACGGCGTCGACGCCCTCTATTGAAGACATTCGGTGCGAGATCATCTCATTGGCGAGTCGAGGGCTGGGGCAGGGTGCAGGTTCCCGTTCTGACGTGAAGGATTCGTCGAGCCGATCGGGCGCTCGAGCCACTTCATCAACCCGCAAACGGCGTCGTGGCGCCACCGAGTAGGACGGGTTCGCGCTCGGGGGACACAGGCCAAGGAGGGTACCATCGGAGGACCAGGCAAGACGACTAACGCAAAACGTGCTCGCGAGAAAGCGCGTCAGCTGAAGCGGTACGAAAAAGAGGAACAGCGTGCGCAGCGGAAGGCCGCCAAGCAGGACCGCCGCCACGCCCAGGATGGCGAAGACCCCGATCTCGCCGGTTTGCAGTGGGGCCCACAGCCTCCCCTCTACTGATACTGCTCACTGTGTCGTGAGAGGCGCTCGTGGCCGCAGGGACGAATCAACGGGACGTCGCACAGGATTTCGCCTTCAGAGACGGCCAATCAACAGGAGCGCACACGCCCTCGCATCTTTGATCGCATCCCGACCAAGCACACGTGAGGGAGCAAGAATCAAGATCATGCTGACTATTCTATCTTTCGCGCTTCTCGTTCCGTCCCACGCCTGACCGATGCTCCTGTCTTCGGCCCTTTCGAGGCCAGCATCCCAGCGATTCGTTGCATGGGATCATAGCCTGTGGACAGGGCTGGTCAGAATTCCGGCTATTGGAAGTGGGTTGTTCAACTCCTCTGCGCATCTCTAATCCAGCGGGAGGTCCCCGCCTGTAAAGGCGGGGGCGTGAGGCTTTGAAGGAGATAGACGTACTTCATTGAGCGTGTCCTTCCCTCGCTCGCTCACAAGAGCTTCGGCCTTCCACGACCTTCGTCTGCTGAGAAGCCTCAAGCGATCGATGTCGCCTTCAATCAAAGCAAGCTTCTTCGCGTGGCTCCATTTCTTCAATTGCTGCTCACGGCGTCGGGCGGAATCACTGGTAGGATGGGCTCGAACCAGAGGATCCTGAGAAAGCGGATGCGTCGCGTGAATTACCCTCCAAACCCGCTACGGTGACGTACGGCTCGCACATCGGGTGGCAGGTGGGTGATGCCGACGTAGTACCGGCCATCCGACAGGAGACCAATATAAACGTGCCAAGATTTTGTCATTGGGGTTCGACTCGGCCCGACGATCTGTGCTGGTCGGCCCGTGCTCACCACACCTCGCCTCCGTGAAGACCAGAATCATCCATCGTTGATGCTTGCACCGAGCGACGGGAACCTCTCGAGCGCAGCGAGACCCGTTCACGGAGCCGAGGTGGTGGAGGGCAGGGGATTTGAACCCCCGACCCCTACGTTGCGAACGTAGTGCTCTCCCAGCTGAGCTAGCCCCCCACCCGTTAGAACCGGCGCTGCAGACCGCGAATTGAGGAAGGACAGGGATAGGAAATCAGGTCATGTCTCCGTCGAACGGCATTATACACAAGCACTTTGCGAGCCGCTACCAAGGACCGATCAGCGCTTCTCCGACCGATTGGCCTCCCTCGATTAGGACCCGGCGGCCATCTACCCGCAACCGCCCTTCGGCAAAAAGCCGCACGGCCCGGGGATAGAGCTTGTGCTCCTGCTTAAGAATCCTCTCAGCCAATGTCTCCGGCGTATCCTGATCCAGAATCGGCACAGCCGCCTGGAGAATAATCGGCCCTTCATCCACCCCCTCCGTGACAAAATGCACGGTGCAGCCGGCCAGCTTACAGCCCCAGTCGATCGCCTTTTTCTGCGCATCCAGACCGGGGAACGAGGGCAGAAGCGATGGATGGATATTCATCATGCGGTTGGCAAAGGCGTTGACCAGGAGCCCCGTGACGATCTTCATATAGCCGGCCAACAACACCAGTTCCGCATCATGCTTGGCCAGCACATCGAGCAACGCCCGATCGTAGGCTTCGCGACTGTCCGGCCGTCCGGCAAAGGGTTTCGGATCGACAAAGACGTCGGGCAACCCGTGTTTGCGAGCGCGCTCCAGCGCCATCGCGTCCTGTTTGTTGCTGATCACCGCCACGATCTGCGCCTGGACCTGCCCGGCCTCAATCGCATCGATGATCGCCTGCAGATTGGATCCCCGTCCTGAGGCCAGCACGCCAACGCGCAGCGGGGTGGCTCGCTTAGCCGACATACTCGACCTCCAGCCCGCCGTCCGACGAATCGACGATCTCTCCGATGCACCAACCTTCCTCACCGAGTGTTCTTGCCTTGTCCAGCACCGACGCCGCCACATCGGCAGGGACCACCAGGATGAGTCCGATGCCCATGTTGAACACGCGATACATTTCCTCCTGTTCCACTGATCCCAATCGGCTGATGACCGAGAAAATGGCTGGGACAGGCCATCGACCCCGATGAATCCGAGCCCGGACACCCTTGGGAAAGACACGCGGGAGATTCTCCGTCATGCCGCCGCCCGTTATGTGCGCGATGCCTTTGATCGGAAAGTCCGGAACAAGCGCGAGGATCTGTTTGGCATAAATCCGCGTGGGTGTGAGGAGCACATCTCCGAGCGGACGGTCGAGGTCGGGCAATCGGCTGGCCACTGTCAGTTTCGCCTGATCGAACAGGACGCGCCGGGCTAGTGAGTACCCATTGCTGTGCAGACCGGTCGACGCCAGTCCGATGATGGCGTCGCCAGGAACAATACCGCGACCGTCGATGATCTTCGGGCGATCCACCGCCCCCACGGCGAACCCCGCCAGATCGTATTCCCCGTCGGCATACATCGAGGGCATTTCCGCCGTTTCGCCGCCGATGAGCGCGCAGCCGGCCTGGCGGCAGCCTTCAGCAATGCCTTTCACCACGTCCTGCGCCTTCAACACCGACAATTTCCCTGTCGCGAAATAATCGAGGAAAAACAGCGGCTCCGCTCCGCTCACCGTGATGTCGTTCACGCACATCGCCACGAGGTCAATACCGACGGTATTGTGCTTGTCCATCATGAACGCGATCTTGAGCTTGGTCCCGACCCCGTCGGTCCCCGAGACCAATACCGGCTCCTGGTAGCGGCTGGCTTGGAAACTGAAGAGACCGCCAAACCCGCCTAAATCGGCGAGGACTTCCGGGCGAAAGGTCGACCGGACCAGCGGCTTGATACGATCGACAAACTCGTCGCCCGCGTCGATATCGACTCCTGAGTCGCGATACGTAGTCATGGGCGCGCTATCTTAGTGGAGGGCTACCGCAAGGGTCAATGTTGAGGATGGACCAACACAACAGGAGCAATCTACATCTCTTTCTCTGCGTTCTCTCGCTGGTGGGAGCCGTGCGGTGAGTCCCAACTGCGCGCATCCGCCGAGCACATCGTTTTCCGCACCCGGATCATCTGATTATCAGATGTGCGCGGCGGGCGAGCAAGGAAGTTACCGGGCGGCTCCCGCTTCTCCTTTACCCTTCCGGCCTCATCTCCACATCCAGGAACTTGATCTTCCGGTGCAGATGGCTCCGCTCGATCTTCAAATCCTCGGCTGTGCGCGAGATATTCCAATGGTGCTCGCGAAGCTTGCGGGCGATATACTCCTTTTCGAACGCGTTGCGCGCGTCCCTCAGCGAGTCGAACGCCTGGGTAAACAGAGGCGGGCTCGCAGCCTGGCTATTGGCAGCCGGGGCGGAGCCTCCGGCCCGCCCCTGAAGGGACATGTTGGCCTGCGACGCTTCAATGACGGGTCCCGGCACCATGATCATCAGCCGCTCGGTCAGATTCCTGAGCTCGCGAATGTTGCCCGGCCAATCATATTGCTGCAGCACCTCCATCGCCTCCGGTGAGACATCCTTGACCCGCAGGCCCTGTTCATCCGCATGGATCTTCATGAAATGGCGCACGAGCGCGGGGATATCCTCCCGCCGCTCACGCAGAGTTGGCACAATGATCGGAACCACGTTGAGACGGTAATACAGGTCTTCTCGAAATCGCCCTTCCTTGATCTCCCGTTCCACATCCTTATTGGAGGCCGCCAGGACCCGTACATCCACCTTCATGAGCTTCGTGCCACCGACTCTCGTGAACTGCTGCTCTTGCAAGGCCCGCAACACCTTTGCCTGCGTACTCAGGCTCATGTCGCCGATTTCGTCCAGAAAGAGCGTACCGCCGTCAGCCTGTTCGAACTGACCGCGCTTCATGGACGTCGCTCCGGTAAACGACCCCTTCTCGTGGCCGAACAGTTCGCTCTCGATCAATGTCTCAGGAATCGCGGCACAGTTGACGGCCACGAAGGGATGGTCGGCCCGTGGGCTATGCATGTGGATGGCCCGCGCGACCAACTCCTTGCCTGTCCCGTTTTCACCCCCGATCAACACTCGGCTGTTCGTCGGGCCGGCCGTTTCGATCAGCTGCCGCAGTCGCTGCATCGCCGGCGACTGTCCCACCAACTCGAATTTCTGCTGCACCTTCGTCCGCAGCGTGCGATTCTCCTGCTCCAATCGGTACTGCTCCAAGGCATGTTTGACCCGGAGTGTGACATTCTCCAAGGAGAGCGGTTTCTCGATATAATCGTACGCGCCAAGCTTGATGGCCTTGACCGCCGTCTCGATGGACCCGTGACCGGACATCATCATCACCTGCGCGGTCGGTGTGAACTCCTTCACGCGCCGGAGCGTCTCCAGCCCGTCCATTTCGGGCATCCAGATGTCCAGAATCATGAGATCCGGCGGGTCGGTCCCATAGATCTTCAGGGCCTCGGCTCCGCTGGCGGCTTCCCACAACTCGTAGCCTTCGTCCTCGAGAATACTGCGCAACGACGTGCGAACCGCTTCCTCGTCATCCACGATCAAGATCGATGCAGACATAGTTCCTCTCTCGTCACAATAAGCTGACAAGCCTGCATGCTGACAGAACTCTGCGCCCTGTCAGCTTGCCACTTGCGTATTACTTGTCAGCCCTGCCCTAGACCGGCAGATCAAACGTAAAGATCGCTCCCTTCGGATGGTTGTTTCCGGCTTGGATCTGCCCTTCGTGGTCGGTGATGATACGCCGCACGATCGCCAATCCCAATCCCGTCCCGGTCTTCTTCCTGGTGAAGTAGGGCAGGAACAACCGTTCCTGATCCTCCGGAGGGATGCCCGGACCTTCATCCGCCACGGTCACCACAGCCCGCTTGCGCTTTGTATCGTACTTCGTGGCCACCCACAACCGTCCTTTTTGATTCATCGCCTGAATCGCGTTGTCGAACAGGTTGACGAACACCCGCTTCACCTGTTCCCGGTCGAAGTTGACCGGCGGCAGATCCTCGTCCAGGTCCACGATCATTTCGATATCCTTCTGCGCCGCTCGGTACAGCGTCGCGACTTCCTGCAACACATCGTGGAGCGATTGCCGCACCAGTTGAGGCGTCGGCAATCGCGCAAATTTCGAAAACTCGTCCACCATATGTTTGAGGCTGCCGACCTCATTGATGATGACGTTTGTCGCGTCGTCGAACACCCGCTCAAAGTCCGGAGACTTCTCGAAAAATTTCTTGCGCAATCGCTGGGCCGACAACTGGATGGGCGTGAGCGGATTCTTGATCTCATGGGCCACCCTCCTCGCCACTTCTTGCCAGGCCGCGACCTTTTGGGCCTTGATCAACTCCGTCAGGTCTTCGAACACCAGGACGAAGCCCAGATCCTTGTTCGCCTCATCACGCATGCGCGACCCGTTCAAGCCGATCGTGATGAGCTTCCCCTGGACATCCAACTGGCCTTCCAGGGCCAGGTCGTCGCGGTCATCGGCTAGCATGCGGTCATAGGCGGTCTGGAACAGATCGAGCCCGAACTCTTTAAACGCCTCATTGGCCGGCCGGCCCCGGAATCGGTCGGCTGCCAGCCCCAGAATGCGCTCACCCGAGGGGTTGAACGTCGTGATGATTCCGATCCGATCAATGGACAGCAGCCCGGCCGCGATGGTGTCCACCACGGTTTCGATATAAGCCCGACGACGATCGAGTTCGACGTTCGTGTTCCAGAGCGTGAGGTTGGCCTCTTCCAGCTTGGTCTTGCTCCCCTGCAGATCCTGCGTCATCCGGTTGAAGGAGTCGACCAGACTGCCGATCTCATCGGTCGCTTTCACCTCAATTTTCACGGACATATCGCCCTGCGCCACGGCCTCTGTCGCCTCCGCCAGCCGCTGAATCGGCACGGTGATACCGCGCGCCACGTAGAACCCAAACCACGTGGCGCTGAAGAGAATCATCACTGTCACGACGGCGACAAAGAAGTAGGCACCCGCCTTGATCGGGTTTTTCATCGCCTTGATCTGCTTATACTCGGCATACTGGCGCCCGATGCCTTCCATCTTGGTCAGCAGCGATTCCGGCACAAAGGCCTCGACCACCACGACGCCCTCCAATTCGCCGCGCCGGCTACTGGAGGCAACCGGAATACCGGCTCGCACCAGCCGGCCGCTCTGGGCTTCTTGAACGGAGGTAAACTCCTGCTTGCCGTTGATGACTTGCAGGACAAGCTGGCTGATCGGCAAATCCAGCACCCCGGCCGGAACATTTGCGTCGAGCGACTTGGTCAGGGTCTCCATCTTGCTCGAAAAGACCTCGATCCCGGCCACTCCGTATTCCGTTCGTTTCCGAGCGATCGCGGCAATCAACAGATCGCGTTGCTCGGGGAGCAGCATGTCCTCACGAAACAACTCCTGCCCGATGGCCCGCGCGCTGTTCACCGCCAGGGCAATATGCCCCGCATGCTGCATGCGCGCGACTTCATAGGAATCCTTCATCACCTTCTCGATCTGCTCGCTGAACCAGAGGTTGACCACTTTGTTGACGATGCCGCTGGCCACGATCGCGAGCAGTACGGTGGGGATTAACGAGAACCCGATGAAGGCGGCGATAAGCTTGGTGCGGAATCCTGACCCGACCAGTCGATGCCGCCGCTCGAAATACGCCTTGATCAGATTCCTCGACAACAGCAAGGTCAGGACGACGAACCCGATCAAATCGAGATTGAGCAGGAGGAGCACGAACGCATAACTCGCCGTCGGCAGGAACGAGCGCGGCTCCTCGCCGCCCGGCACGACCACCTGAGAGTAGTACAGCGTCAGCGCCAGGCAGGGGATCAACAGGATGAGAACAATCCAGACCGGTCGAAGATGGAGCCGCCTGCGTTCAGGTTCCGATGACTGGCCGGTCCCGGAGGCCCGGGGCTTGTTTCCGAGAGTCCGCCGCTGGGAGTCATCCGCTCCCGCCGACGCAAATCCCGGCCCTGGTTTGAGAGGGTCCGCGTCAGGCATTCAATCGGCCTCTCTGCACATCAACATGGGAAGAACAAACCCGCGCCTGTCTGGTGATGATTCATAGCGAACGTGCCAGGCAGCTTCCAAGTCTCCGACAGGGCGCGGCCTCCGGAATACCACGGAACCGAAAGTGGGCTACAGACCGGCTACTTTGGTGAGGCCAGCGTGACATACTTCATGCGGAGCGCATACAGCATGTCGCGTAAGACCGTCTGCTCTTCAGAGGTCAGATTGCCCTTCGTCTTGTCCTCAAGGACGGACAGCAGATCGATGATTTCCTTGGCTTGTGGTAAGTTGACCGGCATGGGCGATTGATGGGGGTCGAGCTGCTCTCCCATCAGCATCAGCGACGATGAACCCAGCGAGATGACGAACGAAGAGAACGTGACAGGGGCCGGTGGAGACTCCCGGGGGGGTGGGACCGCCGAAGCGGGGGAGGACGTCGACCTGTTCCCGGACTCAGATGGAGCTGTGGGATTCTCCGATCCGCTGCTTGCCCGCCGGTCCCGAATGACGAATCCCTGCTCCTGCTCTGCCATTGGGCCCTCTCCGAACGCCCCTGTTGCTGTGGTCGGTACCCTACCATAGGGTTTCCCGGCTCGCAAGCCGCAGCGCGAGATTGAAGCGCCACCCGCGCTCGTGTATACAGTGTCAGGGGTCCCCGCGTGGGTTTGAGAACGCGCGCGAGCAGGGAAATCCAATGTCTGAACGATTTGCCAAACTCCTCGAACTGATGGCGGCGCTCCGCGCTCCTAACGGGTGTCCGTGGGACCGGAAGCAGACCCATGAATCGTTGAAACCCTATCTCCTCGAAGAAACCTATGAGGTCCTGGAAACGATCGACCAGCGCGATCATGCGAAACTGCGCGAAGAGCTGGGCGACGTGCTCCTGCAGGTCATTTTCCACGCCCAGATTGCCGCCGAAGCCGGAACGTTCACGACCGAGGATGTCATCGAGACGCTCGCGACCAAATTGATTCGCCGGCATCCTCACGTGTTTGGAAACGACGATCAAGGCGCGCTCACCGATGGCGAGCAGGTCCTGAGCCAGTGGGAAGAAATCAAGCGCGGGGAACGCGAAGCAGTCGGCAGTTCCCAATCTGCGCTCGAAGGAGTGCCGAAATCCTTGCCGGCACTCCTGCGGGCCTATCAGACGCAGGCGAGGGCCGCCCGGGTCGGGTTCGATTGGCCGCAGAGCGAGGCGGGGTTCGAACAGATCATCGGGAAACTATCGGAAGAGATCGACGAGCTGCGCGCGGCGGTGGTCCAGAGCCGGTCCGAACCGGAACCGCCCGAGGGGCGGCCGCACGGACTAGAATTCATCGAGGCCGAGCTGGGGGACGTGCTGTTCTCCCTCGTGAATCTCGCCCGCTTCCTCAAAGTCAATCCGGAAGAAGCGCTTCGCCGGGCAACGAACCGATTTATTGACCGATTCCATCTCGTGGAGGCGCAAGCCGCGGAACGGGGCCGCGCGTTGCCAGACATGACGCTGGCGGAGATGGATGCCCTCTGGGAGGACGCGAAGCGGCGGTTGAGCGGACATCCTTCTGATGCGCCGTCCCAGGCCCCTCTGAGGAACGAGGCCGCCTCATGAGCCAGAAACAAGAGCCGTACGAGGAAGGGAAACGCGCCGGCGCTCACCCGCTCCTGGTGGTGTTCGGTATCTTGTTGGGGCTCTGGCTCTTTGTGGCCCTGATCGTGCCCAGTTCGAGAAACAAGCAGGCGACCGGCACCGAAGGCCCCAGCGTGGCGGTGATCGAGGATCCCGAAGCGGCTCCGGTGATGTTCAAGGTCCAGGCGGCGATCGCTGACATGAACGCCGTCGGGCTGGCGGTGCCGCCTCAAGCGACGGACAGTCAGATCATCGCGCTGTTGAAACGGCTGAAGCAGGAACGGCTGGCCGGTACTCTTGGCGCGCATATCCCCTCCACCACCCCGGGCCACAAGCTGGGCGATCATGCGATCGCGGACATCTATATTTTTTCCGATACGAAGTATGCGCAAGCGGACACCGTGCGGATCTTGACCAGAGGCGCCCATGCACCGGGCACTCTCTACCCGGACGCAATCCCGTTCGAGGTCGCGATGGAAGCCGTCCGAGGCCATTACCGAATCGATCTGAACGATTCAGGGAGCCCGGATAAGGGCTCGCTCGGCTTCGCCGACGAATCCGGCGTCCACTCCCGGAACTTCCGGCGAATTTTCTAGCCCCTCTTCATCTCGTGCCGGTTCCCCGCTACAGTTTCTTCCGCACGTCTTTCCATGCTTTGGCCACCTTGGCTTTGCGTGGGGCGTCGCCCTTCACAGGTTCCGGCACGATCACGACTTCCAGGCGCCGTTGGAGAAACGCCTCGGCAAAGGCTCTCGTGCGACCGATTCCGGTCCTGATCGTTTTCCAGCCTGCCGCGTGGAGTTCGTCGATCTTGGTCCCCATCGCATGCTCGCCGGGCGGAAGCACCATGACATACCCCGTTGGGAATTTATGCGATTTCAGCCAGTCTCTTGCTCCTACACCGACCTGAAACCCGTCCGCGCCAGCCGTCGGGGACGAAACCGCATAGATCACGTGGTAATAAAACTTCGTCAGTTTCTCCAGTTCCTCCGCTGCATCAGGCATCGGCGTTCGTTCCGCCTCGAGCGTGATCCCGATCGTCGGCAGTGGACCGGTTCCCCTTGATTCATCGATCAACGCGGCCAGCTCGATCACCACGATCGGATTGCGCCGCTCCCAGACCACCAGATTCGCCTGCCCGCCCGTCTGTGCGACTCGCGGACTGTTGCCGACTCGGACCTGAACTGGCGCCACGCCCTGCGCCTTCGGCTGGTACGTCAGGAGCGCACGGCCGTCCCCGCCCGTCATCGATGTCGCCACGACTTTCCCGTCGACCACGAGCTCTACCGGTTCTCCGCCCAAGGCCGCATCGTTCAACAGCCGTTTCTCGACGAGTTTCGCCTCCACCGTCACGGACTCGCGGGGCGCCGTCAGGGCATCCCTGACGAAGAGTC